>TARA_R110001592_G_scaffold363155_2_pt1 | contig 16874 bp, 18 predicted proteins | sample TARA_R110001592 | Tara Oceans TARA_R110001592 (sample SAMEA4398387) | marine metagenome | biome: Polar Biome; feature: [SRF] surface water layer (ENVO:00010504); material: water (ENVO:00002006), including particulate matter (ENVO:01000060) such as... | depth 5 m
AGCTACAGTTGCACGATCTAGGCTAGCCTTTTCTTTTTATTGAAAATCTGAGGTTATAATCTTAAGTCGAACTCAGGTTATAAGCTATGAATCGATTCACTCTAAGAAAATGCCATTTACTGCAACATTATTTTCCTGAAAGGTCCAAAGAGGAAACCTGATTTCTCTCTTATTGGTATCATTGACAGAATGAATTTTGGTTTGACTAGAAAATGATAATCAATATTTATGAAAGCCTCATATTCATGTGGTGCACTGCGGTTTGGCTGTAAGCAGTAGCGTCCCGAAGGGCGCTATTGCCTAAAGGTGTTGTTGTAATTCGTTATTTTTCAAGTATTTTCTTATAAGAATCAAGAAATCCATTTCCAATATTTTTACTCCCGAAGTTGCGCAGAAAGAATCCAAGGAACCCTGAAGCTTTATGGTTGCTAATTTCTATCTGAAGTTCAACTTTGTCATCTTTTATCTCAAACTTTTCGACTATGTGGGAGTTGGTCGTTAACGCCCTGGTTATATATTCTTCGTCTAATTCGATTATTATTTTACTTTCCAATCTGTTTACTGAAATGTTGGTCCTTTTCATAGTTCCTTCGTTTGTCGTAATTGTCACAAAGTCGTTTCCTTGTTCAATTAGTTCAACAGCTGTCACACCAGGATACACACTTATCAGTCGTTTATAGTGCTCACCCAAATTTTCGAATGATCTATTTACATCTTCTAGGTTGCAATCAATCGTAGTTGATTTTTGAAACCAAATTTCATCTCTTGTATTATCCATAACTACTCCTGTTAATAATAGAACAATGGGTATCAAGATTAAAAGTATTTTCTTTTTCATTGTTCGGTTCTTTTTAATGAATTACAACGCTTTGTGTATGAAGCGTAGTGGCGATTAGCTGCTATGATTTCATATACATTGTTAGCGGTTCGTTTTTATTATTTGTTTTGGTCGGTTATACAATTTGTAAGAAGTAAATATTATCCACAAGAAATAAAGTGCAAAAACTATTCGCTGTCCGACTGCAGGTGTATTAGGGAATATAAATCCCCACCCTCCGAATAGTATAGTTAGCCAGGTGAATATTAATGTTGGTTTAATCGTTTTTGTCCAATATTCTGTTTTTTTCATCAATTTGGGATAAGTAAATGCCCCAAGTAGAAAGAATATATAACTGCCAAAACTTCCTATCATATGAAGCAGCATTGTTGTTGATTGTTTATTCTCAAAATCGCCAGGGAAAACTCCAGAAAATGACATAAATAATCCACTTAACAAAATTCCATATAATGGGATCTTGCTCGAATTTTCAGGTGCCAAATTCTTATAAAGTCCGTATCCAAAGATTGCAATTAAAATTCCCGGAATTATGTATCCCAAAACATTCCAAAACCATTTATTAGGAGCATCTATGGAACCGAGTTCGCTTATTGCTTTTGTCAAAAAACTATATTCTGGTCTTTGATTAGCCATTATAAAATAGGTCATCCAAAATACAACTGGTGTTAAAAGTCCAATAATTGAATATTGTTTATTTGTCATTTTAGCACTTGACATTTGAACTCAGGTTTTTCTTTTTTAATAACCGCTAACGGTTCTCAGCTATACGCAGGCAGGGATTTTAACCACTGAACTTCCTACGAAGAACTGAACATCAAATTTACCACTTTCCTGTCCAACGAAGCACGAAACCCCTGCTTGCGTATAGGTGATGTTATCGCTTCGGTGTTCTTTTTCGTCCGATGGTTTGTCGGTCGTTTTTGTCGTGCGGTGGGGCAGACACACTCTTTGCCAAGCTTTGGTTTGAGCGTTTGCTGGTGCGGCTTGGCAATGTGTGTGGCTGTGCATAGGCTAGATTTTTACTTTAAAAACCCTAATGACTCTTGTCCAATTAGTTCCATTCCATTCTCCTTTTCGCTCTGTTACCGATTGTATCAAATCAAAACTGTCATAGTTCTCAAAGGCTTCAACAAAGTCGTCAAGTCTTTGTGTTTTATAATCGGAAACGAAAGGACTAACACAAATGAAATAATTTAAGCCTGAGAAATTTTCCTTTATCTTCAATATCAAATCAGTCATTGAGAAGAAATCTATATCCAAAATATTTGAAAATAGTTGGATTTTAGTATTCGTTGAAATGGGCGAAAAATCGTCTTTATTCAAAGAGTCTAAGTCTTTATTTATTGTATAGATACCTGAGGATTTATTGAATTTTCTTATATGAAGGGATGCTCTTTTTAAGGCTATTTCTGAAGGTTCAATTAGCGTTATTGCTTCAATTTCAGTTGTTTCAGCTCTATCGTTTAGGTATTCTAGAAAGCAAACAGAAGCCAACCCTTGACCACATCCCCAATCATATATTTCAATTTTTGAAGTTAAGTTTTCACTTGATAATGCAGAAAATGCAGACATTACTTTAGCATAATGCATCTTCCCATAACTGTTTATATATGCAAGCAGTTGATTTTGTTCTGTAAGAACCTTAACTCCCCTTTGTAGAGAATAAAAAATATCATCACTTGCCACATTTGCGTATAAGTTTGCACATAGATTTCTTATTTCTAAAAACCTATCTTGTATAGAATCAAGCATTTGGGAGTATTCTGTATCTAGTTCTATTAGATGTGAGCTAACATCGAATGGTAGAAATTCACGAGACCTTTCTAATAATAAATCTAATTTTCGATGGATAGAGTTATAAACTTGATGTATGTCATCTATATTTTCATTTAGCAATTCAATGATGGTTGAATGAACCAAAAATTTCTTATCATCTACTGATAAATTTTCTAAAAGTAAAGCTCTGAATTCTTTAACTCCATTTAGGTTTTGATTGCCAAAATTTTGAAGAACTTCAGTATAAAAGTGAACCAATGTTGCAATTACCTTTTCTTCACTATCTTCTTCGTGAAGGAAACTAAATGTTAATAGATCGATAATTTCAGGCATTCTATTAGAATAGTCTGAAATTCTTCTAATGCCAACAAGGAACTTAGAAGATGCTTCCAATCGACTTCCTATTGATATGTTTTTTCTTTTACATAGGTTATATAAATCTTGAAATTCTCCGTGATATCCAAATCTTTCTGAAAAATCCAACAGGGATAAAACAAATAATCTGTTTTTATTATTTGTAAAATCCAAATTCCTATAAATTTTGTAATATGGCAATATGTAACTTGCAATCTTTTCCCTATGCTTTAATAAGCTATCATAACTCTGACTTATGAAAAAATCATAAATCAATGTTGAATTATTGCCTATGAAATTTGACAGTTGGTCAGAACTATTTGAAGAGTTAATTACATCATCAATTACTGCCATATTTAAAACTCTTTTTTCAAAATATCTCTGATTAAATCGTCTTTTAATTTTGACGCGGGCTTCAATTTATAATCTGAAATAATAGATTTTAGATCAGATACTTTCAATGCCTTTAATTCCTTTTCCCTTATCTTTCTCTTGATTTCAATATTTTCATCAGAGAATAATGAACCTGAAAAGCTTTGGTTATATGAATCCTTAGGCTCACTTACTACACTTTCGCTGTTTGATTCGATTGTATTTGAATCATTCAAATCTTTATTTTCAATTGTGCTTACAGTGTTTTCATCATTCTCTGTCTTTGAGATGCTTTCTTTTACTGCTTTGATATTATTTTCTGTATTCTGTTCTGATGACTTGCTCTCAATATGAAACTCTTCCGTTTCTTTCTTGTTTGTACTATGTGAATTAAAATCATCTAATTTTTTCTGAAGCTGTTCAATAGTGTTTTGATTATCTTCTAGCTTACTTGAAAGTTCCGCGATTTTATCCTTATATATTTTGGTTTCACTTTCATACTCTGATGCCGATTTTTTTGATGTTTCAGAGAAAATGAATTGAGAGTACTCTTTAAAAAATTCATCATATTCACTTTGTAGTTGCCCTTTAAATAAGTTAGTGTCTAAGGGTAAAAATTTCGGAAGTGATTTTGAAAGATTTTTTGAAATGATTTCAAATAGTCTATTCCTTTTTTCCAATGATATACGAAATAATTCGATAAAGAAGTCTTCTTTTTTTTTAAGAATGATTGTTTTGTCTAAAACTTGGTATGTTACAAATTTTGACCTATTAATTCCTTGATCTTCTGCTTTATGACACCAATTATCTATATATGAATAAGAGCTTGATTGCGATTTATTATTGAACACAAATTGATAAATGCTTTCAATTGTATAATAGTCAATTTTCGAATCCAGTTTGAACTTTATCAATGCTTCAAAATTCTCAGTCTTGTATTTATTCCTAAATGAAGAATATCCCTTATTGATACCAAAAATTAAGGAGAGACCTTCTTTTCTTTTTTCATTAAAATTGCCTGATACTAAATCAGAAATAAAAGAATCAGCTTGTTTTCTTTTACCGGGTCCATAAGTGTCTAGAATTGAAACTAAATAGGTTTGTGTAGTTTCAGGTATTTTGTCAATCTGAATAAGTCCATTTTTAGTTTCAATTTTAACATTATCCTTGCTAGCATATTTTGCAACAATTTCACTTGTGATGTCTGAATAGATTGTGTCGTGAAAATTTTTGAATTTACCATTGTCTGTAAATGCAAATTCAAATGCATTTTCTATTTCAACTCCTTGGTCATTTAGTATTTGATGAAAATGCTTATTGATATTTCCTAGAGTTTTAAAGTAGTGGGTTGGATAATTTTGAAAATCTTCCTTTCCAATTTTCATTAATGCAAAGCCACCCATTATTTGATCAAATTTCTTTAAATAGTGTTTCCAATCAACCTGAGTAGGTTTGGTAACTAAATTCTCTAATTCATCTGTAGCTATAGGCTTGTCTTCAGATAGTTTTAATATTGTGTCAGGGATAAATGCCGCACCACTTGTTATATTAAATACAGTATTTGTTTTTTGCTCCTTTTCTGCGAAATAAATTCCCTTGATGCGTGAAATTGGTATTGGCATATCAAAAAGGAAAAAATTATCTGAGATTTTCTTTGGCATTTCTTCCTTTTCATCAAAAGCAATTTCTATTGAGCAATTTGATTCAGTTGTGAATTTACTTGATGATAGTAGAAGGATGTTGTTAAACTTATTTTGAAGGTCTTGATTTCTATTTTCAATGTAGTTGGCTGGTGCAATGATTCCGCTACTCAAATAATGAGCAAGGTTCATTGACTTTATCGGTAGGAAGTATGTTATTTTCATTTTACTCAATTGTTATTGTTTGTCGATTACCAATATTTGGATAACCGTTTCTGCAAAGTAAGAACAAATTTGTCTTAGCTCTTGTAAACGCTACATAATAGTCATTTTCCGTTACAACGTTCGGCCTGTTTGCAATATTCCACGAATAGCTGTCAAACTCTGGAATAATAACTGTGTCAAATTCTGTTCCTTTTGAAGACTTAAAAGTTGTTACGTGAACGCCTGAAAGTCCTTCAAAATCTTCATTTTCATTCTGATACTTTGAAATTTCTATATCCGAATCTAAATTCTCTCTGATTAAACTATAAAAAGTCTCAACTTGTGCCGCAAAAGGTACAAGAATAGCAATGTTATGAGTATCACTATTAAAGTCATCTATTATACTTATTATATCGTCTATTTGATTGTCTGCTCCCCAACCTAAATTCACTTTCATAATTGGTCTTAAGCCTGTTTGTCTTGCACCTATAATTGTGTTTTGTGGAATTAGGAAATTCGGAAATACTGACCTTGTAAATTCTAAAATTTCTCTTGAGTTTCTGAAATTTCTGTTTAAGGTAATTTCTTCATTAACGCTAAACCTGTTGTCAGTTGAAAACCAATTTAGTAATTCTCTAAGACTCTCGTTAGATAGGTACATACTTTGTCTCTCGTCCGCACCATAACTTAGTTTGCTGGTATAATTGAAAAATCGTTGAAATTTTGCCTGTTCTATGTCTTGGCCTTCATCAATTATTATTTCATCATAGTTAGTTGCATTATGTGTTAACCACCAAAATACTCTATCAATATTTTCGGCCGCATCTTCATCTTGACTTCTAGCGGAAGCTCTTAAATAATGTTCTAGTGTTTTTGTGTACGTTAATAATAAGCTGTTACTAACACCTGTTGAGTGGTTTCTAATGTGTCTCCACAAACAAACTACGCTTTTTCCTGTTCCTGGACCACCTGCTAATGCTAAAGGGCTAGTTTCGTCAACCGCTCTTTGTTGGTCAATTGTTAATTCAGTGATTAACGGTAGATTAAAGTAGTATGGCATATTATTTTATTACTCTAAAAGTTAAGTTAATCCTTTCGCTTACAGGCTTTTTTGTTTTTGGTATTTGATGTTGCCAAAAGTGTTGAAGCTCACCCAACATTATAAGAAGGCTGCCGTGGGATAATTGAATAGATAGTTTTTCTTTAGTGTGAATATGTCTCAGTTGAAATTCTCGTGTAGCTCCAAAATTCACCGATGCTATAATTGGGTTTTTCCCAAGTTCCTTTTCTGCATCTGTGTGCCAAGAAATTGAATCATTTCCGTTTCGATAACGATTTAGTAAAACGCTATTAAATGAAACATCCGCTTTGGTTTCAACCTTACTTTTAATTTCGAGTAATTCTTTATTCCATTGTTTTGGTTTCAAAGTAATTCCCGAAAACGAGTATGGTTTATCATTATCTCCATACCAAGCTGTTAATCTTGGAAAAAGTAGTTCCTTCCCATACATATTCATTTTTTCTTGTTTCCAATCAATTGTATTTAGAAGCGTTTGAAAATAGTTATCACTCGTAGATTTGTCAAAAAAATTACTGATATGAAGATACTCACCGTTTTGGATTTGTTTCCTTACAGCGTTAGTCTTTGATGAGTTAAATAAGTCCAATTGTTCCATTTTCGAATTTACGGCTTTTTGTGTTGGGAAAATTCAGGCTCTTTTGCTTGCGAAGCGGTCGACTGTGCGTTGGGGCAAGCAAATGTGCCTGAATGTGCGGTTGGCTTTCTATTTCTGTCGTTCATTTTGTTCACTTTCGTTGTCTTTTTACACTGAGCGATAACATCTTTTACCCGTCATTTTTATACGTTTACCCCTTCTATCACCGCGAATAAACCCAATTATCTCGCCCTCAGCAGAAACCTATCTGCCCAGCATTCCAAAACTATGGCATAGAATTACACAAAAGGTTTAACCCCGTTTTAATTGAGCCTAATAGTTCCCGCTTTATGCACCTTTCAAAGCTTCGTCAAACGAAAAGTTTCGTAGTGATTTTGTGAACTAAGCCTAATCCAATAGCTTCCTTGCGGCAGATAAGAAAGGTCTAAATTAAAACTTCGCTCTGCAGGATAGAGCCTTATAAATTTGAGAGAACGCCCATTGGCTTCCAAGACTTCTAAGCGCAACTCTTCTGCAACATTTGCCTCTTTTAATTTGATTTGTACTGCCTCATTGGCTGGGTTAGGAAAGAAATCGGCTATCGCACTCTCCTGCTCATTCAAAGCCATTTTATTGTAATTCCTAGGCCAAACCTTTTCTCTGCGGAAAGGCCCAAAATTAGGGTCGCAGATTATTTCCGCTGCTTTTAGATTTTGAGCAGAAATTAGGGGACTTAAATACTGATTACAGGTTGCTACCATTCTTGCTGTTTGCTGCGGACTGAAGCTTTGCCGACAATAATCGCCCTTGTAATCCATGTGATTGTCGCGGGTGGTAGGGTAATTATTTTTAAGCCCAAGGCATTCATCGCTCGTGCTATGAGCGCAATTCGTACTCATGGCCGAAGTGGCATAGGGCGGTGTGTCTTGAATTCTATCGCCTTGGCCTTGACAATAAGCTTCGAAGACATGAGCTAAACCCAGATAATGACCGACTTCGTGCACCAATACATCACCGTCATTGAGCATACCTGGTTCTGTGTGCAGGTGCTGATGGATTAAAACAAGGTGCTGATAGCGACTACTATAGTTTTGCCAACCGTGAATATCTGTTGCATAGCTGGCGGCATTGCCGTGTTGCGCTGCTTCCGCTATTACTACAATTAAATATTTCTGATGATCAAGACCCGTCATCTGTTGAATGTACTGATCGTTTAGAAAGAGATTAGCGGTAGGATCGCGATCGATATAAAAGATGCCCATCTTCTTTGTTTGTCCTAATGCATCACGCTCTTGTGAAAGCACTACTTGTTCTACAGTGGCTATATCTGTGGCTTGAGGAATAGGCAAGGGTAAATTCGCATCTGCGGAAGCAATACAAAAGCGGATACTTTGCTTAGCATTATTGGCCTGCACTTGTTCAAACTCACGGTTTAACCATTTGAGCTGATACTGCAAATCTTCTACCGAATAGTCGATTTGAATTTTAGGATCGGGATCATTGTCAAAAATGTAAAATACCACCGGAATGACGATATCTTCAACCAAATTCTTGGATTGAATGAAGGGTTGATGAGCATAGCTACTGGTGGTCGTTCCACACCATTGCGCCCCTAAAGAGAGGCTGAAAAAGCATATTAATATTAACGACCCAAGCTTATACCTCATTCTTAATGATGTGTTCTAAATATAGGGCTCAAGATAACAATTTGATGCAAAATACTGCCGCAAACTTTTTGTTTCTGAACCACACTCCATATATCCTCAGGTTCTTAAGTCTTGCTTTAACCAATCACCTTTTTCTAATTCATATCTCCTATCGATGCAGTTGTCTTGTTCATTAAAGAACTCTTTGACTGGCTTCATAAACTTATTTAAGATTTTTACTGAGGCAAGATTAGCGATATTAACATGAGCGCTTAGTTCATCTACCTTGAGTACATTGAAATAAAAGTCCAGCATTCCTCTGCTTAACTCTGTTCCGTAACCTTTGCCCCAATAATCCGTTCGAAAGCGATAACCCAATTCTGGCGTGCCGTTTTCCTCCCTTATAAACATAGCCAAGCCAATCATTTCTGGCTTTCCTTTTTCAAAGACAGCAGCATCACATTTTACCGTTTTTAAATCCTTTAGGTCTAAATAAAGACTGTGCTTAAATCTATCCGTTATTTGATTTTCAGTAAATGGTTTTTGTGGAATATCTGCTAATACTTTAGGATCGGTAAATAGTTCCGCAAAGTAGGTCTTATCCATTGGCTCCAAACGCCTAATGGTTAATCTCTGGGTTTCAAAGAAGATCATTGAGGGAGGCTTATGTCTCGTTAAATAGTCTTAATTATTTCTCTGAAGTATGAATATACGCTATCCGGTGTTTATTATCCGTTGTTACTGTGCGAAGTTTTTACTTTAGGTATATAGCGCCATGCGATGTCGAAAGTGGCTCTTTGTGAAACGGCATTATTAGCATAGACAAAATGAAATTATGATTATGAAAACTTGCATTGATATTTATATAACACTCTAATAACGAGAGTTCTACTCTACAAGCTACAAATTAGCAAAATAAATTCCTTCATGATTCATGAAGCTACTATCCTCGCGATTTAAATCTAATCTTTCGCCCCTAAAGTTGCTGGCGGTCAGTCCCAGTTCTTGATAAATACAGACGGTGGCGGCAAAATCCCAAATACTGCCTCCCCCTTCTTCTTTTTTGGGGAGCTTAAGATAACAAGCGGGACCATTGTCAACCACAGAGATTGCATTTAAAACGGCTCCCGCACCAGTTATTTCGCGGCGCTCCAGTAGTCCTAGTTCCTTTTGTTTGGCGCTAATTAGTGTCTCGATTCGTTCGGCTTGCCTTGTTTCATTTAAAGGCTTATCGCCTACTAAAGTAAAATAGCCTTGCGGAGATTTTAATTCCCAAGGAACTTGGTTTTTAAAGGCGCCCTTTCCTTTTATGGCATGGTAAAGCGTAGCTGTACTGGGATCGTAAACTACGCCAATATAGGGAGTGCCATCGCGGGAAACGAGCGCTATCGAGACCGAAAAACCTGGTCTTTTTTGGATGAAAGCGAGGGTGCCATCCATGGGATCTATGCACCAGAAAAAGTCTTTTATAAAACGACTGCCATCATCGGGGCGCTCTTCCGAGAGAAGGGCGAGATCGTATTCGCTGCAGCTTGGCGCAAGATGCGCAATAATGGCTGCTTCGCAAGCTCTATCTACCACAGTCACTACCTGAGAAGCTTGACTGTTGCCTACTGCTTTTCGCTCTACCGTAACCTCTTCATTAAGATAATCTTCAATGATTTTCCCAGCGGTTAATGCGGCTTCCCTGGCGAGCTGACCTAGTTTCTCGAAATCCATCTTTAGAGGTTTTTAATCACTTCAGCTGTAAGGCGCTCGCTGTAACTGTTAATCTTCCAGTGGCCCGGACTCCAGCCTTTTAAAAAGCGGTGAAAGTCGGCCCAAGCCAGGCGATATAAAGAACGCCATTCTTTTTCCAAATCTTGATTATTTGCAGGCAGCGCCCTTTGTAGTTTTTCGAAATAGCTGTCTAAAATTTTGCCTTCCAATCGTTCGCATTCCTTTTCGTTTAGACAGCTACCAATAAAATACGCGACATCCTTCATACCACAACCGCCGCCTACGTATTGGAAATCTAAGCCCGAGACTGCCCCATCTTGCGCAAAGCAAAAATTAGCCAACTTAGCATCACCATGGACGAAGGTTTTAAATTGGCAAGAATTCAGTTTTTCATCAATGGCCAGAGCGGCTTCTTTGAGTCTTTGATCGGACAAAGCCGCTAGTTCCTGAGGACGAGTTTCTAAATGCCAATAAGTTCCCACTTTCCAAAGGCCTGTGGGTTCTTGTCCGAGATAACTCGCGTGAAATTTCGCTAGCCATGCTAATACGGCCTCTATTTCGTGCCATTGCAGCGATGATTTGCGCAGGGGAAAACCCGACGCATCCAGATCTTCTAGCACCATTAGCACCTCATCATCTTGTCTTTCGAAAGCATAACAATGCGGCAATCGAGCCTGGCTATATTTACTGTATTCTTGATACCAAGTCGTTTCCACTTGATAGGATTTTAGCTTCCGCTGATGCCCTAAATCACTATTCCAACCACGAGGGTGATTTTTAATGGTAGGCCAATGTACGTGCTTTATGACGGCGCTTTGCGCAGATGCGTTCTCTAAATGCACCCGTATAATTTTCCCATATCCGCTCCATAAGTCTTGAATTACGCCAGTTTCGGTGTAAGAAGTTGCACCGGTGCTCTGCAGGATAAGGGACTGGAAATTTTCGTGCATGAGGAGATTTAGGAGTTGACCCAAAACTAATTAATCGAAAGCTGTGAGAACAGTTTAGGAATAGTTTGTTTGAGTGTTGGTGTTTTTAAATTTCAAGTCCTTTAGACCTAAAACCTTGCGTCTTCAACAATCTTTCCTTCACAGTCTTCATCCATTCATCTTTAAGAATGCTCAAGACGATACTGTCTCTGCGCTCACCATTGGGTCGGTAGCTATTACTTCTTAAAACACCCTCTACCTTGCAACCAATACTCTTCATGGCGTAAATGCTTTTCTGATTTTCATTATCGGCTCTAAATTCCACCCGCTCCATATTGAGCACTTCAAAAGCAAATTCTAATAGTAAATATTTACAATTCTTATTTAAGCCTGTTCCCTGGAAGTCTTTTCCATACCAGGTGAAACCGAGTTGAAGAGCAGCATTCTCGATATTGATATCATAAAAACGGGTGCTGCCTGCATACTGATTGCTTTGCTTGTCAAATACCGTAAAAGCATAGCTATGCTTGTTTTTTCTTCCGTCTATGGCCTTATCAATATAAATTTTCATTCTTTCCGCCGAATTTGCCTGAATTAAGGAGTAGGTCCACAATTCAGGTTCGGTAATGGCAAAATGTACCAAGTTGGCGAGATCGCTAGATTGGAGCGGACTGAGTCTCACTCTATCGTTTTCTAGTATATAGTCTTTCGTGAAATCGAGCATTTTACTCTTCTTAATGATATTAACATTTTTAAATGGCTTCAAAACTGAGAGTAATTCTAAAACTCCCTCGAATTGACTGGCATTCCTCCCGTTGGCCATTATAGTTTTATAGACAGGCTAGGCAGGAGCTATACTTCCTTTTCCATGCAGAAAAATACAAATTCTCGCTTTGGAAATGTCACCTCACCACGCACATGATAATTTCTTTTTTTATAGAATTCAATTACTCTCCTATTCACACTATAAGCATCTAACCTAATGGAGCGGTAATTATTGTTTTCTGCCAAATTCTCCGCAAAGAGCATGAGTTCTTGTGCATAGCCCTTTCTTTGATGTTTCGGGTTAATTACCAGTCTATGAATAACTAAAACTTTGCTGTCGTCAAATTTCCAGTCAATACTGCCATAGGCCTTTTCTTGTTCTTCACTAATATTTATGGCACCAATAATTTCTGTCCCATTCTGCAATTTAAATAATACTCCCTTCTTTAAATCACTTTCTAAGATTGCCCTAGTAGGATAAGTATCCACCCATTGAAAAATCCCATTTCTTTCCAATTCCTTCTTTGCGTTCAGGTAAATTTGAAACAGTTCCTCCAAATCAGATAATTGCGCTTTTACAATTAAGGGCTGATCTACTTCAGTTAAGTTCGTGTCGGAACTATAGACTAGCAGCCCTTGATCTTCTTTAGTAAGTTGTGCCAGTAATTCTCCTTTTTCATTCCAAACAGAATTAAGGCCATTACTGATAAAATCATCGCTAGGTCCCACCGCATTTGACATAAGAACGGGAATCTGAAACTCTTTGGCCATGGAAGGGAAATGAGAAAATGCTATGGCTAGGCCCCTATTTGGTTTTGAAACACTGGCAATAAAAATGTCTGCATTATTTTCTACTGCTTGAATAAAATGCTCTCGTTGTAGGGTTTCATAACAAATTCCAAGAGCTACTTTCTTCTCTCTAATCTCTAAAAAAGGCTGTTTATCGCTGCTCGTGAAATAAGGAATTTCATCAGAATGTAGTAGATGCTTGCCATAAACTATGCGTTTTTTAAATGGCTGAAAAATGAGCATGCTAATATTTATTCCCTTTTCAGCTTTAGTGGGCATCCCAACTCCAATGGCAATTTGGTGTTTATCCGAAATAGCTTGAAAGGGCTTGAAAACTGGATCATCGAGATCTGCTGCAAGTTCCGACGCTAATTGCGGCTCGTAATTGGTAATTGATAGTTCTGGAAAGATTATTAAGTCGGAATTTAAAATGATGGCGCGACGAATTAAGGCCAAATGGTTTTCAATATTGACTTGCACCTTTCCTTTCTCAGACTTCGTTTGCGCTAAGCAGATTCTCATAATATTTACTTTAAATCCCAACCCAGGTAAGGAGATTTTTTGTCTACAATTTAACAGCAGTAAACACCACGCATTTAGATGTTTCCGCGCTGTGAAAAGAAGTTTTCAATTTCCACTTTTTTTAATAGCTTATCGGTATACCCTTGTATTTCTTCGCTTGAAAGGGCAGGCGAATCAATTTGCATGGATCGCAAAGAACCATCCTTTTGTGGGGCAATTAAAATTGTCCGACCCTTAGTGAGATCAAACATACGCATGTTAACTATTGCATAAGAATTTTGACTGGCCGTAATAAAAGCAACATAATCAATCTTATTATTTTGAGTTTTAAAAAAGCCTTCTCCAATATAGTCGGGATGGTTTCGGGAAACGAGTTGCTTCTGCAGATGCGAATAATTAAGCGTGTCCACGAAATCCGTAAGGACAATTATTTGAAAAAAAACACGATCCTCTTTGATGCCCACGAAGCCCCTTGCGGCATCACTAGCTTTTACATAGAAGGAATTATATAAAATCGTTTTCTCCCCTATCTTATGTTCGTCGCCATCGCCATTTGTACCAAACATGCCGATACCTCCAAAGCTTCCTTTGCCGATTAAATCATAGTTTGGACATGGAAAAACACCTACTTCCACGGGGACATCTGTTTGAAATAGAGACCTTGCTTCTAAATCCCCCTTAAACATATCCCAATCCCATTTTACTGAATCATTGCGGTCTTTTAAAAATTGTGTTTCTTTTTCTAAGGTCCAAAATTCCTTTTCGACTTCTGAATCGGGTATTTCATTTTGATGGCATCCAAATAAAGAAAGAAAAGGGATTATTAAGAATATTGGACCTTTCATTTGAAAGTTATTTAACATGAGTTGGAATTAAATGATCAGCTTCCCGTAACCCTCTTGTAGCAAGTCTAGAGCTGGCTTTGTGGGCTTTTTTTTGCTATTCTGCAGATAAGTTCTAGGAAGAATCCAGCTTTCAAACCTACCATTCTCGCGTAGCTATCAGCTCTTCCACATCAGCTTCAAAACCATAGGCCTTCGCAATAAATTCAAAGTCCATTGCCAAACATTCCCGCGCCGCTGTCTCTATTTCACTGTCATTTTCGAAAAACTCGTCTTCTAAATGATTAATACTATTCGTCGCAACGTGACTTAATTGATATAGATCTTTGAGATGGCTAGGCTTTTGGTTTTCTATTTGCTGACAGAGATTTAAAAGAATGAACTTGCACTTATCCACTAAAAACTTGGGGAAGTAAGAGTCTTGATACATACAATCTAAAAATTGATAGTCTTTAACTTGAGCGTTAGTTAAATCTTTTTGCTCAATCATTTTAGTTTGGGAGTTCTGAGGCTCCGCGAAATTGCATGAAATTAAAGTTAAGAATAGAAGGGAATAAATTAGAGTACGCATGCTTTAGTTTTTTGTAGTATGGTCTTCGCTATGCTCGAACAGCCATTGCACCATCACTCTTAGGTGGCAATATTTACTTGAGCTTTTTTAAATAACTATTATTATTGTCCAAGAAACTGGAATACGACTCTAATAGAGTTTGCTCCCCATCAATTATATTCGCTAACAAATAGGCAAATTTTATTTTTACTTCATCATTTCCCTCATTAACATGGTCATAAACAAAATCCGACATTAGTTTTATTTTATCGGAGAGCATTCCAGTCATTAATTCAATTTCCAATAATTGCGATATTAGCTCGAATTCCAATAACTCCGCCTTGTTCGAAACAAAAAATCTGAGGCTCACATTTTTAATAGAGGCCACTTGAAATCCGCCAGAGCCTGATACTAGTTCGCCCAGACTCTGATCATTCTCGCCTATTTCGTTTTCAAGTATTTCATATAACCTTATATGTCTCTTGAGTACCGTATCCAATTCAATTTGACTGATTTCAATTTCATTTTCAATGGCGATTAAGGTCTTTTCGAGATATTGCGCATTGTCTTGACTCTCTTTATAATTACCTATCGATACTGCGATTAATACCCCGATAACAACAATTGATACTTCCCTCAAGAAGTATAGTATTCCCTTGCTTTTTTCCATTAATCTTATTTAAGGTTTCTAGAACCGTTTGGCCGGTCAACACCCAGCCTTGGCTTTCGAGTTCATTCTGTAATCGATTAGCTAAAAGCCTAAACCAAAGTAATTAAAAATAAGCCTTTGAAAGAGTCAGGTATGAAATTAGTGCCCTTTAGATTTATGAAAGGTCAAATGCCAATTTTATTAAACCAAAAAGTGAAGCATTAAAATAATATCAATTACTTTTTTAATCTTGAAGTTTCGACTTACTGCTTCTATCGTCGTAGTAATTATTAAGAATAGATTCCATGGCTTCTTCGCCACTAATTATATTTTGGATTTTAGTCCATAAATTAGCGTTTATCAACTCTTTAAGCGGTTGCTCGTGACTATTAATCTTAGCAAAGACTTTTTGGATTTTCTTATCCCAAACTTTGTAATACTTAACGAGATCGTCTGGGTAAACGACTTTTCTGCGCGTTCCTTCATTGATCCCTCTAAAAGGTGCGGGAATATTTAGGTAACCATAATCGTCTGTTAATTGCTCGCCCACTTGTATATCGCGAATGGCGATTTCAAAATCGTAGGCGGTAGTGAGGCAATTGGAATTAAAACTGTGATTTACATAACGTCCATTATCCCAGCAAAGTACGAAGTTGCCATTGTTATTGCGAAAGGTATAGGTATCGAGGATATTCTGATAAATGGGCTCCATGGCCTGGAAATCAGTAGGACTGAATTCACGGTCTAGTTTATCTAATACCCAAGTAATTGTTCCCGCAGGAATAAATTCAGTGGCCACAACTCCGTAGCCAATTTCATTGCTGATAAATTTTAATTCAGTTTTTGGATGTATCATTTTTAAGAGATTAGGTATAACCTCTCGCTAAACTTATTCTTACTCTCAGCCGCTTTTTGAAGGCTGTTTTGGTAATTGGTCAGATAGGCTAAAGGCTAGCTAAATTAGCAAAGTTTGGATTGGAAAATAAGTTGGCTTCTAAAAAAAGGATGGGTTTAAGAAGGGCATATATCACTGAAAAACAAGACCATAATTTTTAAACCTGAGTTCCACCTAAAATTAGATTTAAAAGTATGCTACGCGACTTTACTTAGAACTTGAACCAACAAAATGAAGAGCAAGCAAAATTCCCATCCTTCTTCCCTTTTTACTTGGGCTTACCTTAGCAAGATAAAATCACAAATATTAAAGCTAAAATGGCAGGCGCCGCTTGAACCACAAATATTTTCTTGGCAGCCGTTAGCGCACCGAAAACTCCCGCCACAATAACACAGCCCAGAAAGAAGATGCGGATATTGGCGGCCCAATTAGCCTCATTAATAAAGAAAGTCCAGATTAAACCCGCTGCTAAAAAACCATTATATAGTCCTTGATTAGCCGCTAGTCCTTTAGTGGGTTTAAATAAATCTTTGGGCAGACTTCTAAAGGTTCTTTTGCCTACTGTTTCCCAAGCGAACATTTCCATCCACAAGATGTAGATATGTTCTATAGCCACAAGGGCAGTTAGAATTTCGGCGATTCTTAAAATGTCCATTGGAATTAGATTGAAAATTATATACGGTATAAATTTGGTTCTATCCGATTGATTTTAGTGAAGATTCTTTTTAA
>TARA_R110001592_G_scaffold77055_2_pt1 | contig 16853 bp, 20 predicted proteins | sample TARA_R110001592 | Tara Oceans TARA_R110001592 (sample SAMEA4398387) | marine metagenome | biome: Polar Biome; feature: [SRF] surface water layer (ENVO:00010504); material: water (ENVO:00002006), including particulate matter (ENVO:01000060) such as... | depth 5 m
GCAGCTATTGGTTGAAACCTATATCAATGAGGTGGAATTGGGTGCAGACAGCACTTTGGAGACAGGTTCCAGCGCTGTAATTATTAATATAAAGACCATTAAAAATGAGATGAAATACGATATCACAGAGTTTGTTGTGGAAGCAGGAAAAGCTGTTGAACTTGTATTTGAGAACACAGATTTTATGCAGCACAACCTTGTCATTACTAAGATAGGCGAAAAGGAAAAGGTGGGGATGGCCGCTGATAAATTGGCAATGGATCCCGATGGTGCAGAAAAAAATTATGTTCCTAACATGCCTGAAGTACTATATGCCACTGCCATTATTAACCCTGAAGAAAAGGTTGTCTTAAAATTTACAGCTCCCGAAGAACCAGGAGATTACCCTTTTATCTGCACCTTTCCCGGACACTGGAGAATTATGCAGGGTGTAATGAAGGTCGTAAAGGCAAAGTAGTGGTAGATCCAATCGGTTGGTTATATGCATAAAGAATTGAAATATAGAATACAACTGTAACTTATTTATAGTAATTATTAAAGCATGACAAATAACATAAAATACGGGGTAAGTACCTGGCTTTGGGAGTCACCGTTCAATACCCAATCCATTTCCCTGTTCCCTAAAATTAAAGGGATGGGGTATGATTTGGTGGAAATTCCTGTGGAAGACCCAGAATTGATCGATGGAGAGGTGATAAAGAAAGCGCTAAAAGATAACGGACTACAGGCCGTTGTTTGTGGCGCTTTTGGCCCTACAAAGGATCTGACCCATAAGGATGCCGCTGTACATCAAAATTGCTTTGACTACATTGAAAAATGCTTTGAACTTTGTAATCTGTGGGGAGTGGATTTTTTGGCTGGACCCATGTATGCAGCTGTGGGTAAAGCACGAATGTTGCCTAAGGAAGAAAGGCAAAAGGAATGGGATTTGGCGGTGACCAATATACACAAGGTTTGTTCTATGGCCAAGGATCAGGGACTATCCATTGCATTGGAACCACTAAATCGTTTTGAGTCGGACTTGATCAATACTGCCGAGGATGTAATGCGTTTTATTGGAGATGTTAACCATGGTAATGCTAAAGTATTGCTTGATGGTTTTCATATGACCATTGAGGAAAGTAACATCGCCCAAGCTATAAGGACGGTAGGGGATAAGTTGCTACATGTGCAGGTTTCGGAGAACCATAGGGGTATTCCGGGAACCGGCCTAACCCCTTGGACCGATTTTGCAGAAGGTTTAAAAGCCATAAATTATAAAGGGGCAATAGTCATCGAAAGTTTTACTCCGGAGATCAAAGAGTTGGCAGGGGCAGTATGTATTTGGAAAAACTTGGCAAAGAGCCAAGATGAATTTGCTTCACAAGGAATCGATTTTATGAAAAAGACATTTAATTAAAAATAAAGAAAATGAGTAATAAGAAAGTAAATATCGCTATAGTGGGTTTGGGATTTGGAGCCGAATTTATTCCTATCTACCAAAAGCATCCAAACGCCAATTTGGTAGCAATTTCACAACGGAATCCTGATAAATTAAAGGAGTTGGCCGATGCATTCAACATTAAAAAAAGATATACTTCCTATGACGAGCTGTTGCAGGACCCGGAAATAGACGCGGTACATATCAATACGCCTATTCCAGACCACGGTATTCAGTCCATAAAAGCCCTAAAAGCAGGGAAACACGTGGCCTGTACAGTGCCTATGGCGACTACGGTAGAAGAATGTGAGGAAATCGTACGCCTAACTCAGGAAACCGGCCTCACCTATATGATGATGGAAACTGTTGTATATGCGAGGGAGTTCCTGTATATGAAGGAGATGTACGAGAAAGGCGAGCTGGGCAAGGTTCAGTTTTTAAAAGCAAGCCACCAGCAGGATATGGACGGTTGGCCCAATTATTGGCCAGGTTTGCCTCCAATGCACTACGCAACACATTGTGTAGGCCCCGTCTTGGCCCTTACGAGGGGGGAGGCCGAATACGTATCCTGTTTTGGTTCGGGAACTATACGGGAGGAGCTGATACCTCATTACAACTCACCATTCGCAGTGGAGACCACACATATTAAATTTCGGAATTCCGATTTGAGCGCACAGGTGTATCGTTCACTTTTTGATGTGGCTAGGCAGTACAGGGAAAGTTTTGAAGTGTATGGTTCAAAAAAATCAGTAGAGTGGCCTCTTATCGAAGGAAAGCCATTGGTGGTGCACACGGCCAAAAAACCGGAGCCAGAGATTCCAGAGGAAGTAGAAAGTCCGGATTTCGCAAAATTATTGCCAAAAGAAATACAGCATTTTACGACCCAAGGAGTTTACGATTCGGATGAACATCAACACCTTTCCTTTACCCAGGGCGCTGGTCATGGGGGCTCGCATCCGCATTTGGTGCACGAATTTGTAAATGCACTGGTTCAAGACCAAGCGCCATACCCCAATGCAAAACAGTCTGCCAACATTACCTGTGTAGGGATCCTGGCCCATGAGTCGGCGCTTAATGGAGGGGAGATAATCAAGATGCCAGAGTTTACTTTTTTGGATAAATAGTTTATTTTTAAAATCTTATATAATAAAATTTAAAGCGATGCTTTCAGTGAGGGAGGGGGAGTTAAGGAGAATTAATTTTGAGAAGGAATTATGGTTTGAGTTAATTTTTTTTCGAAAAAAGCGTTATTTATTTGAAAATAATCCCTAAATTTATTATTCATAAGTAAGACTTAAAAAATAAGTTATTTGGTAAAAAGCCTATTTTTTAACTTTTAAAAGAGGACGTAGGGGTGCGTCCTCTTTTTTATTTTAAGGAAATCCATCTCTTTTTGCAATAAAAACCCCAAACCTGTACTAGTATGTGTTGCCTTGTTACTGTCCGTTCAATAAGTATCGGTTAGAGGGCAGAACGTCTAATTTTGCGGCAGTAATTGCTCCCTTATAAGTGATAATCCTAATAGCGGGCAAATTCATATTTACGGTTTGAGTTAATTTTTTTTCAAAAAGAAACTTTTTCTATGGGAATAAATGTTAAATTTAACATTCATAAGTAAGACTTGAAAAATAAGTTATCGAAAACGAAACTATTTTTTGAAACTTCAAAAGAGGACGTAGGGGTGCGTCCTCTTTTATATTTATGGCTATTTCCTATCCAGCCCATCCCGTAAAATCTACAATTCGGTAGATCCAATTTTCCCAACTATTTTATTTAGGTCAAATTTGAGCAATGAAGATTTTAAATAAAATTGAGCTATGCATAAGGTCATATTGATAATTCTAGCTACAGTCGTCAATGAATTGGCGGCGGCATATGATGAAAGTAAATTGGTAGATAACTGTATTTTTAGTACTGCAAATCAATACGGTAACGAATATAGGTGGATGCCCGCAATATTAATGGAGGTGTCTGTGAGTGCTGAAAATGTTGTCCAATACATTCCAATGGATCTTGAACCGTCGTGGAATCTTTTTCCTAACTTTAAGCCAGCAGCATCCCATTTCGCAAACAGCCGTAAGGCGAATTTCCGGAATTATGTAGTAATGGGTGACAAATAAGGCTGAATGATACGATTTATTAAACATTTAGGAAATGCTCTGTTTATAGGGACCTTGTTGTACTTTGTTTTTCTAGCTGTTTTCCTTTTTATGGGGGAATTTGATGGAGGCTTTACTTTTCGCAGGGCTTTTCAGGAGTACTATGCCAATATGATTTTTGCTGTTATCCTTTATATGGTGAATGCATATTGGATTCAATTCCTTATGGTTAAATATGAGCAACAGATTTACACCCGGAAACGTTTGTTGATTGGGATCTCTGGAAATATAATCCTCTCTTTGGTAGGCATATTCGTTTCGCGTTTAATTCTCAATGTAGGGATTGGTAATATGTCCTTCATGGATTTTTTGGCTAATGAGACATTGGGGCACTACAAAGTCTCTCTTTTGTTGGCGATTTTAATTTCTGCAATATTTTATTTGGCCTGGTACTTTAAGCATCGGCAGGAGAACAAGGTGAAAGAGCAGAAAATAATTGCAGGTACTGCCTCTGCCAAATTTGACGCCCTTAAGAATCAATTGGATCCGCATTTCCTGTTTAATAGTTTAAACGTGCTTACCAGTTTAATTGAGGAGGATCCCGAACAGGCACAAAAATTCACCACTTCCCTTTCAAAAGTATATCGCTATGTCTTGGAGCAGAAGAACAAAGACTTGGTAACTGTGGATGAGGAGCTCGCCTTTGCGGAGACTTATGTGAGGTTGTTGAAAATGAGATTTGAGGATAGCATAGTTTTCGATATCCCTGAGAATTGCAGTATTGCCGAGGCAAAAATAGTTCCCTTGTCCCTGCAGCTCCTATTGGAAAATGCGGTTAAGCACAATGTGGTAACGGCCGTAAGACCTTTGAGGATACGTGTATATGTGGAGGGAGGTATGCTTTGTGTGTCGAATAATTTACAAGAGAAGCAGGTCATTAGAAAAAGTAGTGGAGTTGGGCTCAGGAATATACAGGAACGTTATCAAATGTTATCCAGTAGGGAAGTTCAGATTGGAAAATCTGTTTCGGAATTTACGGTCAAGCTCCCGATGCTTATGGAAGGGATAGGGTTTAGGGAAACACATGAAACATTTTTGGAGGAAAAACGCTATCAAAAGGCAAAAGAACAGGTAGAGGCCATAAAGGGGTTTTATGGCAATCTGATATCCTATTGTGTGGTGCTGCCGGTCTTGGCTATAATTAATTATAACACTACAAGTTTTCCCTGGGTGATTTTTCCAGCAGTTGGATGGGGATTTGGTGTGGCTATCCATGGGATGGAGGTTTTTGGTTATAATCCGCTATTGGGGAAAAACTGGGAAGAAAGAAAAATTCAAAAGTATATGGAAGATGAAAATTTTTAGGTCTACGGTCCATCCTGCAAAATCAACAATTCATAAGTTTAGTTTTGAAAAAGAATGGACGGGTTACGAATTTTGAATAAAATTTAAATCATGGAAAATTTAGAAAAGGAAAACAAATATTTCAGGGCCAAAGAAAGGGTAGGTGCCATAAAGAAGTTCTATATGAGCCTTATATCCTATTTTGTTTTTATAGGGTTTTTGGCAGCTCTAAATTACTGGACCGACCAATGGCGCTACCCTTGGTTCCTGTGGGCGGCCTTTGGTTGGGGAATAGGGTTAGTGTTTCACGCCGTTAAAGTTTTTGGTTTAAACCCTTTCTTCGGAAAGAATTGGGAAGAACGGAAAATTAAAGAGTATATGCAGGAGGATGAAAGAAAAAACCCATGGAAATAATGGATTACGATAAGGGAAATAAATTGAAGCGTGCCAAAAAACACGTAGCCGAATTAAAAGGCTTTTATGTTCACCTTGTGGTGTATCTGGCTGTCAACGTTTTTATTACGACAGCTAAGATTGTACGGAATTTGGGCAATGGAGAGTCTTTTATGGAAGCATTTTGGGACTTTGGGACTTTTGCAGTGTGGCTGTTTTGGGGCATTGGCTTATTGTTTCATGGCTTAAAGGTCTTTTCCTATAATCCATTTTTCAACAAGGATTGGGAAGATAGGCAGATCCGCAGGTATATGGAGAAAGAAAAACGGGAGGCTGAAAAATATAAATAATGGAAATGGATAAGGATAATTTGGAAAAGTACATTAAGGCTAAAAAACGAGTGGATAATCTTAAGAATTTTTACGCGCATATTGCGGTTTACCTGGTAATGAATATTCTGCTTTTTGTTTTTAAGGGCAGGATTATGAATATGCTTATAGCTAATGGAGTTGAGGATCAGGGGTTTTTAAAATGGATGGAATGGAACATGATCCTTATTCCGGTTATTTGGGGAGTGGTCCTAATGGTTATGGGAGTTTACTTTTTGAAATTGAAACCTGGATTTTTTAGAAAGTGGGAGGAAAGGCAAATGCGAAAATATATGGAGGAATGAGCGGATAGCGCCAGGGCAATCAAATAAAACCTAATTAACCAATTGACCTATTAAAATGAATGCAATCATTATTGAGGATGAAAAACCGGCCGCCAGAAGATTGGGGAGATTACTGACCAATTTGAATGTAGGGGTGTCCACTATGCTCTATTCTGTTGAGGAGGCCATTGTATGGTTTCGGGAAAACAAGCATCCCGATTTAATTTTCCTGGATATTCAGCTTTCGGACGGATTATCGTTTGAGATTTTTGAGGCTGTTGATATTCAAAGTTCGGTAATTTTCACTACCGCATATGATGAATATGCCCTGCAGGCATTTAAGTTGAACAGTATAGATTATTTGTTAAAACCTATAGATGATGTAGAGCTGGAAATCGCCGTAAAAAAGTACCTAACTTTTAGACCTGAAAAACAGAAAATGTCACTCGATTTTGAAGACATAAAAAAGTTGTTGGTAAACCCTTTGGAGAGGGAATACAAAAAGAGGTTTACAGTGAGTGTAGGGCAACATCTGAAAATTATCAATGCTGAGGAAATAGAATGTTTTTACAGTGAGAATAAAGGCACCTATGCATCCACAATTGATGGAAGAAATTATCTGCTGGACCATACTTTGGAAAGCTTGGAATCGGAACTTCATCCCAACTCATTTTTTCGGGTGAGCAGAAAATTCTATGTGAACATAAGCCATATAAAAGACATTGTTTCCTATACCAATTCTAGGTTGGAAATCAAATTAAACCGATTTAATGGACAGGAAATCATAGTAAGTAGGGAAAGGGTAAAAGATTTCAAGTTATGGTTGGAGTAAATTATTTTAATTAGTTGATTTTAAATATGTTAAGTTTAAAAAATATTCACTATAGGTTTTTCTTATAGTAGTGTTTTTGGGCAATTTTGGACTATTCTTCAACCCTGTTATCGTCAAATGAGGAAGGTAGTAATTTAGGAATTAATTTGATGAATATTGGCAGTAAAACTGCCCCTCCAGGAAGTATAAAAATCGCCAACGAGGGGATACTTTTAAAAATATCGACTAGGTGATTTTGTACTTTTTTCTTCTCTTCCGGGCTAAGATCCTTGACCGTTGATTTGGATAATAAGGTGACCAATTCCTTACTTTCCGAAAGTTCTTTTTGTAGACGTTTGCTATTTCTGAGGATCAATTTGTTTACAATTTTGGACATGCTATCGTAAAATTGGACAGCCAAATTATGATCTTTTAGATGGGGTATTTTGTCGGCATTTAATTGAAAAAATCCGGTTACATCCTGCAGCGAATTTGCTATTCCATTTTGGTCAAAACCAAGGTCCCTTCCCAAGCCAAAAATAAAGTCCGATTCGGTGTAATCCAAAGACAGATCTTCCCATACCGTTAAGCAGGCAACATCCAAGAAATATCTATTTTCCGAAGTGGAATATTTGTTCACCAATTCATTTCTATAGGAGCCGTCAAAATCCTGTTTTACACTTTCAATGAAGGTCAGCGAGGAGGCAAAAAGTTGCGCCAATCTTTCGTCACTCTTGTTTTTTTCTTTCGAATTTAAGGTATGATATGTAATGTTTATGGTGATATGTTCCAAGCGTTGGGCATATTCCTTTATGGATGTTTCTCCCTCTAGATATCTTTTAAAGCTAAGAACATCTATAAAAAGTAGCGAATTGGTTATGATGTTATTGAAGGTCTTGCTTATAACATTATCCTCCAGATATATTCTGGAATTTAAGAGGTTTTCCAGTTTGGAAGATGTTTTCTTTCCCGTCAGGAATTTGTTTAGGAAGGAAATTCTGTTTATTCCCAAGTCTTTATAAAACATAAAGATGTATCCCAAGAAGGCTTCAAAATTGTGCTCCTTGTTTTTGAGCTTATAGGTAAAATAGAGGGCGGTTATTAAATTGATCTTTGCCTTCTCATCTTCGGACAAGGGAACCTCTTTGATGATAAAAGGGGGGATGTCCAAATTGATTCCATATACAAAACCGGTACTTTTTAGAAGGGCATATAGATCTTCAAAGGAGCTGAAATAATCATTATTGTCCTTTACCAGATACCCAAACTTATCTATCCAACCAGAGGCCGAAGGATTCATAGATCCAAATTTTAGAGGGTAAAATTAAATTAAAATATGGGACTTCATTCTTATCGCGCTTGTTTTTTCGGCAAACGGGCCCATTTATAAGTTAACATAATATTAACATTTAAAACCAAACCCCTACAATTCAACCTCCGTAGGTAAGGGTGATTTTAATCTAAAAATATCTTAATTATGAAAAAGACAAAATTATTATTTGGACTTGGCTTGTTAGTGGTGGCAGGCGCTATTTTAGTGGCTGCGGATCACATAGACGCGCCTTCTTCCATGGGAACTTCTGCGGATATCGCGGATTTTTACGGATTTGAGCCTTCCGAGGGATCGGACAATACTGTTTTTGTGGTGGACCTTCAGTCCAATGTGCTGCCAGATTTGGCATATGGAAGTTTTGATGAAATGGTTTTAACCGAAATCAATATTGATACCGACGGGGATTTGGTAGAGGATTTGGTAATCCAGGCCATACCTAGAGATGGTAGAATGTATTTCTTTGGACCTGTAACCCCTGTAAAAACTGGATTGGACAGTGAAGTTTTGGTGGACTCCCCGTTGGGAAGTGTTGAAATTTCCGGAACAAACGCCATTAAGGCAACTACGGCAAATGGTGTAACGCTTTTTGCCGGACCTAGACAGGACTCTTTTTTCTTCGATTTCTTCCAATTTAATGCTGTCATTGGCGGAATGGCTCCAGGAGGATTTAAGACTGCTGATGAGGCAGTGGATACTTTTGAAGGTAAAAATACCATGTCCATTGTCATAGAGGTGCCAAACACCTTGTTAGGAACCCCTACAGGTACTAATGCGTTGCAATTACCGGTTTATAAGGCCTGGGTTACTACAAACAAAAAACAATAATCACATAACTATTAAAAATACAACTATGATACTAAATAATATAAAGTACTTATTCCTGTCGATAATGGGACTGGCTGTAATGGCTTCTTGCAATAACGATGACGACATGATGGAGCCCATTGCTATGGCCACTTGTAATGATGGTATAATGAATGGAAGTGAAACGGGCATAGATTGTGGAGGCTCTTGCGAACCTTGTATGACCGCGGTGGATTTTTCGGGTAACTATACCCAGGTGGATCATATGGGGAGACCTGGAATAAATACGGTTTTCGGATACGATATGGAGGGTCAGCCAAGTGTAAAGGATGCACATAACAGGACTATTCCTTCGGAAATGGCTGCTACTTTCCAAGCTGGGTATGAAGCTCGATTGGAGCAATATTATGATGTGTATGCCGATCTTTTAGGTATTGACCCAGCTGCCCTTAATTACGAGAATAATATTTTGGGACTGGATGCCGCTACCCTAACGACTTACTTGGCTGCAGACGTATTGGAGATTTCTCCAAGCTTGCCCACTACTTATTTTGATCCGGGAACCGATTTTGACAACGATGGAAGGATATTGGTTCCGGACGGGGACGAGGTAGCCCTTACCGGTAGGAGGTTGACAGATGATGTAATAGATGTTTCGTTAATACTACTATTTGGTGGGGCTGAAGGGGACCGTTTTGACGGTTCCGATAAAAATATGGATGGTAGTCCGGATACTCCAAGACTAACTTCCGATGGTGTTGCGTTAACAGCTACCGTCTCTTCAAGTTTTCCATATGTGGGCAATCCGGAATAGGTATTTATCTGTGAAATGAGCCATGACAGTTTTTGACAACTCTGTACAATTACTCGGAATAATTGTTTAATGGCGAATTGCACCGGCCTGTCCGCCCGCTCCGGTACGGACGGGAATGAAGAAGTAGGGCAGATCTAACAGAAAAATATACCATATAATTTAAGTAGATGAAAAAGAGAATAGGGGAGGATGGCAATAGTCCTCCCTTATTTAAGAAAGTATCACCTAGTAATTTAAACCTTCAACAATGAAATATACATTTCTAATTATAGTGTTGCTTATGTTGGTATCCTGTTCCCAGGAGGCTCCAGAGCAAATTACAGACATCCGCGATTATGATGTTTATCTAAGTTCAGCGGAATCCAAGAAAACATCCAAATATTTTGAGCAATGGAATTCCATGATCAAACCGGACAGTATGCAGCTTATGAGTTTTGGGATCGTTGCAGGGGAGTACAGTAGGTATTTTCAAGAGACCGGAGATATTACTCAGCTTAAAATGGCGGAAAGAGCCCTGAAAAAGGCTGTTGAAATCGCTGCGATTGGAAAATCCGGCTATTACAGGGCATTGGCCCGTAACTACATTTCACAACACCGGTTCAAGGAGGCATTGGAGCTGGCCAAATTATCCAGGAATATGGGCAGTGGGGTTGGAGAGTCGCAGAAATTACTTTTTGACGTCCATATGGAACTAGGCAATTATGTAGACGCCCAGAAGTATCTGGATAGTATAAAGAATATGTCCGATTTTGATTATTTGATTCGATTGGCCAAATGGAACGATCATATAGGGGATTTGGAAACAGCCATTCATTTCATGGAGAAGGCAAAGGTAAAAGCCGAATCCGCAAAAAATTCCTCCTTAATGTTGTGGTCCTATACCAATTTGGCGGATTATTACGGACATGCGGGAAGAATACAGGACTCCTATGATCACTATTTAAAATCACTACGAATGGATCCCCAAAACGCTTATGCCAAGAAAGGAATTGCTTGGATCGTATTTTCTTATGAAAAAAACCCCAAAGAGGCATTGCGAATTTTGGATTCCATTACCAAAACTTATATGTCTCCAGACTACTTCCTGTTGAAAGCAGAGATAGCTGAGTATATGGGGGACAGCTCGCAATTGACCCATAACTTGGACAGCTATGCCATAGCCGTGGAGAACCCTAGTTATGGTGCTATGTACAATGTTTATAATGCAGATATGTATTTGGAATTGACAGAACAATACAATAAGGCGCTGAAGGTAGCGGAAATTGAAGTGGATAATAGGCCTACTCCGGAATCCTATAATCTATTGGCTTATAGTTATTTTAAACTAGGAGAAAAGGATAGGGCCCTAGAGATTGTTAGGAAACATATTGAAGGCAAAACCTATGAGCCTACAATACTTTATCGTACAGCGGAAATTTACAAGGCCACTGGGAATTATTCCAAGCTTTCAGAATTAAAACAGGAATTGTTAGGTGCAATCTATGAACTTGGTCCGTCTATGGAAAGCAAAATTTTGAATCTGTGATCACATAATAATTGGGTGGTACGGACACATTATTTCTAAGGCGGGGTTAAAATTGGTAATGTGTGTTTAGTGGTTTTTTAGGTGGGAACACCACGGCATATATTGTTGTGGTGTTCTTTTTATTTGAAGAGTAAAATTAGCAACCCTAAAAGGACAACTACGATAAAAAGGAAAATATAAGTTTGCCTAGTGCGATCTCTTAGGGCCCTATTTTTAATTCTTTCCTTTATTTTCTTTAATTCTATTTCGGAAACGGTCTTGAAGTTTAGTTTTGTAAGAGCGGGTGAGGAATCGGAATATATGTTATCCCTATTGTTGTCCTTAAACCTAGCTCTATTGGAAGGTTTTAAAGAGCGATTCTGGTTCACTCTATTGTTCATGTCCTGAATACTTCCGCTCATCTTAAATATTTTGGGCTACTTTTAATTAATATTAAAAATAGCCCAAAAAAAGTTATACACAAAGGTTTGTTAAATCCCTAGGCTATTATTCCCATTCGGTATGGAAGATGCCTTCCATATCTGTCCTTTCATAGGTGTGCGATCCAAAGTGATCGCGTTGCGCCTGAATAAGGTTCAATGGCAATCTGCCAGAGGTATAGGCATCAAAATACGTTAAGGAGTTGGAAAGACCTGGCAATGGAATGCCATTTTTGGCCCCATAGGCTACAAGATTTCTCGCGGCCCCTACTGTAGATTGTACCTTGGGAACAAACTGTGGTGATAACAAAAGGTTTGGCAATTGCCTGTCCTTGGTAAAGGCTGCGGATATGTCTTCCAGCAATCCGGCACGGATAATACATCCCGCCCTCCAAATTTTGGCTATTACGGAAAGATCCAGATCGTAGCCGTATTCCTTGGAGGCATCCGCCAATTGATGTAGTCCTTGGGCATAGGTGGTAATAAAGGAAAAGTAAAGGGCTTCCTCTGCCCATTTGGCCATTTCCTTTTTGTCCATTATGGCCGGTTCCGGCCTGTTATACAACTTATCGGCCAAAACCCTTTCTTCCTTTAAGGCCGAAATTTCCCTCATACTCACGGCTATATCTATGCTGGGAATTGGAATACCTAGGTCCATTGCATTTTGGGAAGTCCATTTTCCAGTGCCTTTTTGTTTGGCTTTGTCCAATATCTTATCTACCAATCTACCTTCTCCTTTATCATCTTCCTGTTTAAAAATCTCTGCAGATATCTCTATTAAAAAGGACTGTAATCTACCTTTGTTCCAGGAATCAAAAATGTCATGAAGTTCATCATTATTGTATTTGCCTGCTTTTTTTAAGAGGTCATATATTTCGGAGGTAAGTTGCATTAGGCCATACTCAATGCCGTTATGAACCATTTTTACATAGTTGCCGGCAGATTTTGGTCCCAAATAGGCTACACAAGGCTCTCCTTTAAATTTGGCGGATACGGCCTCAAATATGGGTTGTACCTCTTTGTAGGCCTCCTTGTTTCCTCCTGGCATTATGCTTGGACCCCTCCTGGCACCTTTTGCGCCTCCAGAGACCCCAGAGCCAAAAAAGTGAATTCCTTTACTTTGTAAATAGGTCTCCCTACGATCGGTATCGGTAAAAAAGGAATTACCTCCGTCTATGATAAGGTCGTTTTTGTCCAAATATGGCAATAGGCTTTCAATTACGGAGTCCACTATTTTACCAGCGGGTACCAAAAGCATGATTTTTCTAGGCTGTGATAAGGATTGTACGAAGTGTTGAATATCTGTAGAGGCGTTTACTCTTTTGGTATCCTTTCCTTCTTCGATCAGTGCATTTACTTTTTCATCATCAAGATCGTATCCCATGGCCGAAAAGTTGTTGTCCGCAACGTTCAAAATAAAATTACGTCCCATTACCCCTAGGCCAATCAATCCAAAATCATATGTGTTTTCCATGTTTTTTCCTTAAAGTTATTTAACAAAATAAAGTGGCTTTTGTTAAGTGTCCTTGTTTATAAATGAATAATCTAAATTAGTTTTATCTTCGCACGATAATTCAAAAATCAAAAATAGTCAATTATACGGTTTTTAGAACCAAAGTTTTAAATTCCCAACAAATTGAGCAAAACTTCCAATAATTATAATATGAACAAAACAGCAAATCAAATGCTTGTTATTTTTGGGGCATCAGGAGATTTAACTGCTAGAAAGCTGGTACCAGCTTTATTTAATTTATACAAGGCAAAACAACTTCCTGAGAATTTCGTGGTATTGGGAGTAAGTAGGAGTAACATGACCGATGGTGAGTTCAGGAGGAAGGTGGTCCAGGAAAGTACCTACCTAAAGGATAAGGTAAAGGACGCATCCTCGGATTTTATAAACACCTTTGCCGATAAGTTTTTTTATGAGGATCTGGGCGATGATTACAATAAGGTATACAGTAAGTTGGCAACCAGGATATCTGATTTAAATGATAAATTTAGCACTGGGGGCAACTATATATTTTATCTTTCCACTCCGCCCAGTCTCTACGAGCTAATAGCAAAAAATCTTTCCGAGCAAGGTTTAAATAACGAAACCGACGGCTGGAAGCGAATCATTGTTGAAAAACCATTTGGCTATAGCTTGGAGACCGCAAAGAATCTAAATAAAGGTCTGCAGACCTACTTCAATGAATCCCAAATCTATAGGATTGACCATTATTTGGGTAAGGAAACAGTTCAGAATTTATTGGTGACCCGTTTCTCCAATAGTATTTTTGAGCCGCTATGGAACAGAAATTACATACACCATATAGAAATTACCAATGCCGAAAGTGTTGGTGTGGAAAAAAGGGGCGGTTATTATGATAAATCGGGTGCGCTTCGTGATATGTTCCAGAATCATTTATTGCAGATAGTTTCATTAATTGTAATGGAACCGCCAATCGATGCCAGCGCCCAGGAAATTAGGAACGAAAAGGTCAAGGCATTAAAATCATTGCGGATTATGCGCGATGAGGAAACCTTATACAACAATACCGTTAGGGCACAATACCTCTCATCTGTCATAGATGGTAAAAAAGTGAAAGGATATAGGGAAGAGGAAGGTGTAGATCCCAACTCCAAGACGGAGACCTATGCCGCCATCAAATTTTTTGTGGATAATTGGAGGTGGAAAGACGTTCCCTTCTATGTGCGTACCGCCAAAAGAATGCCTACCAAGGTAACCGAAGTGGTAATACATTTTAAATCGCCCCACCACCAGGTGTTCAAAAATTCTGATATGAACAATAAGGACAACCAGTTGATCATTAGGATTCAACCGGATGAAGGTATCCTTGTTAAATTTGGAGTGAAAGTTCCTGGACAGGGCTTTACTGTAGAACGCGCCAATCTGGACTTTTACTATTCCAATCTGGCAGACAATAATGTAATGGACGCTTACGAAAGACTGTTGCTAGATGCCATGCAGGGCGATGCTACACTTTATGCCAGGGCGGATGAAGTGGAAGCGGCGTGGGAGTTTGTAGATCCTATCTTGGACTATTGGAAGAATGGTTCGGATGTTAACATATATGGTTATTCTTCCGGAGTATGGGGTCCAACTAATTCGGACCGTTTGTTGGAAGGGGACTTGAAGTGGAGGAATCCTGGTGAAAACTTGGCCGACGATCCGGGCTTCTGTGTTATTAAGTAAAAATTAATTTATAAAATATAATAGATGCATATTAATATATCGCCTACCAAAACGGAAGTTGCCAAAAACTTTTCCGATTATCTGGAAGAACTGATAAAAGATAATAAAACAACCCATATTGCCTTGTCCGGAGGTAGTACTCCTAAGGTGGTCTTTGATTATATGGCAGAGCATTATGAGGAGGTGGATTGGTCTACGGTTCATTTGTATTGGGGAGATGAACGTTGTGTTCCTCCTACCGATTCGGAAAGCAATTATAAAATGACGGTAGATCACTTGTTGTCCAAGATCAATATTCCTAAAGATAATATTCATCGTGTTCTTGGGGAAGACCTGCCGGAATTGGAGGCTGGAAGATATGGAAAGGTCTTGGAAGATGAATTGCCCATAGTGGACAACATACCTCAATTTGACTTGGTGATCCTTGGCATGGGTGATGACGGACATACAGCATCAATATTCCCACATGAAATTGGCCTTTGGGACTCTCCTAATAACTGTGAAGTAGCGATTCATCCCGATTCGGGACAAAGAAGGATTACCATAACCGGTAAGCTGATCAACAACGCCAAGACGGTTGCGTTTTTGGTTACAGGGAGCAGTAAAGCCGAAAAAGTCAGGTCTATAATTACCAAAGAGGAAGGTCATGAGAATTACCCAGCTTCCTTGGTAGCGCCTACGTCAGGGGAATTAATTTGGTTTCTGGACGAGGAGGCCGCAGCCCAAATCAATTAAGCGGGATCCAAATTAATTTTTACATTTTCGTTGTCCAAATCCTTTAAGTGGTCATTCATTTTAAATTGGGAAGATTCAAATTGACTGCTTCTGGACATGGCCTGTTTTTTCCGTTGAATACTACGGCAAAACCTACGAACCCCTTGTTCGTCTTCAATGATTAGGCCGGGTACAGGGGTGCTCCGTCCGTCTGCATCTTTGGCGACCATGGTAAAATAAGAGGAATTGCAATGCTTCTTCTTACCTGTAGTTACATTTTCAGATTCGACACGTACGCCTATGACCATAGAGGTGCGTCCAGTATAATTTACCGAAGCCTTAAGTGTAATCAACTCCCCAACTTCAATAGGATTCAAAAAATCCACCTTGTTCACGGAAGCTGTTACACAATATTTTCTAGAGTGCTTTGAGGCGCAGGCAAAGGCAATTTGATCCATTAGGTTTAATATGTGGCCACCGTGTACCTTGCCACCAAAATTGGAATGAGAAGGCAGCATTAACTCGGTTATAGATATTCTGGATTGTCTGGCAGTTTTAAATTTGTCCATTGTTTTTAGTTTAAGTGGGGAGAGTTTTCCTTTTCAACAGAAGTGATAAAATATTTGGTATCACCTAACCAAAAAAAGGTCCTGTAGCGCTCAATATAAGTCACTTTAACATAAGACCCCTGATATTCTTTCAACTTGTCAATAACATCGTCTTTTAAGACGGAGAAGGAAAATATTTGTGCCCCTGATATTCCTTGGCTTATCTCACCTTCCCATGTCTTTATAAGCACTCCCTTATGACTAATTTTGATTAGTTCACCGGAACGGATACCTTCGCTATAAGGAACAAAATAAACAAAGGAAAAATAGGCCGTCATAATTAGGGCCAGACCGAGCAGGGTTAATCCGAGTATTTTTTTCATAATAATTCTTAGTTTGTTTAAAGCAAGGTTAAGGGTTCTTCGTTGTCGTCATCATCGTCCTGTGCTCTTTTAAGTAAGGATTCGGGGATGGATTTTTTTGCCTTGGCACCCATTTTCTTTAATTTCTCAATACTGGTAATGATATTCCCTCGGCCATCAACCAATTTGTTCATGGCTCCCTTATATTCGGATTTTGCTTCATCCATCTTTTTGCCCACCTTCATCAAATCCCCAACAAAACCCTCAAATTTGTCATATAAGGCTCCGGCCTGTCGTGCAATTTCAATGGCGTTGCGCTGTTGTTTTTCATTGTTCCACATCGTATCTATAGTGCGTAAGGTAGCCAAGAGGGTAGAAGGGGTAACTATGATTATGTTCTGTTCAAATGCCTTGTTGTA
>TARA_R110001592_G_scaffold116143_1_pt1 | contig 16847 bp, 17 predicted proteins | sample TARA_R110001592 | Tara Oceans TARA_R110001592 (sample SAMEA4398387) | marine metagenome | biome: Polar Biome; feature: [SRF] surface water layer (ENVO:00010504); material: water (ENVO:00002006), including particulate matter (ENVO:01000060) such as... | depth 5 m
CGCATATTGAGCACCAAACTTGATACACAAAGCCTGATGGTCTCGTAACTGACAGTAACACCTCGCTCTGCAAGTAGATCTTCAATATCACGACAACTCAAATTGAAACAATGATAGAGCCAAACTGCGTAGCTAATGATGTCGGGTGGAAACCGATGACGTTTGTAGATGTTCATTCCCTGATTATCCATTTTCTCGCGTTAACTTGTCAGTACCCCCGAAAGGCATGGCGCTGGATAAAGTCACCGATGAAGATATTATCTTGATCCAAAACAAGCTCAATAACAGGCCTAAAAAGTTACTCGACTATAAAACGCCTAATGAAGTTTACGATGCTATGCGTTTAGCTGCATAATCAAGCCGTGTCGCACTGGCGACTGAAATCCGCGAGATATTTAACTCATATGCTGGACGCTTTAAAGCGTATAGCTGATGTTAGTATTAATATTAAACAACTACATTCGTAGATTTACACGCCTTTATGAGCCGCACAAAAACTGCTCCTGCGTTTGTCGCATTCCACCATCCTTGGCGATCAAAAAAGCATCTACCTAATTGGCAGATGCTTCTTGATGATTCTTTTATAAATTACGCGACAACGCTGGCTTACATGGCTTGGCTAATATAAACCAAGGCATTGCGTCGTCGATAATTAATTTTGATAATGAAACTAATTTTTTAAGATTTTTTCTTAAATCGACGTGATGCTAAACCAATCATTCCTAATGCAAAAATCGCAAGTGTAGAAGGCTCGGGTACATTGGTCACGGTTTGCCTGGCTCCTGTCTCATATTGGTACTCTAATCGTGCGGTACTGAAATTGCCGCCAAAACATCGATCTGCGTCCGCACAATACACGTCCCCATCATACGTTGCCAGGAACTGTGCGTTCAATTCATTCTCATGGATGCGTAGGTTTAAACCACGAAAACCATTTTGTACCTTATTCAACGGCACGTCGGCTACATCATCAAACGTGAACGAATATAGCACCACCTCATTGCCATTTTCCTGTAAATCAAACGTTTCTACGCGATGCTGCTTATTATCTATAATGTTACCTAAACTATTAACATCTGAGATGCCGACAGTCACTGTCGCCGTCCAATCATCAGCAACTATATCACCACTATCATTCACTATACGTAGCCACATGCTAATACTATAATATAATTTCACATTCTTTAACGTGCCTAACGTTTCATCAAATGCGTCAAAACTTAAATGATCCCCAACACTATACTTAACGGCGTCCATAGTAATCAAACCGGCATTAGCACTACCCGTATTAAACAGGGCCAAGGCGAAAAAAACGGCTAGTATCTGGTTTCGATATTTAAATTTCATTCGGTGTTTCCATATCACGTTAATTGAAATGCCCATAGAAGGGCAATTTATTGAGTATGCGAGCAAGCCTGAAAACCCTGAACCAATGATTATGGTCTCAAAGTATTGAACGTCCTGATTTGTTGGTGTTGATTCTGATGCACTAGTCTCCATATGCTTTTGAGCGAGCATAGGAAGAATAAACGCCTTCCCAATTTTAGCCCGCATGTTCATCTTCAATCCCTATCCTTGATATAAATCAAAGTAATAGCCTCGCAATTTCATTATATTCATTAGCAAATATTGCGCCAGAAAAAAACGCCCATAAAATCAACTAGTTATAATATACGACTACAACGACTCACAAATAAGTGTAAAGTTATTCGACACTTGGCAAGCCCCTAGCTTACTAGATAATCCTAAGCTTCCGAAAATACAACTACTGTCTCAAACGGGTTATGAACCGACTAAAATCAGATTTTGTATTCCCTGCAACCAATGTCCGCAATGGGTCAACTACCGAAGTAAACCCCATTTTAAGCTAATAGGCAGCTCACCCCTCGATAGCAGACTCTGGACAAGTAAGGCTGTCGATCACATGCTGAGTGAGCAACCCCTTAAGGCGGCCTCTTTATGACACCGGGGGTTATTGAGTTCTCTAGTGGGTACTGACAAGTTAACTTATTTTTCTTGGAGAAGTGGTGTTTTACTCCGCTTTATACTGATAATTCGCTACAAAAGTGGTAGATAAACAACAGATTTATGGCACTTGAGGGAAAATTGTGTAGTCCCAGTCCAAGCCTTCAAGTTAACTTGTCAGTACCTGCCCAGAGGGAGGAGTAGAGTTCGGTTTTTTTGATGGCCATTTAGTTTAATAGATCCTTCTGTATCGTCTATGGTCAGGCTCTCGATACTCGATATCTGAGCTACATAGCTTCTATCTTGATGGCTTGAATAACAGCTAAGGATAGAATCCTATATAGCTATTTTGGGGGCGGCTAGCGGTATGGCCATTATTATTTTTATAAACAGTCTTACCAGGTTACCCCATTTCCCTAAAGACTGATTCTGCCCTACTTATCGTAGATTTTATAGCTGGATCACACTTGAGCACACTCTGAGCACATTTAGCTACTAATCTACCCTAGTTTTCACTCATCACAACTAATTGCAACTCATTGAAATGTAATATAATCTTACCTAGTCTAACCGATCAAACTGGACTGTTAATCATTGGGTCGCTGGTTCGAGCCCAGCAGGCGGAGCCAAACATGACGGGGGTTGTAGCGATACAGCCCCCGTTTTTTGTTGTCTAAAATATTATCTGGGCTACATACAGGGCTACATTTTTATAAAAAAGGCTGCCTTCCCGGTGTGAAATAAGATGTACTTACGCTCCATACGCACAACGCTTCAAATAAGAATACGTTAGCGCGTACCGCTCGAAATGGTACCCAGCAGAAAAAGCACTACAACCACCATACCCAACAACAAAAAGAGTGTGATTGCGAGTGTCCAGCGCTGCAAATAATACTCACCGGCATCGCAGGCTCTTTGCCATGTATGACCTCGCCAGAGACCGCCCAATCTGGCTAGCAACGAAGTATACAATCCTGGCAAGTAATCAATTCCGATTCGCAGTCCCCAGCGAATAATGGATTCCGACCAGCGCACAAACCATGGCGCCGCCCCATCTACCTTTCCAGACCCAGTCGAAAAAAAACTTCTTTTCTCCAACCATACGGAGCCAGCGACCAATGTCCCCAACCCCAAACCCACCGCGAAAATAAAGACAGGAACCAAGTCACGGTACTGGTTCCATGCGGCAGGATCGACCATACCAGCACCCAAACCTATGACGAAAATCCCCGTCGCTATGATGGCAACAGAGGCCGATAGTATTTTCCGCCGTGCCCAGACCAACCCAAACAACACTGCATAAAGAACTGCCGCTGCGCCCATAGCCTGGAGCAGCGTCCCCGTGATGGGCGCGGTGATCTCACCTAGCGGCAACCAACGCATGACGCCAAGCATTCCAGTAGCGATCGGAACCACCCACAACAGAATAGCCACCGCCGGGCGAGCCGAGCCATACGCCAGTGGCAGCCATACATGCAGCGGCCAGAAACCTGTTTTGAGGGCAAAGCCAACCATTACAATCGACAAATAGAGTGCGGAGGACATTGATAGCGGCATTGCTTGTGCTAAGGCTGCAAAACTCAGGTCATCCGTTAACGTCGCTGTAATCAGAAGGGCCTCAAATAAGGCAATGTCCGCAAGGATCATCAACACCAGATAGATCCGTCCGGCACGAATCGCCTGCTCATCACCCTCTACAAACAACAATCCACAGAACGCGTAACTCATCAGCGTTGTGAAGGCGAAGAAACCGATCATACCCGTCGCCAAAATTGCACCCAGCTGACCCGCCAAGGTCAAGAGAAATAAGGTCGTCAGGCTGTTGCCGGCAGTACGACCATCAAGTCTACGTAGTAAAATTCCCACGACAGCCCAACTCACCACTGACATTGCCAGCCACCAGCGTGAGACCTTATCGAGACCTAGTCCGGTACTACCCTGCAGTATCCAGGGCAGATCGATAGCGAGGCTCCCCGGAACGAACAGCAGAACAGTCGCCGGCAGCAAAGCAATATGCACCGACCAGGGCAGGTGACGGCGTAGCGCCGGTATCGCCAGCAGCAACGGCAATCCGGGTACAGACAACAGCAGTAATAAAGTCGCTAGCTCACTCATGGTGCGTATTCACGCGCGGCGATAAATCGCGCCCATTCCAGAGGACTGAACGGCGCCGATGCCAGCAGTCCCAATACCAGAGTGAGTGCAGCCGTAATCACGGGCGGTGCCAGTAACGCCCAGGCCGTCTCACGCTGTCCGAACGAACGTTCGTGTGGCCAGACATCGGGCGGCGCTTTGAACCAGGCTCTATGTAATATAGGTAAAAAGTAGGCGGCATTCAGCAGGCTGCTGCCAGCCAAGACAAAAATCACCCAGTTCTGTCCGGCATCCAGCGCCCCCATCCCGAGATACCATTTGCTAATAAAACCCACCAGCGGGGGGGCGCCAATCATGCCGAAGGCACCTATCGTGAACGCAGCCATGGTCCAGGGCATACGTCGCCCAACTCCATTCATCTCGCTGACTTTGTGAATACCTAATGTCTTGGCCAGATTTCCTGCGCAAAAAAACAAGGTGATTTTCTGTACCCCCTGGTGCACCAGGTGGACCAGACCACCAATGGTCGCAATGGGACCGGCCAACGCCACGCCGAGCGCGATATACGAGACCTGACTGACTGTGGAGTAGGCGAGTCGGCGTTTCAAATCATCCTGAAACAGTGCGCGCAAAGATGCGTATATAATGGTCACTGACGCCAGTATTGCCAATGGCAAGGTCACCCCCAGACTGGCAGCAAACTCTATACCATACACATCGTAGACCACCCGCACGATACCGAAGGCACCCGCCTTGACCACCGCCACCGCGTGCAGCAGTGCGCTCACCGGCGCTGGCGCCACCATGGCCCGAGGCAGCCAGCCGTGCAAAGGAATCAGCGCGGCTTTCACTCCCAGCCCTATGATCAGCAATACGAAAATTAAGATCAGTGTTGGATGGAGGGACGTGTCTAGGCCGGAGAGGAAACCGCGTGCAGTGAATTCCAGAGTACCTGTGAGGGCGTAGAGCCACACCGTTGACAGTAGCAACAATGCACCACCTGCGATGGTATAGTTCAGGTAAACTCTTCCAGCCCGTCGTGCCTCCTCGGTTCCACTGTGCACGATCAGCGGGTAAGTGGCCAGCGTCAGCAGTTCATAAAACAAGAGGAATGTAAGCAGGTTACCTGCCAGGGCGACACCCACTGTGGCAGTTACACACAGGCTGAAGAAGCCGAAAAAGCGGCTGCGGTGTGGTGAGCCCTCCAAATAACCAATGGCATAGACAGTCGTTAGCAGCCACAGCCCGGCGGAGAGCGCCACGAACAGCATCGATAGCGGTCCTGAACGAAAAACCAGATCCAGTCCGGGCAATAACGGCAGACGGGCCTCGTATTGATGGCCGTGAAGAACGCCCCAAAGCATCACACCCACTAGTACTAACTTAAGGAACGCACCGACTAGGTTAAGTATTGTGCGACTTACAATACGCTCCTCAGGCAAAAAGAAAATCACCAGCCCCGGCAACAGGGAACTGCCAAGTATCAATAATGGCAAAGAGTTACCCCAACTCATCCAGCAGATCCTCTACCAAAAGGGGAACCGATTTCCAATAGTGCCAACGGCCCGGAAGTAAATAGACCTAGAAGGATAGCCATTATAGCCAACACCAGAGCGGCCCACTCCATTCTGGCAGGCACGACTCCGGCCTCATGGGTTATCTTGGCCGGGATAAATGCATAGCCAATGACTTTGAAGACATAAGCTGCTGCTAGCAGCCCGCCAAGAATCAAAACCCCTGCCCACCACCATTGCCCCGAACGTATTGCCGCTTCCAACAGCAACCACTTGCCGATGAATCCGCCACTGGGTGGCAGGCCCATGATGCTGACACCCGCCAAGGAAAAGGCAGTCAAAGTCAAAGGCAGTCGTTGCGCAACCCGATCGAGATCCGCGATGCGGTCATGTCCGCCGAAAAGTAGTATGTTGCCCGCGGCCATGAACATGGCAGCCTTGGCCACAGCGTGAGACAGCAACATATAAAGAACACCCTTCCAGGCAATACTCGTACTTAGTGGGAAAGCCAGGAACAGATAGCCCAGTTGCGCCACGGTCGAATAGGCAATAAGCAATTTAAGCCGTGTTTGGCGCAGTGCCTGAATACCACCCCAGAGGACAGCGGCCGCACCAAGCAAGCCCAGCAGCTGACCAAAATAAGTGCCAGTTACCGGGAAAACCTCCAGCCACAGGCGCAGAAGAATATAGAATGATGCCTTGACCACAAGTGCCGACAACAACGCACTCACTGGTGCCGGCGCACTTGCGTGGGCTGGCGGCAACCAGAAATGCAGCGGAAACAGTGCCGTCTTGAGTAGCAAGCCAGCGCTCATCAGCCCCACAGCCGCCCAGGCCGCTGGGGTAGCCTCCATTCGCTGAGAAAGAATGTCGATATCCACACTGCCAAAGCTGTGGTAGAGCAGCGCGACACCTAGTAGATAGGCCAGCGACCCTAGCAGGCTGACCAACAGGTAACGCATGGCCCCCGCTAAGGCATTCGCGCTACCCGCTAACGCCACCAAGGCCACCGCCGCCAGCCCTACTAGTTCTAGAGTGACGTAAAGATTAAAGATATCCGCCGACAAAAATAGTGCGTTAAGTGCAGCCCAAAGAAACATCCACAGTGGCCAAAAATGTCTGGCCTTCAGCTGATCGAAATATCCACTGGCATAGGTACTAACGCCCAAACCTACGAACACTGTCACAGCCAACATCAGCAGACTAAGGCCGTCAGCGTAAAGATCGATACCTAACGGCGCACCCCAACCACCAACGGCATAGCGTTGTGCGCCCAGCTCCAACAGTTGCCAACCCAGGCCACCCATGCTGGCGAAGATCGCCAAGCCGAAAATAAGTCCCAGCGATTTCGATATTGCCGGGAACAGGAAACAAGCAATACCTCCCACGAGCGGCAATATGATTAACGCCACCATCCAAGGTACATCCACAAAATCACCTATCATGTACGACAGCCTCGCTGCCGACTTAATAGCTTCGCTTCTGTCAGCAAGTTCATCGCCTTTCGCTTCACTCGCTATCCGGCAGGCTCGGCTGCCCCGTTGCTTCGCTTACCCTCAGCATCAGACTGAGGGCCAGCGCTGTGGCCGATATGGCAACCACGATACCGGTAATCACCATGGCGTGAGGCACCGGGTCCGGTGACGTATTCTGGCTACGGGCCGCCAGCGATACCAATACCAGAAACACCCCGCTGCCCATCACGTTAACGGCCAGAACCTTGCGCAGCAAATGGGCGTGAACTATCAGGGCATACAATCCGAGAGTGAACAACCCCACCCCGACCAACGCATAGAGGAATACGTGGCTCATTTATCCGACCCCGCCACAGGCCGGTCACCCAGAAATAATGCTGCAAGCGTTATACCAATGGATAGTGTGGCCGCCGTTTCGATCAGCAATATCAGCATCCCGGCCAATGGTGTGGGAAATTCCAGAAATAGTCTATCCGTCAGGAGCAACACCATTCCTACCACAACGAACACGCTCAGGCCCGTGACCAGCAACACCCTCAGCGGCAGCCCCGCGAATCGATCACTGAGTCGCCAACCGGAAAGAAGTAGTAACACACCCGCCGCGCCCAGCACCGACCCGGCCTGAAAGGCGCCTCCCGGCGCATGGGAGCCGACCCACAATAGATAGCCGGCTACCAGAACCAGCACGGGGATCAACAGGCGCGTCAGCTTGTCCAGCACCGGGCTTGGGCTTGAGTCGCGAACCTCAGGGACACCGCCAAGTGACCAAACACCCAGCAGTGCCAGCAACAGCACGGCCATCTCCAGCAGGGTATCATAACCACGGAAGTTGAGCAGTACTGCGGTGACCTGATTACTGACCCCACTAGTTTCGAGGTTTTTCACTACCCGTTCGCCCAACCCCGGAGCCTCGGATGGCAGGCTCATCACCGCATAGCCAAGCCCTGCTAGAAAAACTAACAGCGATGCCTGCAGCAACGAACGAAACAGCGATTGCTTGGCTACCGCTTTAGTCGTGGGCATCAGAGGTATTCTCGGTTTCGTGAGTTCTTTTTGTAATATGCTTCGGTTCAAGCCTTGCAAGTGCCGCCAGTAACAACGCCCCCGTGAGCCCAGCACCGATGGCGGCCTCAGCCAGGGCGACATCCGGTGCATCAAGCCGCACCCAGGCCAATGTCATTAGCAACCCGAAGCTAATGAACAGGACGATCGCCTTGAAAAGATCCGGACTTACTAGCGCCTGCCAGGCCAGCCAGAGCAAACCCAATCCAATCAAGTTATCAAACACCCATGGCAACAGAGTCAACGCTTCCACGGCTGGATACCCCGTTGTAACGCACGAGCTGCAATCAAATGGGCAACGCTAGCACCTGCAAGTAACACCAATGCCCAGATCAGCAACAGTTTGCCCACCGTAGCCCAAATTTCCACCTGAACGGCCAGACCCATAATCACCAGACCCAGACCAACATTGTCGGCTTTGGTCAAGGCATGAATACGCGTATAGACATCCGGAAAACGCAGCAAACCGAGAGTCCCAGCGAGAAAAAAAATGCCACCGGCAATCAGCAGTGCGGCGGAGATAAAATCACTCGGCGTCATAGTCTCTCCATTAATCCGGCCAGGCGCGCCGGACAAAGGCTACCGCCGTCACCGCGGCCAGCAGAGCGAACACCAGCGCAACATCACGCAAGGCAGCCTTGTCGGTAGCCTGCGCCAGCAATAACAGAACAGCCACCAATTTCGTACCGAACAACTGCGCCGCCAACATACGGTCGGCAGCGGTAGGGCCACGCAACACGCGCCACATCCCGGCAACAAGGCTCAGCAACAGGAATAACGCCAATCCAAAATAAAGGGTTTGCATGTCGACTCAATCTTCCAACGTAACCGGGGTGACAAATCCAAGTGGCTTTATCGCAAGCACGGAGCAATCGACCTGGTTCAGAATGGTTTCTGCGGTATTGCCCATGATGAATCCCGGCACACCGGTACGGGCCACCGTCCCCATGATAACGAGGTCGGCTTCGATTTGTTTGGCCAGCGCCGGTATCTCTTTTCGAGCCCATCCTTTCACCAGATGCAATTTGGGTTCAAGATAATCCAGCGCATCGCGACCCTGACCGCTGGCCACCTCATGAAGGAGAGCATTCAGGTTGTCACTATGTTGCCTTTTCACTTGCTCGACATAGGCATCGATCTCCTCTTTCGACTTTCTGATGAAGGCACTAGAGCGCAAAGCACTCTCGCCGATCGCATCCCACACATGCCCGATATGCAGGTCGGCGGATTCGGTCAGCGACAGCGAACTGGCCATTTCAAGAACTTGGGCGTTCAATGCGCGTCGTGATTCCATCTCCTGCGATGGATAGGCATCGTCGACATCGACCGCTGCTAGGATGTGCCGGTAGTTCTTCGGTGCCTGAGGCTTGATGAGCCAAACCGGGCACGGGCACTTGCGTAACAAGTGCATATCATCACTACCGAATAAGCGATCCAGCCAATCCTGATGTTCGGGAATCTTGATCACCAAGTCACGCCCATTGCGCAAAACCTCACGGATAATCTCTAGGAAGGGTGTGCCTATCAGTACTTTGGTTTCGATCTTGACCCGCTTACGGTAAGGCTCGACAAGCGTTGCCAGTTTTTGCATCTGGCTGTCCACCATCGCGGCCTGCAGATCGGCAGGAATAGAACCATCTTCGGGCAAGCCGATGCCAGCTGTAACACGTTCAACCACGATTACCACCGTAAGACTACCCTGGTTGTTTTCCGCCAGAGAAACAGCACGCTCCAGGATGTGCTTAGACACTTTCTCTGGCTCCACCACGCACAATATGTCTTTAAATCTATTCATTGCATTCTTCTCCTTTAGCACACGGCAAGGATATACTAAAAATTCGGGCCACGACTTGTTCCACCGCCATCAGTTCTAATAGAACGTCTTTACTTGTGTCGAGCGCATGAACTTTCAAACAGTTTCCGTTCAGCTCGGCGCATAATGTGCCAGGTAACAGGTTGACGATATTGGCCATGAATACTCGGACTATTCCCGGTGGAAGGCACAATGGGTAGTCAATGAGAGCGGGATTGATGGGCACGTTGGGGTGGAACGCACGCCAGCCCACATCCACGCCACCACGCAGCGAGTGCCAAAGAAAAAACGGCAGAAAGCGCACGATCCCGGACAAGGACCAGCAAAAGGGAGGCAATAGCGCCATACTGACCAGCGTCGCTAACATTACCACTGGCGTGCCAACCAACCATGATTCCATATTGCCTTGCGTGAGTATCCACCATAGCAAGGCAAACACAACGGCACGCAACAACCCGCTCCGCATGCGGACAATCACCTTATGCGGGGTGTTAAAATTAGATGTTCTTATTCGATGAATTGTTTTCATAGTCAATCCCGCAAGAGCTGTAGGTGTATTAGTGGGTATTGACAAGTTAACTTCCCAGGTCGAGATAAATTCATTCCCTTTCCCTCTCAAATTGTCACTGCCTTTTCCCAAGACGCAAAGGCGCGCTGCCTGAAAGATCGATAGTTCTTGGCCTATACTAAATGACGCCCCAAGTAGAATAGATTGTATACCTCTGCATGAACTGAGAGGAAACCTTGTGCCTGCTCTACCGATTTGAACTTCCGCATGCCCCGCTCTCTCACTCGCGTTGGTTGATGGGAAAGTTCTGCACGATTATTGGCATATTGCCTAGTGTCATGGAGGGTGTCAGGAATCAACTCACAGTGCGCAACACCATAGCTGCGCAATTTGTCCGTGACGATCTTCCTAGGCTCGGCGTCATGGCGTTTAAATAGCCGTTTAAAGAAACGTTTGGCGGCTTTTGCATCCCTTCGGGGCTGAAGAAAAACATCAACTACCTCACCGTCTTGATCCACGGCACGCCATAAGTAGTGCTGCTTTCCTTGAATCTTCACAAAAACTTCATCGATAAAGAAAGTATCACCATACCCTTGGTGATTACGCTTCAAACGGCGGGCATATTGAGCACCAAATTTGCGGCACCAGATACGAATAGCTTCGTAGCTGACGATGATGCTCCGCTCTGCAAGTAGATCTTCAATATCTCGATGGCTGAGGTTGAAACGATAGTAGAGACAGACGGCATATTGAATAATTTCAGGCGGAAAGCGGTGACGTTTGTAGATGTTCATTCCCTGATTATCCATTTTCTCGCGTTAACTTGTCAGTACCAGTTGGGCTGATTCAAGCCGGAACTCAGGGCTAAATGTACGTCGTGTTTTGGTGCTCATGGTTTTCTCACTTAATAGCTACGGTGATAATATCACCTACAATTAAGCGGCCAAATTAACTATGCCACTACATACCGACTGGAGCCAGCGAGATGACATCAAAGCCGAGTTGAAGGTCGGCCTGATTCTGGTTTTAGCCAAACACGGCTACCCACCTGTGGACAGGCATGATGCCTACAAGGACGCGGGAGATATTTGTACAGGCAGAGAATTTTAAGACGCACCAGAGTCTGATGCAGACTTGATCGCATTTAGCAGCGCAAGTCTAAGGTGAAAAATTGATTTGACGGTTTTGATGGCGGTTCCTTAATCGACAGACATAAAAAAGACCTTGATTAACAAGGCCTTTTTTATTGCTTATGGCGGTGAGAGAGGGATTCGAACCCTCGATACGTTTCCGTATACACGCTTTCCAGGCGAGCTCCTTCAGCCACTCGGACACCTCACCGTGTTTTTGAGGTGCGCAACTCTACACAAGCACCCTCTAAAAAGCAATTATCAAGGCCAGCTTTGAAAGTAGTCTTCTGTTTGCAACTCAGGAGCCTCTAACCCTTTTACTGGCACAGTCCCTAAATAGAGAAAACCTACTATCTTCTCTGAATCACTTAAACCCAGCCCAGCCATGACAACTTTATCATAGGCCAAAGATCCAGTGCGCCATATGGCGCCGACGCCCTGGGCATAGGCGGCTGTGATCATATTCTGCGCTGCGGCACCCGCTGAAATAATTTGTTCTATTTCTGGCACTTTGGGGTTGTCTCGGATACTTGCGATGACAACGACAATCATTGGTGCTCGCAGTGGTTTTTTAGCTATTCTCTCACGTTGTTTATCTGTCAATTCATCACCACAAGACTCAGCTGAAGCAATAAACAAATCACCCAACTGATTTCGACCTTCTCTTTCAATCACAAGGAATCGCCAAGGTCGCAGACGGCCATGATCTGCCGCACGAAATGCAGCCTTTTGTATGTTTTTAAGAACATCATCCTCAGGAGCCGGGTCAATGAGTCTCGGACATGAGACTCGACCATGTAATGCACTCAGCGCATCCATCATTCCACCTACTTCAGTTTAATTTTTCAGGTTTTCAAACACTCGCCCTTTTTCCCTATAGTAAAGAATGGACTTTTGTTACCAGACATCGTGTAATTGTGCGTATACACAGTCAACACAGAGGCCACCATCTTACAAGATGACTAGGGTAAGCACGAAAGAAACTGACAATAGCCTGCACTACCAGACTCTATTTCGCTTCCTGCTCGGTCTGGCCGGCATTAGCTCTTTTATTTTATCGCAAGCTACTAAGGAATATGCCTACCACCTAGCCTCTCTCACACTGGTTATTGTTCTCTACATCATCTTCAGTCATCTTTTATGCAAAATTGTCAAAAAAGAACAGAAGCCATTAATTTCAAAAACATTATTACTTTCAGATGCACTATTACTTGGATGCCTAATAGGTTTTCTTAACCTGAATCTGCTTCCCTCTTTGTTGTTTCTTTTAGCCCTCCAGTTTCACTCTCTTGTCAATGGCGGCATCAATAATCTGATACGGAGTAATCTGGCATTAGGGTTAGGTTTTGCCCTGCTCTGCCTGTATCAGCTTCCCACATGGACGATGACTGCCGACCTGACGACAAGTCTTGCTCCATTAATTGCTATGGGGCTATATACCTGCATCTATGGTTTTAATACTTATAACCAGACTCGGATACTTCAAGAAACATTAGATGACCTTAAAAAACAAAAAGTACAACTAAAGCTTAAAAACTATCAAATTTCAAAATATCTCTCTCCCACACTCCGAAAAGCCATTTCATCCGGCAAAGACGTCAAGCTGGAGACCCAGCGTAAAAAACTAACCATTTTCTTTTCAGATATTAAAGGGTTCAGTGAACTTGCCGAAGAAATGGAGGCTGATACCCTCACCCGCTTACTCAATAATTACCTGACCGAAATGTCTGAAATTGCGCTAAAACATGGCGGCACCATCGATAAATTTATCGGCGATGCCATCATGGTATTTTTTGGGGATCCTAGTACTAAAGGGGCGAAAGCAGACTGTCTTTCTGCTGTTTCCATGGCCATTGACATGAAGAAACACATGAAAGAATTACAGCAACGTTGGTTGAACCAAGGCGTTCAAAAACCTATGGAAATTCGCATGGGGATCAACACCGGGTTCTGCACAGTAGGTAACTTTGGTACAGAAAATCGACTGGATTACACGCTTCTGGGCACCGAAGTTAATTTAGCGAGCCGATTGGAGACTGCGGCCGAACCAGGGGAAATACTAATATCCCATGAATCCCATTCGCTCGTTAAAGATTTGATTATGTGCCGAGACAAAGGGGAGATTCAGGTAAAAGGCTACCAACAACCTGTTCGTGTTTATTCCGTTGATGATCTGCGCAAAAATCTCGGTAATGACCAGACTTATTTTGAGCATCTCACCAACGGCTTTTCAATTTATATGGACTTGGAGCGAGTACGCAACTATGACAAGGATAAGATTATTGATTCACTGCTCAATGCAGCCAAACGGTTAAAAAATAAAAATATATTCTAGATGTCACTCATCCAGATTTATTACTGTCGTGATAACCGGAGCTTTGGCGGGCTCAGTTTCTTTGAACTACGGTAGGGATTGATATCCAATCCGCCACGTCGAGTATATCTAGCATAGACCTCCAACTCATCAGGCTGACAAAGCTCATTGATTTCAGTAAAAATACGCTCCACACATTGCTCGTGAAAATCCTGATGATGACGGTATGAGACAATGTATTTAAGCAGCCCCTCAGAATCTATGGGCCATCCCGTATAACGAACCATAATACTAGCCCAGTCTGGCTGACCAGTAACAGGGCAGTTGGTTTTTAGTAAGTGACTAAAAAAGGATTCTGTCACCAGTTCTCGCCCCTGATGTAACCTCAAGAGGGTTGGATCTGGCTGGTATGTATCAATACTCACGTCCAAGCCATCCAGACAGACACCAGGAAATGACGACAAAGCCTGATGTCGATAACTATCCGTGGTATGAATATCCACAAGTACAGAACCCTGCACACACTCCGAAATATCCCGCTCCAAAGTAGCCGCAACCTCCTGAACAGAAGAGTAAGTCGTTTGGTTCAAGGAGTTCAGATACAATTTCAGGGATTTTGACTCTACAAGGTTTTTCGTATCACAAGGCATGGAAATATCTGCGATAGCAACCATTGGCTTGCCTTTTGGGTCCAGCCAGGACAGCTCATAAGCTGTCCACAGGTCAAAGCCATAAAATAATGGCTCAGAGTCAATACCAATAGCCTGACGTCCCTGTAGTCGAGGTATAGGGCACAACAACAAAGGGTTATAGCAAAAGGGATAAACCGTATCCGCACCCAACAATAAATCGTTATTACTCACAAAGCCCGCCTATAATTCCAGTTTAATTCACAAAGAATCTACCAATCATCACCGTTAGCTACGAAGCTTTTTACCACGTTCAAGCAAATACAATGAGTAGCTGTATAACAAAACGCAAAAGCCAATCACTATGGAAAACCCCCAAACCACATTAATATCTGATACCCCTAACAGCCCATACCGAAAAGTATTCACCATATAAAGGATTGGGTTGATCTTTGAAACATCCTGCCAGAACTCCGGCAACATACTAATAGAGTAAAATACACCCCCCAAATAGGTAAGCGGCGTTAAAACAAAGGTTGGAATAATCGAAATATCATCAAAACTATTAGCAAAAACAGCATTGATAAATCCAGCCAAAGAAAAAAGTACAGCTGTTAAAAAAACAATGGCCACAGTAACAGGGACATTACTAACCTGAAGGTCAGTAAAAAACAGGGACAGGCAGGTGACAATTACGCCTACAGCCAAACCCCTGGCCACACCACCGATCACATACCCTGTCAAAATAATATAATTGGGCACCGGAGAAACCAGCAACTCCTCCACACTACGCTGAAATTTAGTGCCATAAAAAGACGAGACAACATTGGAGTATGAGTTGGTGATCACCGACATCATAATTAACCCTGGCACCACAAATTCAATATAGCTAAAACCAGACATTTCACCAATTCTCGGACCAATCAGCGTGCCAAATATCACAAAATACAATGCAATAGTGATCGCTGGCGGCAACAGTGTCTGCAACCAAATTCGCATGAATCGTCTTACTTCTTTTACCACAATCGTCGTGAAAGCTATCCACTGCTCTTGAAAGTTCATGCTGCGCCTCCTTCATCAACCTGATGGGGTTCAACCAGTGACACAAAAAGTTCTTCAAGACGATTTGTTTTGTTCCTCATGCTTACCACGTGAATTCCTTGTCCACTCAGACTGGTAAACAACGCATTCAGACACTGATCTTTCTCCACTTCAACCTCAAAACTGTGGCTATCGATAAGCTGTCCTGTGTAGCCATCAACACCCGGAAACTCACTCAGCTCTTCCCGAGTATCCAGAATAAAAATCTCCTTACTTAATTGCCGTAATAGCTCACGAGTAGATGTGTTTTGAACAATTTTCCCGCGATCAATAATAGCCACTGTACGACACAGACTTTCCGCCTCTTCCAGATAATGAGTGGTAAGAATAATTGTGGTTCCGCTTGCATTTATTTTCTTAAGAAACTCCCACATAGAACGACGTAACTCGATGTCGACACCTGCAGTTGGCTCATCAAGGATCAATAATTTGGGTTCATGCACCAACGCCCTTGCTATCATCAAGCGACGCTTCATTCCACCAGACAGCATACGGGAAGCCTGATCACGCTTGCCCCACAACCCTAAAAGCTTGAGATATTTCTCTGCTCTCTGTTCGGCTAATGCAGCAGGAAGGCCAAAATACCCCGCTTGAGTCCTAACAATGTCGAAGACTTTCTCAAATTGATTAAAATTGAATTCCTGCGGTACAACGCCAATGTCTCTTTTTGCCAGAGAAAAGTTATCGTCAATATTGGTACCAAAAATAGTTACTTCACCACGACTTTTTTTAACTAAGGAACAAATCACACCCAATGTTGTGGATTTTCCCGCCCCATTGGGCCCCAATAATGCAAAAAAATCTCCAGGCTGGACATCAAGACTGATGCCTTTTAAGGCCTGAAAACCATTATCGTATTCTTTATATAAATTACGTATAGAGAGCGCAGCTGTGGTCATATTCCAACATTCTATCGTTAAGTTAAGTGGCAATTTTTTCAGTAAAAAGCGAAGGCTAAAAACAGCCTATCGACAATGTCATAGCAACGGCAAGACATTCTACGAGAACAATATAAAGTTCTATGAAAAATGAAAAATAAAGTTCTATGAAAATTTAGGAGCAGAGGTAGAACCCGAACCTAGTCACAAGAAAATCTAGTAGTCTAAATCACTTTTACACAACGAGGGGAAACAAAATTGAAAAAAATAGACGCCGAAACAAAAAAACGCAGAGCTTTAAGCTCTGCGTTTTTTAATTGGAGCGGGAAACCGGGTTCGAACCGGCGACCTCAACCTTGGCAAG
>TARA_R110001592_G_scaffold174982_3_pt1 | contig 16847 bp, 12 predicted proteins | sample TARA_R110001592 | Tara Oceans TARA_R110001592 (sample SAMEA4398387) | marine metagenome | biome: Polar Biome; feature: [SRF] surface water layer (ENVO:00010504); material: water (ENVO:00002006), including particulate matter (ENVO:01000060) such as... | depth 5 m
CACGAGGCTTATGGATACAATCCTATTGCAGATTACTTAAGCCGCAACGCATGGTGGGACTTGGTAAGAGCGCAGGGATATGAGGATAAATACTACGGTATAGACTACGACAATGATGACGAGGTAGACAACTTTGACTGGTACTGGCTAGACCCTGACGGAGAAAGAGTAGCAGATACTGACGAGGACTTCAGAAGATATATATACCCTGGTATTGTAAATGACTTTAACAGCAGTGTAATGGACAGCCTAGGAATGTTTGGTTCTGTATCCGCTGTTGTAGGTGTTGACTATTACCACTACTCAGACAACTTCTGGATTCACTCTTGGTTAAACGTCCTTCCTGCTCATGTACATGTTTCAGGAGACCAAGCTTATTCATACAGAATGGTAAGCGGTGGTAATTGGATTGACCATTCAGGAGGCTTTGTTTTAGGCTGGAAGCTAGGTAGCAACTGGGGTATATTTACAGAGACTGAATACATGAAGTACTGGGACAAAAACATATACAGTATACGTGCCGGAGTGAATTACCAATTCAGATAAATTGTATCTTCGTTTTCTTTTTTAACCACTAATATTTTCAGTAATGAATGACACCGATTTCGGCTATGAAGATGGCTTCTCTGACTTTGTAAATGACTTAACAACAAGCGATAAAAATGCTAATGCTTGTCATATTGACAATCCAGACTGTGAAGGATGTGGATCATAATTAGATGAAGACACTTAAATCAAACATAAACAGACGATCTTTTAGAGTTCGTAAATATGAGAACGGAGGAACTAATCCTACTGATCCGCCATCTGCGTTAGATAGTTTTTTGGCATATACCATTAAGAAGAAAGGCGGTACCCCGGAGCAGTATAATGATCTCATGGATTCTATATCATTTCACGAGACCGGTCCTCATCAGCGAAGAAAGCCTAATGCTATTCAGTTAGTAGAACGTGGAGATACAATATTACCTGAAGGACCAGGACGAGGTTTATTTATGTTTGAGGTAGGTGACTCTAAGGGTGGTATAACCGCTGTTAACAGAACTTACAAAGAGTACAAAGATGCTGGCATGGATATTCCTGATTTTCTAAAAGAAGCTTACTCTCTCAAAAGTATTGATCTTTCAAAATACACACCAGAGCAACAGAAGATTTTATTCCTAGGTAATTATCTACAGCATCCAAAAGCAGACTTTTCTAAGGTCATGAATGATGAAGAGAGCTACGATGATTTTTGGTTTAACTATCACCAAGCTGGTGGAGAAGATGTAAAGGCCGCACGTATCGGATCCTATAGAGAGTCAGAAAAGGCAAGGAAAAAATAATTAACTTTGTATAAAATAAAGCAAGCATGAAACTAAAGAAGGCCCCAAATAAAGGTGTAACACAATTACCTAAAGATGTCCGTAACAAGATGGGCTTTATGGGTAAAGGTGGTGCTGTTAAGGTTAAGTACAAAGGCGGAGGAGTAACTCCAACTCCAACACAAAATACAGGTACTAAAGATATCGCTAGACAAAGTGCTGCTTTAGGCAACCAGAAAAATGCTGACTATAGTGGATATAAAAAGCCGAAAACTCCTAAAGAGGTTTTAGAAGCTACTGAGATGTATCGTTTAACATCAGCCTTAAAGAAAGCTGAAATTGCCACTAAAAATATGTCTTTAGCTGATATGCAAAAGGTTGCAAAAACAAAAGGTCTTTATGATGATGCTCTGTCATTAGCACGAGAAGATTATCAAAAAGAAATGGACAATAGAAAAGGATAGAAATAAAAGAGGGGCATAAGCCCCTCTTTCTTTAGGTAGTTAAACCAAACCTATTTTCTTATTACGGAAAATCTAACCCTTCCGTCATTTCTCCTTGACTCCATTACAGAGAATGCTCCAACTTTGTAAAAACTAAATACACCCTCTGGATCATTATCTACTCTATGTGCTTCTATATCAAGGTTTAGTATTGATACCGGAGCAAAAACATAAACTAAAGTGTCTTTAGGAATAGGTATAGTGACTTCGCTTTCAGCATTTAGCTGTGTGAACTCTAAAATACTCTTTGGTACTTCTTGTGCAAAAGCTTGACTCCCCAATGCTAATGCTAATACAATTGCAAATCTTTTCATCATCTTGTTGTTAATTACGTTTCCATAAATGTATGTAAAAAAGAATTAACTTTGCAACAAGACAATTAAATTTTTTTTAAGATGAGCGAAATTCAATCAAAAATGGAGGACCTCGCAAGGTCTGTAGGTGTAAACTTTAGTGATGAACCAACTTTAGACGAGACTCCACAAGAAGCTGTCCCTATGGATGTAGCAGAGCTAATTGAAACAGAAACAGAAACACAGGAACCTGCACCTGAAGAAATGCAGGAAAGTTTATCAAATAGTGATCAACTTCCAGAAGAGGACTTTGATGCACGTATGACATCTGTACTTAGTGAAAGGCTAGGGATGACGTTAAACAGCATTGATGACTTGAATGGGATTATCAATAGAGAGCCAGAAGCTCCATCTATGGATGAACGAGTAGCTAAGATAGCTGAGTTTGTTGAGAAGACGGGCCGTGGTCCTGAAGATTGGTTTAGGTACCAGCAGTTAAATCCATCTGAAATGGATGATCTTTCTGCTATTAAGCTTGAAACCATGAACCAGTATCCAACCCTTACACCTCAACAAGTAGATAAGCTGGTAACTAGTCGTTATAAGTTAGACGAAGATATTCACTCAGAAGATGATGTTGAGTTATCTCAAATCCAACTTAAAATAGATGCAGACAAAGCTCGTACAGGTATTAATAATCTTCGTGAAGATTACATGTTACCGGTACAAAGAGAAAGCTCTACGGAGACGCAGCCTCTTTTTGATGAGCAGTGGATTAGTAATATGAAGAATGAAGTAAACAGCATTGAAGCTCTTGAATTTGAGTTAGGTGATACTACTTTTTCCTTTGGTCTTGATGACAGTTACAAAACACAGCTAGTAGAAAAGAATGCTAACCTTGAGCAGTACTTTGATTCATACGTGGATAAAGAAGGCAACTGGGATATTGAGTCCTTGAGCATGCACAGAGCATTGGTTGACAATATTGATAGCATAGCGAAAAGCTTGTATCAACAAGGTCTTTCTGATGGTCAACGTAACATTGTTACAAAAGCTGCAAATGTTCAGGCGGGTACACCAGGTGTTGGACAACAGACACAGACGGACGGAGTAATGGAACAGATAAAACAAGCGCTAGGAGCAGGCGATACTCTTATGCGTTTTAAATAAATCGCAAATTAAAAGACATTGAAGATGGCTTCAGATGGATTAAATGCGCCAAGCGCAAGTGCATATGCAAATGCACAACGTAGATTAGACCCTGCGAAATATGTAGATTTAGCTTCGTTTATCAACGGAGTAAACAAACCAGACAACCGTGAGTTGTTGGTAAAAACGTATGGCAACCAAGGTATCACTGGTTTCCTACAATTAACTGGAGCTGTAAAGGCTGCCGGAACTGCTGATTCAGTTCAGTGGTGGGAAGAGCAACGTTTGCACCCACGTGCAAAGTTCACTCCAACAACTGCTCAAACTAGTAATAGTGCCGGTGCTGCTGTAACTATTCCTGTTGCTGCTGCGAATGTAAACCCAGCTACTTCTGCTGCTACCTTGATGGTACGTGAGCAAGATGTATTGTTGATTGGTGATGTACGTGTATTGGTTACTGCTGTAGTTAAGTCTAGTGCAAACACCAACGCTATCAGCTCTTTCACTGTTAAGCCTTTAGTTGCTGCAGAGTCTGTGCCTGATTTAGCTGCTTCTGCTCTAGAGTTCCCAATCATTGGTAACTTGTTTGCTCAAGGTTCTGACCAACAGAGTGAATACCTAGAAAGCAATGTAGTTAAGTACACTAACCCTTACATGATTGTTAAGGAGATCTACAAGGTGACTGGTAGCCAAGCTACTAACATCGGATGGATCAACTTAGGTGGTGGAGATTACCGTTGGTACGTAAAATCTGAGTCTGACACTCGTCAGCGTTTTATGGACAAGCGTGAGATGATGATGTTGTTAGGACAGAAGTCTGGTAACATTGCTGGGATTGAAGGTTCTGAAGGTTACTTCAGTGCAATTGAAGATCGTGGTATCGTACACGGAGACTACATTGATACGATAGCAGACGTTGATGCTCTTGTAAAAGAACTTGACCGTCAAGGTGCTTCTCCAGAGTACGCTCTATACGTAAACCGTCATCAGGCATTAAAGATTGATGATATGTTAGCGGGTGGTAACGTTGCTGGAAGTGCTCTTACATCAGGTGTAACTTCTCAGTATGGTGCATTTAACAACAGCAAAGACATGGCTATAGAGCTAGGTTTCCAATCTTTCTCTCGTGGTGGTTACACTTTCCACAAGAATGACTGGAAATTGTTGAACGACCCTACATTGTTAGGTGCTTCAACAGCTGCTGCTGCTCAGTTCATTGGTGCTGCTGTACCTATGTCAACTGTAGTTGATGCTCAGTCAGGAGATCGTAACCCGTCTTTGGAGTTGAACTACAAAGCAACTAATGGTTACTCTCGTGAAATGGAGCACTGGATGACAGGTTCTATCTTAGGTGCGTCTAACGACACTAAAGATTTAGCTCAGTTCAACTACCGTTCTGAGATTGCTTTGGTTACACGTGCGGCTAACCGTCACGTATTGATCAAAAAAGCTGGTTAATATTTAACCAAAACATAGGGCTGTCCTTCGGGGCAGTCCTTTTTTTTTATTTACTGATTTAATTTAATATTCAATATGGCAACTGCTAAATCCCCTCGTGCAAAATCTGCACCTATCACCGCTGAAAAAGCAACCCCTACAAAGGGATATACTATAAAACAAAACCTACCTGAGCGTAAAAAGATATTTGTCTACACGTTAAATAAAGGTGGTGGTATATGGTATTCTCTTCCACAAAATGGAGTAACTGTTTTTGATGACGCTTCTAATACTGTTCGTCAAATAAGATACTGTCCAAACGAACCTTCAATATACACTGATGAGCAGAGCGCAAACGCTTTACGTCAGCATGTAGTCTTTGAAAACGGTATTATTAGTGTTCCTTATACTCAGCCAAATCTTATCAATTACTTAAACTCTCACCCATCCAATAAGGTGAATGGAGGTGGTTTATTTCAACTTGTAGATAATGATAAGACTGCTGAAGAGGAACTAGAAGTGGAATTCAAACAGCACGAAGCTATTTCTCTTGTCCGTGACAAGGACATTACAGAGCTTCTACCTGTTGCAATGTACTTAAGTATTAATATCTCTCAAGAGACTATGGGTATTAAGCGTGAGTTATTACGTCATGCTAAATCTAGTCCTACTTCTTTTATCAAGATGTTTGACAATCCAATGGTTAAGATGAGATCTGCTATCATGCAAGCATCTGAATTTCAGATATTATCAAGCCGTCCAGATGGTATGTTCTGGTTTGATACAGGTACACTAATTGTGTCTACTCCTGCAGGGATGGATACAGGAGATGTTATGACTCGTTTCTGCAATACAGAAAAGGGAGCACCTGTTTATGAGCAAATTGTTGCTCGTCTAAATGAGATTGCTTAGATTTACATAAGATCTTTTGATCTTCACTTGTTGTTATTGAGGGGTAGCTGAAAAGTTGCCCCTCTTTTTTTGGTAACTTTGTGTCTACAATAAAACAGCTATGGCAAGCGTAAACGTAGTATATAATGCACTGAAAGACTTAGCGAACAAAGATGAGCGTGGCTTTGTCACGCCTGCTGTGTTCAATAGCTTTGCATCAGTTGCACAAACAAGCGTCTTTAACTCTATATTTCAGGAACTAAATGTTGCTAAGAGCCTTAAGGTTCGTAATCTAGACGTACAGAGACATTTATCAAAGATGAAGCAGTTAGAAGAGGATCTATCTGTATTTTCTAAGACAGAAACTCTAACACAGGCTAATGGTGTATTTTCCAAGCCTTATGACTTAGCACGTATAATATCACTAAGAGTATCAGGTAGCTTTGTATTTGGTCAAACTACATCTACACCTATTGATATTATATACGATGAGGAGAAGTTAGAGTACCTTCTACAGAGCGATCTATCCTCACCGGTATCTTCACACCCTGTAGCTTTTTTAAGCGATAAGGTTGAGGTTTTTCCAACAAGTGTAAAGAAGATAAAAATGAGATATTACAAGCAGCCAGAAGGTTTATTACCTGCTGACGGTTCACGTACTGCTGCTGTTCCTCGTTTTGGTTATACAATTACAGCTGGAAAAGAAATCTACAGTGCAGCGCTTAGTATTGACTTTGAGGTTCCTGATCACCACATACCTCGCTTGATCATGGAGATAGGCAAGATGATAGGAATAAATTTGCGTGATGAAGCTGTAATGGCTTATGGCGCTCAAGCACAATCATAATGGCAAGAGACAGAATAACAGTAGCACAGATTGTAAATGACTTTGTACTCACTAGTGATGGTGATGACTTTGTTGCTGGTGTATCAAACACAGTCATACGTAACTTCGCTTTAAGAGGTATACGTGAGATGGGATTTGACATGTTAAAACGTGTTAGATCATTAAAGTTAAGCGTAGGGGCCAACAATACTGTTGAGCTTCCTGAAGACTTTGTTGATTACATTAAGATAGGCACAACAGGTTCTGATGGATTAGTTTATGTATTCGGTGAAAACAAAAACATAAATTACAGCCAAAAGTATTCTGTAGATGCTGCGGGTAACAAAATAGATTCTGATGGTGACGGTGTTTATGATCGTGTAGATGATAAGACTGGCATAACAACTTCTACAACAGGTGAAGAAAGTTATGTGTTCCGTAATTACCTACACGACACAACAGAAGGAAGGTTGTATGGTGCCGGAGGAGGTCAGTATAGCGGTGAGTTTAGAATAAACTACGACCAAAACAGAATTGAAATAGGAACAGGTCAGAGTGTAAGCAACATTGTTATAGAGTATATTGCTGATGAAGCAAGGTCTATGAACCCTAGCATACATATTTACGCTGATTCTGCATTAAGAGCTTATGTTTATTACAAACTGATTGAGCGCAAGAGTACCGTTCCTATGAACGAGAAAATGAGAGCAAGAACAGAATACTACAACGAGCGTAGAATTGCGAACGCTAGACTAAAAAGCTTTACCAAAGAAGAAGCGTTTAAGACTATTCGTAAAAATTTCACTCAAGCACCTAAATACTAATGGCAATAGATAAGTTATTCCCACGATACTTAAACAAGGATGACGATGATCGTATCCTTAAGAGTGTTGAGCTTTCAGACGCATTGAACATACGTGTCTCAAATGACGAAGACGGTAACAGTGGCGTTATTAAAAACGTCAAGGGGAATACTGTTGTTTCGTATGCATCAGCATCAGATACCTTGCCTGCAGGAACAAATAGAACTATTGGTAGTGTTACTAATATCCAGAAAGATGAGGTTTATTACTTCGTATACAATAGTAATAGCAATCATAGTATATATAAATACAGTGTAAAGCTTAACAGGGCTAAAAAGATTTACCAAGACTCTGTACTTAACTTTAGTGAAAAGTCTTTTATTAAAGGAGATATTATTGTAAATCAAAAAAGTGAGACGCTTCTATACTTTACAGATGGTAAGAATTCACCTAAAAAGCTAAATGCTACTAAAGCAGAACTTGGTGGATATCCAGCGGAATACAGTACAGGTTCTGACTCTTCTACAACACTGTCTAGTGATGAACGTTTATTGTTTATTACAACAGCCAAACAACCTCCATTAGAGTCTCCTACATGGGAGTATTACACAGATACAGATATTACATTTAATAATCTGTACGAGCAAATGTTTCAATTTGCATATCAGTATGAGTATTTAGATGGTGAGTTAAGCGCAATTAGTCCATACAGCACTGTTACTTATAGTGCAAATCAACTAATTAACGGCATTACAAGCGAAGAAAACAAGAAACAGAACAACTCTCTACGAGTAACGGTTAAAACCAATGTAGGTGATGTAAGTAAAATACGTCTATTAGCTAGGTCCGGTAAGGAAGGTGCTTTCTTTATTGTAGATGAAATTGATAATGACAGATCATCTGTATTAAGCAAAACAATTGACTTTACAAACGATGCTAGTTATTCTGTTATCACAAACGATGAGCGTAACAAGTTGTTTGACAACGTACCTTTAGCTGCAGAAACTCAAGCTATCTCTGGTAATCGTTTAATGTATGGTAATTACATTGAGGGATACGACAATGTTGTGATAGATGGTGAATTATCACCAAATTACAATAAAAGGGGTGTTACTAGTGACGCTCCTATAACTAGTGCTAGAGAAAGACAAGTAACCCTTGATCTTAGTTCAATACCTTCTAATCTTATAGAGGGCTCTGTTTTTACTGTTGATTTTCTGGTGGACCCAGAGATAGTAGAATTATTTGTTTTTGATTATCCTGTTGCATGGCAAGAATATAAGAGTAATACTACTAAGGATTTATACGGACGTGTCCACTCAAAAATAAAAGTTGACATGACTCCTGTAAAGGTTTTAGAAAACATACCTGTAGGTTCATCTACAACAAAACTACAATTAGCGAATGCTATCATATCAAAAATATCAAAGAAATATCCAGTAAGCTTTGATTCTATTGATCAATTATCTGCTCATGCTTCTAAAATAAGAGATGTTGAGCCGGTATTAGCTATACTATTTGCAGATAATGAGCGTTGGGGATTTTGGAACGGCAGTGGTTTTATAGAAATATGGGGATGTAATTACAACTCTACAACAGAACAGATTACAATAAAACTAAGAGTTGAAAGTGCAAACCTTAAGATAGGTACTCTTTATGGATCTACTGTGGACGCTGGTGGCGGTGCACCGGATTATACTGACCCTAGGAGTATTGCTGAGGATTATATAATAACTCCTAATCAAGGAACTAAGAGTATTAATATTAAATATACAGGAGACAACTTTTTATATGATTCATATGCAACGATAACAGCTTCGGACCCTCATTTTAACAATTACTCTGAAAAGCAGCTGTTAAGTACATTTGTTAATCAAACTGAGCAAAACAACAGTAGATATATAAAAGGTACACAAGGATCACCTTCCTTTAAGGCTGGTGCAACACACGGTTTTGGTGTGGTATATTATGATGATCGTAATCGTTCTGGCACTGTAAATAGAATAGGTAATTCTTATGCAAAATGGTTCTCAGAAAGGGATAACAAAGGAGAAACATCTATGGTAATGCGTTTAAAAAATAACGCACCATCATGGGCAAAGAGATGGTCACCAGTATACTCTGGTAATACATCTATAGTTTCTTTCTTACAATACTCTGTTATAGAGGCATATGCAGGAACAAATCCTACTGTAAAGAATATAAACAGTACCTATGACGATAAAATCTTTGTTTCACTTAGATCTTTGTCTGGAAAAGAAGATAGCTACCGTGAAGCTAAAGGAGCTTTAATTGACTACGCTTATAACAAAGGAGATAAGCTTCGTATCTATAAATTTGGTGGGACCTACTACCCTAACGGTGTAGAATTTAATGTAGTTGGTTATGAGTATTTTGATGATAGCCCTACAACAAACCCAATACTGGATGACTCTAACGACAACACCACTTATCGTACCACTGGATTCTTCCTTATATTGGAAGACAACGGAAGTAGTAAATTTGGAAAAGCGGCTGTCTTGGGCAACTCTGATGACTGGGATAACAAGTGTATCGTGGAGATATACTCTAAGAAAAAAACAACAGAAGGACTTCCCTATTATGAAGTAGGACATAGTTATCCTGTTATTAATGGTGTTCACCAAGGAGAAAGAACAGCAACAGCATCAACCTTTGATGTAATAGACAATGGCGGATCGGGAACATTTCATAGTACAGATAAGGTATTTAAAGGAGATATTTTTGAATCTGCAGGTGGTGTTAAGATTAAAATAAACAACGTATACTTAAGCGATATTTCTGGATTTGTATATCAAGGAGATTGTACAGTATTATCCGGCACTACAGCTACAGGTGTATCTATGTCTATTACAAACAACGATCCTGTCGTAGAGATTAAAGATGGTGATGTATGGTTTAGACTAAGACAGCTTAGACACGGTACTGTTGTAACAGAATACAACTATTTAACAGATTACATAGAGGACTTTAGTCTTTCAGATTTCTTTGCTTCTAAAGAAAATAGTCAAGGTCGTGCTAATTTATACTCACCTAATACTATGCAGATTAAGCGTATAGCTTCTGTTTCTTATAGCGAGCCTTTTAACTTTGACAGTAGTCAATTGAAATTGTCTAGTTTCAATCTTAGTATAGCCAATTTTAAAGACTTTGATTCTTCTTATGGAGGCATCAAGTACATGAGTAGTGTTGGTGACGGTGTTACAATGTTGCAGGACAGTAAATTATCTGTTGTTCCGGTATCTAGAAACTTGATACAATACGCTAGTGATAATGCGAATCTTGTAGCTTCTAATGATGTATTAGGTCTTCCTATCTACCGCAGTGGAAATTTCGGGTGTGATAATAACCCTGAATCTGTTGTTGTTAGATTTGGTAGAATCTTTTACACTGACGCACAAGCTGGTAAGGTTATGGCTTTTGGTGCTAGTGGTGTTGAGCCAATTAGTGAAAAGTTCATGGATGGTTTCTTTACAAAATCTTTCTCTAATGCAAAGAAATTTGCAAAATCTTTACAGATAAACGGTGGTTTTGATCCAGATAATAATGAGTATATCGTATCTATCCCTAGTATATATTCATCAACTGTTTCGGTTGATGTTACTGGCGGCAGCAGTTATGATAGTGAATTACAAACCGAAAGTGACGGAACGATAGATATTGGAGTTAATTTTGGATCTGAATTCTTACAGTGGGACAATACAGATATTGAATGGGCAAACATGTTCATGAACCCTGAAGATGCTGGTAATGGAGTTATATATTTTGATGATGCTTCAACACAGCTTTCAAATGATTTAGAAACATCTAACAATACTGTTAATGTTGTTGTCACTAATTCAACAAATGACTTTTACGGTGAAGCGCAAGTAAATATAGCTGAAGGCACAGTTTCTTTTAGCAGCTCAACAGATCTTACATTTAGCTCTACTAATGCAAGTAAAGTGTTTACTGGTTATACAGTTGGTTACGATATTAAATCTGGATACTGGAGTTCTTTCTACTCTTACATTCCTGAAAAAATGGGATATATAAAGAACAGCTTCTTTACATTTAGTGGTGGTAGAATGTACACTCATGACACTAATGAAGTTAGAAACAATTTCTATGGTACTCAGTACAATAGTAAGATAGTTGCAGCCTCTACAATTAACCCATCTTTGGTTAAGAGTTATGAGTCCATTTCCCTAGAAGGAAATTCTCCATGGTCAGGTAGTTTCTCAAACACCGATCAGTTGTCATCAATTTCAGTAGGTGCTTTTGACAAGAGAGAGCGTAATTACTATGCACATATAAACAGAGACACTAATAATAGCACTTCTAACATGCTTTCTATTGGCAAAGCATACTCTGTTGCCGGTGATAAGATTAACATCAGCACACGCATTTCTGATTTACCTATAGCTATTGGAGCAGATATCTATAAAGTTGATGGGGCTGCTATTACAGACACTGGATTAAACATATCTAGTATATCTGGTCGTAGACAAATCACTGCAGATGCTACTGCGTCTAGCGTTGACACTGGTGATGATTTACTTATAGTATCATCTAATAGTATTGATGGAGACCCAATGCGTGATTCGTTCCTTAAAATTGAACTTGAAAACACAAACACAACACATGTTGAGCTGTATGCAATTAACACTGTATTTAGCAAAAGTAATTTACATAACCAACAAGGAGCATAAAACCTTATTTTTGTAGTATGAAAGCGAAGAAAACAAATAAAAAAGAAACGCCAAAAGCATTTGCTGGTTTAGCTGTTGCTGCTGGTTTATCAGCAGTGCCATCTATTATTGCTGGATACCAGGGATATAAGGCACAGAAAGAAGCAGCCAAAGAAGCTTCTGACTTAAAGGCGATGATGCCCTCACTAACTACACAAGAGGATTACTACAACTTTTACCAGAAGCAAGCACAGGCTCTTAATGAAGGTAAAATGCAAAACCAGTTAGACCAGGCTATTTCTGCTGGGGCAAAAACTATGGAAGGCGCTGGCACACGTGGTGTTCTTGGTGGCGTTCAAGGTGTTGTAAGTCAAGCAGCTCAGACTAAATTTGATTTAGAACAACAGGGTCAAGATAAGTTGTTAGGTGCTTATGAAAAAATGATTCAAGCTAAAAATGTTGATCGCCAAAGACTAACCACCCTACAGCAAACAGCAGAGAACCAGCAAGCTGCAGGTCTACAGACTATGCTTTCAGGTATGCAGGGTGCAGCAGATATTGGAGCATCGGCAATAACATCTTACGGTGCATCTAAATCAACAGGCAATGGACTTAGCGCAGAGCAAACAAAAGCACTTAGAGATGCAGGTCTTATGAAAGAAGGTGGATCAATAGAAAAAACTCCTGGTGAATTCTCTCACGCTAAAAATCCTATTGATATAGTTCGTGATGGCAGTAAGATTGCAGAGATGACCGGTGGTGAATATATCTTTAATCCAACGCAGATGAAAGACATTAAAGGTATGGTATCAAAAGGCAGCAAGGAAGAACTTCATTCTTATATGAAGACTTTGATTAAGAGATTTGAAAAAAAAGCAGTTAAGTAATGGCTAAATTAAACACACCCTTACAGGTACAAAGTTCATTTCCTCAGTTGGCACAGCAATATGCTACAACAATACAGCGTAACAAAGTTATGCAGGAACGTGAGCGCAAGCAACTACAGGCAGAGTCTAAGCAAGAAGCAAGAGTACAAGGTGCTTTAACTGCAGGCGTTGAGGGTCTACAGGCTAATACCGGATTATACGGTATAGGTCAATCACTTTACCAAGACTATATTACTGCCGAAGAATCTGGTGATGTTGAAGGTGCTGAGGTAATAAAAAATTATCTTGATAAATTCATGACCTCTTCTGCAGGATACATTCGCAGCGAACAGAACCTATTAAGCGGTATTCTTAATGACCCTGCAAAGCTTTCTCAATTTGAGGACTCCAGCTCAGATGTTGTTAATGCTGCAGAGACTAACACCCTAAAGAATTACACTACTAAAAAAGAAGGGAATCAGTATGTTATTTCTGATGATGACGGAAACCAGTATGGTCTTTTTAACATACCTGAGCTTACCGGAAACGGATCATTTATGGGTGCACTTACTCCTGTGCAAAAAATACCTAACTATGTAAATGCAACATCTTTTGGCGAGAAACACAGCCGTGCTATACTTACCCGTAATGATATTGTAGATGAAACCGGACGTATTACAAATCCAACCGGTATTACTGATTACCTGTCAAATGAATTTGATTTAGAGATACGTAAGAACCCTGATTTCTTAAAAGGATTGGTATACGATGACCAATATGTCAAGGGAGGAATGGAAACATTTAATGAAGATTCTGTTGACCGCCTTCTTGAATCTGAAGACTATGTAAATGGATTACGTGATAAGTATCTTAAAAACGCTGTTGGTGTTGTTAACGCTTATGAAAAAGTGAAACCTGAAGAAGTAGATAAAACTAAGGATCCTTTCCGTGTTACTAAAATCCCAATGCACAGAGGTAGTAATGGTTTAATGGAAGTTGAGTTTGCAGGCAGAGGTCAGCAAGTTCAATATGTACGTGAAGAGGGTGATCAAACACTGATGACAAATATAGTTCGTATTGGAGCATCTATAGATGGTGGTTTAGAGCTGTATGACAACGTTGCTGTTGATGATAACGGTAATCCTGTTATTGACATGGCTAATGCTGTAGCTTATAAAATAAAGAAAAGAGTTATTAAACCTGGAGATCAAGAATGGTTTAAGTTAACTTCTGTTATGGGTGGCGATAAATCAATGCAAGAACTGGTTAAGCGATTAGATCCGGGACTAAAGATGTAGAGTAAAAAATTGGTATCTTTGTCCTTATAATTCAACAATATGGACGATAAGGTACAGCAGCTTCTACAGCGGGCCATCAATGAGAATCTCTCTCCAGATAGAGTATCATATATAATGCAGTTTAACGGGTATGATTCGTCAGTTATTGACGCTGCCTTATCTGAACTTAGCAAAAAAAAAAGGCCGGTTGTATTTCAAGAACAATACGATTCTTCGGATACTCCGTCACCTTCTCAGCAAGTTGGTCCTCCAAGTCTAGGCGAAGAAGAAGCTCCTGAAACTACTTTTGATTTACAAGTAGAAGATCCTATTGAGTTTGATCAAGGTACTGGGGGTATGTCCTCAGATAAATATAAAGACGATGTAGATGTATCTACGTCAGATTGGTGGGGCAATGCCTGGAACGGTCTTGTTGAGGGTGTTGAAGACTTCATGTATTCCTTTGCTAAGGAGACTGGATCTACAAAAGAACAGATCGCTGAATTCGTTGAGTTGTCTGAAGAAAAATATCCTGATCTTTATAAAAAGTATCAACAAAACTTACAGAGTGAAGACCTAGCCGCTGTCGCTGAATCATTAGGATATGATCAGGACCGCATGAATAGTGAGGCCGCAAGTCAAGCTTACTCTGATTTTTGGCAGACAAATCCTGATATTGAAAATGAAGTCGTTCCTTTTATTCGTCAAAGACGTAGAGAAAAAGGTGTTGAAGAAAGCGGGGTTAAGATTGATCAAGCAGTTAAAGAAAAACTAGACGAAGAGTTTTTAGCTGGAGCCGTAAAAGGTTTAGCGGGTTCTATTCCTGCAATGGTTACTGCTGGAACTACTATGGGTGGTTCATTCATGGTTTCATCATACTATGCTGCAGATGAAAATCTAAAAACAATATTTGCAGAGAACCCAGATCTTGAGATGTCTAAAGGACAGCAAGAAGCTTACAAGCTTACTGTTGCCGGCATTGAAGCTGTTTTAGAGAAAATAGGTCTATCCGGTGCATTAAAAGGTACTAGTATGGTTAAGAGGGCTTTATCTGCTAAGGTCTTTTCACGTCTTGCTGGTATGTCTGAAGATGTAGGCTCTGAAGCTTTTGAGCGTATTGTAAGACAAGAAGCCAAGGGAATAAAGGGGTACTTAAAGAAAACCGCACAGGGTACTTTATCTGAAGCAGAAACTGGAGCTTTACAGCAACTATCAAATGATTTAATAAATAACACGGTAAATAGTTTATCTGGCGAAGAGGTGTTTACACCTAAAGATGCTATGACCATTATTAAAGATGCTCTATATGCTGGTGCTCAGGAAGCTGTAGGTGGTGGTATCATATCCGGTAGTGTTGGATCATTCTCTAATGACATTGCAACACAAGAAGACTTTGATGCAGCTGAAGAGTTTATAGGTCGTGTTGAGATAAATAAGCTTGAAGATAATCTAAACAAGCGGGTAACCGAAGGCAAGATAACAGAAGAAGAAAAGAGTAACATCCTGAACACAGCTAAAGAGTTTAAAGAAACATTAGCCAAGGTTCCTGAAGATGTAGATCAAGAATCAAAAAGAAGTATATACCAACTCATTAACAAGAAAATGCAGATTCAAAAGAAGTCTGCAGGTAAAGACGAGGCAATACAGAATAAAGCAAAAGAGCAAGTAGAAGGGATCAATGAGCAGATTGCTAGTATATACGAGACTCAAACGAAGAAGCAAGCAGAGCCTGTAGCACCTAAAGAAGGAACTACGGAAGCTGCTCCAGCAACTGAGGTATCACCAGAGACAGAGGTAGAGACTAGATTCTTTGCTCCTATAATTGAAACAGATGACAGCGGTAATGCTGTTGTTGATCCGGGGAAAGTTAAAGAAGAAACCTTTACTGGAGCTTCTGTTATTTCTAAAGGACATGTTGATGAAGACACAGCCTTTGGAATTAATTCAGCTCTGTCTTTGTTAGGAGATAAAGCTAAGGACATGAAGGTACGTGTGTTTGATAGTGTTGAGTCTTTACTCAATGCAGATCCAGCCGCAGCAAACTTCTATGTAAAGAACAAAAAAATGCCTAAGGCTTACATCAAAGGATCTGAGATGTTTGTTTTAACAAAGAATGCTGTTGAACAATACAATAAAGCAAAAGGAACTAACGTAGATTACTCAAAGCAATATATTCACGAGGTAGGTCATCCTATTGTTTCGTCACTAGTGGCTGAAGATCCTGAAGTTCAGGACAGATTATATGCTGCAATTGAAGCAGCGGCAGCAGAAGGAGATGTTATTGCGCAAAGAGCTTTAGGGTTTGGTAAAAACTATACATCCCAAGGAGAAGGAAAGGTTAAGAATGAAACGCTTGTAGAGTTCATGGCTCTTGTTACTGATGAGAAGAAATTCAAATCTTTAAACAGGTCAACAAAACAGAAGATAAAAGACTTTTTTAACACCCTGTTGTCATCTATTAGTTCTGATGTTGTGATAAAAACTGATGCGGAACTTTACGATGTTGCTCGTTCTATGCGTGATGCATTCCGTATGCAGAAGGCTATTAATATACAACCTTCAACAAACAAAAAATACCAACAACGTAGTGCTGAATTCTCTGTTGATGAAGGCACAACTCCTGGTAATAGATTATTTAATGAACCACTTGCAGAGGCTACTACGATAGCAGAAAGCTATGCAAAGTCTAAGGGTATTCAATACAATCCAGGTAAGATAGTAAATACTTTAAATACTGAGTTAGCTCAGGAAGTCGCTGCTGCTTATGATAGTATGGAGCACAATCCTAAAGATCCAGATGTTAAGAAGGC
>TARA_R110001592_G_scaffold66927_2_pt1 | contig 16831 bp, 18 predicted proteins | sample TARA_R110001592 | Tara Oceans TARA_R110001592 (sample SAMEA4398387) | marine metagenome | biome: Polar Biome; feature: [SRF] surface water layer (ENVO:00010504); material: water (ENVO:00002006), including particulate matter (ENVO:01000060) such as... | depth 5 m
GTCGGGGTAAAGAGAGAACGAAGGTTGTAGCGTCAAAGTACGAGGGTAAGGGGATGCAGTTCCCGGAATACCGTCGTTTGGCTTGTTATCGGGGTCAAGGAAATAATCGGTTGTATTGATACGAACCTGTGCGAACATATGTAGTCCACCGTTTCCTGCGGTTGAGGTGTAAGTGCTTGCCGCCGCGCCACCCGGATTTGAACCCGAAGAAGCGACTTGCTCAATCACGACGAATTGAGTTGCGGTTGTTTCCGCAGGTTTGGTGATATTGTTTCCTGTTCCACCGATAAAAATTGAGGATTGAATATCCACGATAGTTGCGGTTGCTGTCCATTCATATAATTGACTTCTCATTGCCATACTTAATCATCTCCATATTTGTTTTTTTCTCCAAGACTCCGAAGAATCAAGCCATTCCTCCCATGGAGGCCGATTGTTGTTCAATCAATGTTCTCTTATACCAATCAACATTGTTTGGGTTGACTGTTATCCCGAGTTCAAGGAGTTTGTTTGCGATAAGTGCATCGGGGCCGTCATATAGAGTATATTTGACGAACACCGCAACAGTATTAGCAACGGTAGCAGTTAAAGCCGCACCATTGGTGAAAATGACATCCCACACTTGACCCGGCAACACATAAATGTCGGGATATAGGTCAAAGGTCTTTAGAATGTTTTGATAACCGCGAGGGTAAGGGGATGCAGTTCCCGGAATACCACTTTGTTGCGTAACATCGGGATTTTGGAAATAATTCGTGGTGTTTATGCGTATTTGAGTGAATCCACCGTTGTTGGTTGCTGAACCTGTGGCGAAAGGAGTGCATGAAACATCCTCAATTACGACGAATTGAGTAGCGGTTGTTTCCGCAGGTTTTGTGATGTTGTAGCCGACTCCACCAATAAAAATTGAGGTTTCTGTGTTTGCATTAGCGATAGCAACCGTTGAGTCGGTGCTTCGTCTAAAGAGGGTAAATCCTGTTCCGCCGGGTGCGGTGTTTGTCCATTCGTATATTTGACTTCTCATTGCCATATTTCTCATCTCATGCCTTAAGCAATTATTCATAACATTTCTTACTATATGAACAGATAGGTTTTACAAAGACTTAGAACGAAAAAAATCTCTCGCACGAATTACTTCTTGCACCCACTCCCCATCCTCATATCTGCGCGTATGGACACCATTTTCGTCGCTTTTGGCACTCCATGGGGCTAAATCCAATCTATATCCGAGTCCATTATTACGCAAACTGCTTTTTACAGGGAATCCCTGCAATCCGATATTGATTACTCCACTTAGGGGGAACGATTTATCGGAAATCCAGTTAAGCAATTGGAAAAAACCTTCTTTGGTGTCTTCACCTGCCTCATATACAGGTATTATCAAGGCATCTCGGAAATCTATATCATCAACTTTAGAATTACCATCCAATTCTTGATTCCATAAGAAAACCACTTCTGTTACTAGCCCTCCCAATATAGCATCCCTTTCCTTCTCCCAATAAATCATAAAATAGAGTGTATTATACTCATTGACATTGAATGTATTATAGTAAATTAAAGCCATACCTGTCGCTTTTCCCCCCATATCATAATCGGAATGAGTTTTATACGATGCTACATCAGCACCAACCATTTCGCAAAAAGCACGACTTCTTTTGAAATCGCTAAATGTAAGTAATTGAGATACATTCACCAAATCAAACCCTCCCTATGCGGGAGAATTATTGACCCATGATGCGGCCTTGACCTTCTGCACCCTTCATCATATTGCCGACTTCGCCCGAATCGGCGTAAAAGGCGACAGGGACACCATTTCCTGTGAATCCTGTGGAGTTCATAGTGTTGCTTGGGGCGAGGTATGACTTGATAACATCCATTGAACCTCCAACGACTGTTCCGCCAACATCAACATTTCCTGCGTGTGCGGTCTTAGCCTCTTCTTGGACTTCGGGAACTGCATCTCCCATCCATATAGGAGGGGCATATCCCATGTCTTGATGTTGTCCATCAAGGGGATTATATTGTCCCATGTCAATTGGATTCCATGATGGACTCTCTTCAACAGGGGCTTCTTCTGCGGCAAATGTTTCAGCGTTGTTGCTCACAGTACCGATAGGGGAAAATGTGTCTTGAGTTGTCATTGAACCAATGATGCGGCCATCTCCCACAGGATAAACTTGGCTCTCCATTGAGGTTCGGCCACCAAGCACTTCTTGAACAAGAGCGACAAGGCTCATAAGTCCGAGAGTACCACTAAATGCTTTTGCACCTGTCTTCATACGACCACTTAGACTTGAACCGCCAACTGCGGCATATCCGAATAGACTTGCAGACAAAGCACCGAGAGCAAGACTTCGCACCGCACGACTTCTGCCGAACAGACCCATATAGGATGAGATAATTGTTCCACTCGCAAGAACCGCTACTACGCCTAATGCGGCATCTGTGGTGGTCGCTTCTTTTGCACCTGTTTCTAATACTGTCTTGACATCAGCCATGATAACCAATAGAGATTTCGGGGTTCAACTATTTGAATGCTTACAATTAGGGGGGGGTTGAAAGCAATCCCGACGAAAGCAAAATATCATGTGCGGTCATGCGTAATGCGGCAGGGAGGCGATTATTTTCATATGCCCACAGAAGGTCTGTGTTGGCTTTTACTACTGTGGGGCATTTGCCTTTATTCTCAATAAATGTGTCGCAAACCATTTCAGCAAAATAACCTTCACGGCTAATGGTTTCCAATTTTATGTTCATGCTCCAACCGCAATGAGGACAATTCATAGGCGCACCTCCATACCACAGACAAAGCATAGATACCCTTCAAGAGTATCTCCCCCATCCAATGTAATTGGCAACATTTCCGATGCACATTGCGAACAAGACTTAACTTCAACCATACGGCTCAATCCTCTTGTTCCCACTTTTTCCACGCAGGAGTTTCTTCTTTAAGCATTGAAGTTACGGTTTTCTTAAACGCATCAAACTCACGAATCTCTTTACCTATTGGCGCACGACCATGCTTTTCCCAAAAAGCCTCACTTTCATTGAAAAAACCCTCAAAGTTCTTCATCATATGAGGGGTGATAACAACCGCATTGGGAAAAGAGAGTTCATCATCATCCACACAGTCCTCATCATGTTCGTTAAAAATACTCTCAATGAAGTGAATGGAGTCGTGCATACAATCAAGCCCTTCATCCACTCTCCGCAACAAGCGAGTACAATATAATGCCAAAATTAAAACAAGTAACAATAGGACTGTTTGACTCCAACCAAGCATAGATTCCATATTATACACTATAAGACACACTCTATATGAACGCATTCCTTTTAGAATGCTTTCTGTCAAAACCCCTCAAGCCCTTGTTCGGGGGTGATTCAAAGGTTCATATCACATATCGGGGAGTTCACTTATCGTGTTGCCCCATTGATAGCCTGTTCCGAAGAATCCTTCGCTTACCATTCCTGTCGGAGATACTTGAGCAACATAATCGTTGGAGTTGTACATGGCCGATGTGAATGTCCCTGTGTTTCTCACTTCTTCAAGGACTTCACCAAGACGAATACCTGCTGATGCGGCCAATTTGTTTGTCAAATCTGTTTTCACATCACTTGGCATAGAAGAATTGTCAATGTATGAAATCATTCGTTCAACACCATTTCCGCCTGTGGTCATATGAACCATATCCTCTTTGTCTTTCAATTGGAATCCCAAAAAAGTACGAGGCGAAACAGAATTAAGAACAAACTTACCGTTTTCATTAGAAACAACATATGAACCGCTTCTCCAAGAACGATTAGGAATAACCTGCCTTCGGGTCAAAGGTTCAACCTTTGCATTGAAATTACGGCTTGGTCGGACTTGTTGCATAGCCACCTGTTCATCGGGGCTTGGATTAAGGATGGGTGAAGAAACAAACTGATAATGGTCGCCCATAACATTGCTAATCATGCGGTCTGCACTTTCAGCAGGAGTCTTACTCATACTCTTGACGATTTCAGCGTTTAAGTCCATAGAGGCTATTTCGTGCATAATACCATCCCTTATGTGTTGGCTTTACTATATCAATCCATAGATTTATTTTTGTACCGAATGTTGCGAATGCTTAAATACAGAAGAGGGAAAACATAATATGGGTGAAACTATGGAAAAAGACGATAATCCCTATGATAACTTATGGTCGCAAATGGATGGAGAAGAAAAAGACCCATCCTCATTTGTTGATACAGACTATCAAGGGTGTCCCAACTGCGGAGCATCACCCGATAATGTAAAGGTCAATGAAATACGCGGAGAACGATACTGTGATAAGTGTGGGGCAGTTCTTGAAGAAAACATGATAGACCATAGAGAGCCGACCCGACGATTCAGTAAAGACGACCCAAGCGTTGATAATTCGCATCATGGCGCACCATCATCTATCCTTTTCCCCGACAAGGGATTGACCACAACATTCAATGCGTGGGAGGGTAAAACCGAAAACAGGCTTCAAAATTACATTCTTAAAAGAACCAACAAACAAACTGTAACCAACAAAGAACGCAACCTTGCGGTTGCTCTTAGCGATTTAGCAAGAATCATATCTCGCATGGGCTTGCCCAAAACGGTTCATTTTGAAGCGGCAAACATATACCGTAAAGCAGTTGACGAACAATTGATTAGAGGTCGTTCAATTGAAGGTGTTGTAGCCGCATCCCTATATGCCTCTTGCAGATTATGTGGTGTGCCAAGAACGCTTGATGAAATTGCCGAAGGAACGAGAACGGGGCGTAAAGAAATCGCTCGGAATTGGACAACACTTAGAAAAAGACTCCCTCAATTGAAAAGAATCCGCAATCCATCTCCCGAATTGTTTTTAGAACGATTTGGAAATCAACTCGGTTTGACGATTCAAACCACTCAAAGAGCGAAGAACCTGCTGAAAATATGCTTTGAGGGTGGTATAGACCAAGGGAAAAACCCTGTGGGTATCGTGGCCGCTTGCATCTATATTGCTTGTAATGAAAAAGAAGAACGAAGAACGCAACGGCAAATCGCCAAAGCACTCAACATCACCGAAGTAACAATTAGAAATCGCTACAAAGAAGCCTTAGAAGTCATGCAAAGAAACAACCTTAACGAATGATTGTTCCCAAAAGAACAACTCCTGCAAGAGCGATTCCACCCATGACCATATAGCCACCGTAATTCAATTTGAATCCTTGTTGTTCAATGACTCCTTCACCCTCACCATTGCTATCGTTGCATACGCAACCCGCACTCAAGGTGGTTGACTCATCACACGCTTCACCAACATTAGGGCATTCGGGAACAGATAATCCGCTATCTCCCGAATCATCATCACCACCAAGAGCAGTTGAAAGAGTTTCACCAAAATTGGTGAATATGAATCCGAGCAGTTTTCCCGATGCAACAGGGGCAACGGCACTCAATATGAGCAAGCCCCCAATAGCAGTTTTACCGCCTATTCCTTTTGTAGCACCCTTCATTCCATTAAGAAGGCCACCAGTACCATCTGCACCACGCAAGGTTACTTTTAGTTCTTGAGATGTGGAGGTTTCTATAACATCATCCAACACTTTACCTGTTCCTGCAACGGGTGTTTCACTTAAGGGTCTGCCAAAGAAAGCCGCATCGTCTATGACTTTTCCAAGAAGCCCTTCATTCCCAAGAACATTTTTAGTGATTCCTGCATTTTTTAGGTTGGTGAAGATTTGGTCGGCCACTTTTGTTCCTGCTTCACCACTTTCTCTCAAAGAGGTCATTGCACCTGTCAAACCATTACGGCCTTGCTTTTTCAAAGCCCCTGTTATAGCCACACTAAGAGCCTCGTCGCCTAAATCATCCAAAGGGATATTACCCGCACCTATATTGGTAAGACCTTTGTTTCCTAAGACTCGCAAATCAGCAGGATTCATACCACGAATAATTAAGCCAACACCTTCATCGGTGAACTTTCCACCTTTTCCAATGATTGTTAAGCCACCACTTACCAATTCGCCTGTCCCTTTTGAATTGAAAACTTTCGTGGGGGCATGGAATGTTGAATATGACTCACTCGCATAAACTCCACCATATGATGCCATAGATGGGGGCGGGTTATATGATTGATTCCCAAAAACTCCAATCATCGTTTCACCTACTCTCAATTAAGCGAGCGACTATTTGAATACTCGCTTCACAGGCAACAAGCACCAAGGCCGCAAAGACCGCAAAGTGTCAAAGCCGCACCAACTACTTGCTGCGCGCCCATTTCTCGGCCACCCAATTCAAAATTGAATGCGGGCAAAAAGCCCAACACTTTTTGCGGAGGTGTAGCAAGAAGGTGTAATCCACCCACAGTCGCCACCGTAGCGCAAATAATTTTACCGTTCTTGTTGTCTGTCCATGTGCATAAACTCTTTAGCATTCATTTCACTCTCCATTTTCGTTATCCGTTTCGGGAACATCTGTTTTGTCCTTCTTCGCCATAGCCATATTTGCGACTAATCCAACGAGGAACGCACCTGCTACACCCTTGAAGAATCCACTCTTCATAGTGTCGGCTCTTGAGCCGAGAGGTGTAAAGTCTGTGTTTGCGATTGATTGACCCATAATTCGGCCATCTCCTTCGGGATATACAGTGTCCATGCTTGACTCATCAATCATAACATCATCAGCCATTGGGCTTTCGGCTCTCCATGTTCCGCTTTCACGACCTTGAAGTTCCTTAATGTAATCCGAAGCCTTAGAACGGTTCATTCCACTCTTCATGCGCCCACCAAGTTTGCCGATTTTGTATTTTTGTCGGTCTGTGATTGGGTCGTCATAAGCATTGAACTCTTCGGCATTATATCCAAATGGCTCATATTGGTCTTCGGGAGTAATACTGCCGATGATTCGGCCATCACCATTAGGGTAAAAGCCATCATTATCAGTAATTCCTTCGCTCGCACGAGTAAATGGAGATTGACCCCTTGAAGCAGAACTCCCCATACCGAATCGGCTACTGCCACGATTCATGCGGCGGCGTTTTTCGCTCATATTTGGCAAGCGAGTTTCTCTCGGCTTGTCTTCGGCTCTTGAAATCGGAGTGAAATTAGCCTTAGCCGTAATATCTCCGAATGCTCGGCCATCTCCATCGGGGAAAAAGCCCTCCATAGCAAATCCTTCATTGGTGAATCCTTCTTCTGCTCTTGCACCAAACGGTGTAAAGTCTGTGGTTGGAGTGGATTGTCCGATAACATTTCCTTCACCTTCGGGCATAACCAAATCCATTGGCGATTCTTCAAATGCGACCATTTCCGTTTCTCCGTTTTCTGCTCTTGAACCAAGAGGTGTCAAATCGGATGAAGCGATTGATTGACCCATAATTCGGCCATCTCCTTCGGGATATACGGTGTCCATGCTTGACTCATCAATCATAACATCATCCATCATAGAACTGTCTGCGCTGAAAGTTTCAGCACCATATACATCTGCATTACCTTCAACAACGGTTGGGTTGACTCTTTCAACACTATATTCGCTTTCAAAAGTTTCAGCATCCATAGTGCCTACATCATCATACTTGCGACCCATACGACTGTGCATTTTATCCATAGCCGAGGCTTCATCTCTTCGGTCTTTCATAGATTGGCTGTGCTTACCACGATGGCGCATACCCATTGACTCATCCATTTTATCATCATAGCCCTGTGCATCCATAGATTCAGCACCCATAGATTCAGCATTCATAGCACCCGATATTTTGGCATCTATTTGCTTGGCAAGGAACTCCTTGACTTTTTCTCGGTTCTTATCTGCCGAAGCCTCCATAGACATAATTTCATCAACATGGAACGATACTCCGCCTTGACGAACTCCATCCTTCATACCCAAAGGAGTATAATTGACTTGACCACTTTGACCTGCTTGGCGCAAATCGTAGTCTTGGCTTACAGATTTTGGGTCGGGGAAAGTGAAATCCTTTGTTGAGCCATTAGGGTAAGAGCAACGAACAGTTCTCAATTTGAGCGTTCCACCCTGCCAAGGCATTGACTTTTCAGCGAAAGCAACAGGAGTACCGCCATTATCATCAGCAGTACCTTCTTCATAATAGAGGGAACAGAACGGCCATTCCTTCTTTTCTTTTTCATCGGCCTTGTCTGCAAATACATACTTTGCAGTTGACAAATCGCCATTTTGACCTCGTTCTCCATTCCAAAGGTCTTTGCTCCATACAAAAAGACTACGAACCATGTTAATCATTCCTAATTTCTATCTCTCGCTCTTACTATATGAATCCATTTCATATTCTTCTCAATTGAGTTGTCCTTGAACCATCTCTCGCAACTGCCATAGCACCGTAATCGCTCATCACATTCATGTTGTAATTCTTAGACCATTCACCAACAGTCATTCGTTGCCCCATATCATCTGTGTATGTTGCATTTTGTTGAGGTGAAGTAGCATTCAATGTATATGGATTCGGTAAAAGAGGTCGGTCTTGGAACGGTGAAAGGCGTTGACCCTTTGGCAAAGAGGCCGCAGGACTGTTGATGGCTTGACACCACGCCTCCGCACCTGCGGGGCAAACACGGCAACAAGGAGTGTCCCATTGCTCATATGAATCAATTTCATTTAATTCAACACCTTCAACTGCACCGCTATTGCCACTATATGTGGTTGAATCGGTGTATGGCGAACCTCCACCAATATCATTGCTTACAGTTTCAACATCATCACCTTCTGCTTCAAAATTGACAACAGGCGTAGCCATATCGGGTCTTGAAGAGATTGGCCCACCACCATATTGAGTGAAGGAGGGTTGGAGATTTACGGGTTGGTGTGATACGACCTTATAGGGCATATCTGTCACTCTTGAATATCCCGATGCAAATGCTGAATCAAAATTAACATCAGTCAAAGTAGGGCGAACACCCAATGAACCTCTATCGTTGCTCAATGTGTTGCTCGTAGCAGGGAGAGTATCACGGTAAAGTGCGCCTTGATGCCCACCATCCAATCCAACAGGGGAGATTGTCGGCACGATTGCAGGGTTTTCAACTACGGCTCGCTCAATTTCGCTTGGGCTTGCATCAGCACCAAACACTTCACTTGTCATTTTACCTGCACGATAGGCGGCATATCCAAGAACACCTATTGTTGCGATTTGAACAAGCGTCGGGCTACTTGACATAACCCTATTTTGATGAACGACTATATCAACACTTTCATATTTGCTCAAGAGTTCATCAAGGATTCAAGTTTGTCTTGTTCTCCTTTTAGATAGATTTTATTCTGTCTGATTTTTTCTTCGGCAACTTGAATCGCTTGTTGTTTTTCTCGTTCCAACCCATATTCACCCATAAGTTGCGCTTTCAAAGCATTAACTCTTGTATTGATTTCTTCTTGAATGTTCATTGATTCATATTTATCAACGATTGCTTGGTTTTCATCAATTTTATTTTTGTAAAACGCCATGTCTGCGGTGATTTTAGGTGTGGCTCTTGCGACTTCATTGAAACGAACCCACTTTTCCATTGTTTCCAAGTGAGGCATGAAGTCGTAATTATTGACTACTACGATGCCTCGCGGTCTGCTGTAAGATGGAATTGTTTTATCAACAACATATGCTTCTGTGGATGGTTTGAATGAGGCATTTCTTCTTGTTGAACTTGTTCTCAAAGTTTTCACATCGGGCATTACTTTTGAACACTTCAAAGCATAAACGATGGATTCTAAGCCTCCGCCTTTAGCACCATATGTTCCATCGTATTTCTGCGAATCATCCCATATGCGCCAATTTTGGTTCGGCATACCCCTCCCTGTGATTGGATTTATCCCACCATTGAAGTAATTACTCATATATGTTTTCCGCAATAATTTGCGTTCCGCACCTGTAAGAGTGTTCACTCTATTGCTCTTGGATTTCATTGCCTCGCTTCGGATTTCTTCTAATTTTTCATCGGAAATATCCTCACCACTCATTTGCCTCAAGAGATTATAATTATATGCGCCATTTTCACCCCTCAAAATGTTCATAGTTTCACCCATCAATTTATCGTATTCATCTGTGGTGATTCTTTGACCATCCTTGAAGCGTACGCTCCTGTCTTTGAAATCATAATCGGGTAATCCAAGTTTGATAATTTCGCCTGTACTTGGTTGATAGCGATATTCAACATTCATTCGTTGAGATGTTGGTTTTCCTGTCTTCTTATGGGGTATAGATGCGTTTCTTTCTGTCCAAATCATATCACCCATGTTCCGTCTTAGAGTTCCACCGCTTGTGTTCGGTATATCTGTTCGCCCTAAAGTTTGTATCATAGTCGTAGTCATAAGACCTTTCAAATCCGAAGCGATAATTTGTGTATTTTCCGCCAAGTCCCAAACGGGAACTTCTTGGTTCATTGCGTATTGACTATTTCCAATATACATCGTATTTGCATTTCCATGTCCTTCATCCATATCTACATTGAAATCCTCATCAGCCGTCTTCATCATGGCCTCTTTGGTATCTCTCGGTTGCGCTCCTGTGGCAAGGTGCGTAAGAAATCTGTCATAGGATTTCCACCTTTTCATAGCAGATAGCCCCTCCGCCCATTGATTGTAATTGATTTTTGATTTGGTTAATTTTTCCGCCATATAATCGTCGCCTTCATGTGCTTCTAAGGCAACAGACCTCATTAACTTTTTCCTATCTGCGATTAAACCGACCAAAATTAGCCCTGCACCTAAACCAAACGGATTGATATTCATAGCCTCAATAAACTGAACGACTATTTGAATACTCTCAATTGAAGAATGAAGGGAGAATGCCCTTCAATGTTTGACTGTGAATCAATTCATTGACTTTCAAATCAGCCGATTCTATACGGGGAGATTTGTATGCTCGCCTAAATGAGCCAACAGAATGTGCAATCTCTTCACGGTTTATTGGTTCAACCGAGCCGAGGTTTCCAAAGTTTTCACGAACTACACCGCTTGGCGTATTCCATGTTTGCCCCATTCTTGATTGTTCCAAAGCATTTTTTTCAACGGCATATGTTTCTGCCGCACTTTCCGACCAATCTCTTGAAGGCTTACCGCCAAGGCCAATTACCGCCATTAAATCGCTTACCGTTCCATGTTGGTGATATTCAGTTAATTCCTTTTTGGCAAAATCCTCATATGACATTGTTCCTTTTGCGGTGATAACACCTTTGGGTGCATCCTCTTCACTTAGAGGTAACATATCCTTACTGAACAAAGACTTCAACCACTTCATATCAAATCCCCTGCACCTGTTCGTGAATCCTTATGCAATAGAGGGAGTCGTGTTGGCGCAGGGAACGGGAGTTTAGATGGTGATTTTGGGACTAAACTCACAGGAATTGGTTTTGCTCTTGTAGGGGCTTCAATATCACTCCCTGTGGCGGCTCTCTCAAGAGGGTTGCTCAACATACCTGTGCGAGTCCTCATAACAGAATGTGCCATATTTTCAGCATCAACCGCAAGGTGTGGTTGATTTCCGTTTGAATAATGTGTGTTCGCACCACCAAAAACCTTCTTCATATGAGGTTCGGGTCGTGCATCATCGGGGCGCACCTCTTTGATGTTCGCCATATCACGAACCTTTTCCATGATGGCTTGTTGGGATGCAAAATGCTTAGAACCTGTTCCTGCATAATCAAAGGATGTACTGCGGAGATTTGCCATATGAATCAATACCATGTATCGGGCTTACTATATGAAATCAACGCCAACGAGCAAATTGTTCTCGGAGGTTGTTGTTTATCATGTCCTGTTGTTGAGCATCATAGGTTACATCATAGCGAGCCATATGTGAATGAACGGGCAATGGTGAATCTCTCGCACCCATAGAACGGGCAGGACTGTTCAAAAAAGCCTCATCAGCATTCATTCCCTCATCATCATAAAGAGGTAAAGACCATGGCGGATAAGGGGTCAAATCGGGAAATTGACCTCTTGTAAGTAATTGGCGTGGCTCGTCAACCGAGGCTTTGAAATGTTCAGCACCCATTTTGTTTTTGAGCATACCATAAACGAATAATCCTCCTATAACAATGAGTGGAGCGACTTGATATGATGTTGGGCGAGAGATTTTGCCGTAATAATCTCTTCTCTTCGCACTTTTCTTGTTGAATCTGCTATATTGGCTCATTCACTCATCTCCACATTTTCGGTCAAACATCATACCTGCAATCCTGTTTCCGAGTTTCATTCTCATACTCAAGACATTTCCAACGATGATGGACAACAGGACTATACCTGTTTTACTATATGAGGATTCAACATTCAAGCCACCTGTCAAATAATATCCTCCGACACCCGCACCAATAGAAATCAAAGCATTGTAAATGCCCGAACCTTTGGCCGAATACTCTTCTTTACCCATAGAACAAACATCGTTTGATTCATGTTCTGCACTCTTCATTTCGCTTTCTTCTTTTGTTTTTCTTGAATTACAACCGCAACCACTCATGCTAATGCCCCCTTTGTTGGAATAAAAATACCCTCTAATGAATCTGTGGAAATCTGTTTGGCTTCTTTCATCCGTTCAGTCCATCCATTGTAAAAATCATTATATTCTTTTTGCCATTTTTTTGTCCTAAACATGGCATCGGGGGCAGTTAAGCGAGGAATAAATAGATTTTCAATATATTCAAAGACGCTCAAGTACATAGCCAAACTCGTCTGTGCGACTCCCTCCATGTGAGGAACTTTACCTATTCCCCACGCCACCGCATGAGGCACTTTGAAATAATTCAACCCAATTATCGTCAAACCAAATCCAACAACCTTTTGATTGGTTATAGTAACTCCTGCTATTGTCCAAGGCCATTCCCAAAACCATTTCAATGAAGACCCAATAAAGGGGATATTCCAAACGGCTGAATCAGCCAAGAGATTTTGAGGTCTTGACAAAAGAACAATTCCGCCAAGCAATACGCCTGTCGCACCAAGAATAGACATTCCCCGAAAAATGTAGTTTCCTACTTTTTTCAGTTCAACCATTTGTAATCACTCACCTTAAATAAATGAAGGTGGGCGAGTCAATGGGTCATAAGAGGTAGCATCAGCAGTTGCGAATGGGTCATAGGATGGAGATACCATTGGCGGTACGGGTTCGTTGGCCGCGGCCACTAAATTGCCGCCACCATCATCTCCACCTTGCCAATCCTCCATGAATCCTTGATTTTCAGCGAACTCTCGCATTGATTCTGCTTCACTTGTTTCTTTTTTCATATAACGACTATAAAGCGAAGGGGCATTATAACCCAAAACGAGCGCTCCAATAACACCGACGATTGTTCCCATTGACATTTTCATGTTGATACCTGCATGAGAAGTGGCTGATTTACTATATGAATCCTCCGCAGAAAATGTGTTCGTTTTCCTATCGTATTCTTCGGCAAAAGTCGGAATCAAATCATCGGGATTAAGCACTTCAAATCGTTCACCTGCGTTGAAGAGGCTATTGTTGATTTCATATTCCCAAAAATTACAATCCATGTCAATGAAAGGCAACACACCGATGAAGTGAACATCTGCGTTTTCAGCCATTCCACTATCAGCACCCTCCCAATCATCACCAACCATAACAGATTCATCCGAAGGTGAGCCAAAATCACGGAAAGCACCATCAATCATACCTGTCATTGGCTTACGGTAATTGTAATCGGGTAAGTCTTTATTCTTATGGGATGCAAAATATACAGGGAATTGCATATCCAACAAATCAAGCGTTCTCTTGATAGCATCCACTACATCCTGTGTCGTGTTATATCCACTTTCAATGTTTGATTGATTCGTCAAACCGACAACGAAATATCCTGCATCAGCCCACTCATGCACCCTTTCTTTAACGCCATCAATCATCAACACCTCTTCGGCCTTGTGAGGGGGTCGCCTTCGTTTGGGTTCATCGGGCTTAGGGTCGGGAATTGTATGTCGGACTGTGTTATCAAAGTCAAGGAACAGATATTTGCGCCCATCCTTTCTTTCAACCTTAAAATTAGGTGGAATGTAGCGATTCTGCATTATTCGTGCCTTTTCCATTTCGGGTGTATAGCCTTCGGCATCAAATCCGATACCTCCGAAATTGTAATTGCCTTCATTGACTTGTTCCAATTCCTTGTATTCGGCTTGAGCCTCAAATGGGCCTTTGGTTCTGTGTTTATGAGGGGTGTTATCGTTAATCATTATTATTTCTTCACCGGGTTCATAAGGGGCAACCTCATAATGCCGAACCAATTTAACCCGTTTTTTGAGTTTAACCTTTTGCTCATAATCATTTTTCGCCCCTTCAAAATCTGTCGGGCCAAAAGTCCTTTGGTCTTTCCACCATTTCGCATACTTTGGTTTAATTTGAACCGTATAGTAAATCGTGTCGCCTACTTTGTATTCAGCACCATATGATTCAGCACTACGGCTCACCTTTAAGTCGCCTTTCAAACCGAACCTTCTTTTGTAATCATTAAATGACCCCGCAAGGGAGGGTTTGTTCCATAAAATGTTCTTTGAAAGCGAACCTGCCGTCATTGGCCGATTCCAATGTTCGTTTTTCTTATGACGGCTCTTATAGAGTTCCATTCGGTCTTTATCACCATGCTTAGTGTAATCGGACATTCCTCTTGCACCGAAATGCGTGGTCTTGATTTTCTTACCGTCTTTATCCTCAAAAACGGCCATGAGTTTCTTTTCTTTGTTGGTGCTTCGGCTCACATCAACGCTATGAGGTCGTGATTCGGCATCAAATGTTTCACCCCGATATTTCTTGACTTTCTTCGCAACCTCCTTTGGTTGGTCGCTGAATTGCTTGCCTTTTTTGGTGTCTTGGCGTTTTTTGTCGCTTGTTTTCTTGTATTCTTTATCGGTCAATGCTTTGATTGCCTTTTCGGGCAAATAGCGTTCTCCTGTTTTTGAAGAGTCTTGACCCGACTTGGTTTTCCAATTTTGGTCGCCCCATTTTTTGAGCGATTTTTGAGTCTTGGTTCGCTTAGAGGTCTTGTATGCCTTTTTGCCTTTACCTTTCATGGCTTCTTCGTATTCATCAGTCAAGGCTTGGGCTTTGCGAGCCGACCATTGACCCGCCTTTGTTCCCCAATCAGCCTTCGCAAGAATGCGCTTGAATATACGGTTTCGGACTTTTGCCCCCTCTTCGCCATAGGTTTTTTCATATTTCTTGAGGCGAGCCTCTTCTTTTGAATCAGCATTGAAGGTTTCGGCATTGAATGTTTCAACCGCCTTAGCATTTCGCTTATAGTCAATGAAAGGTTCATCACCGATATTCAATGTTCCAAGTGCGGCCATCAAACCAATATGTGTATTCAAATCTAATTCATCAAATATGACATTGTTGGGCGAATACACTTTGCGTAGCAATTGCTTTGCCTTGCGTATTTCAAGTTTGTATTCTCGTTGTCTTTCGGGATAATCCCCCGCTTCTTCGGGGTTCATGTATTGAACCACTTTCATAGCGTTGACAATGTGTTGGCGAGCCTTCTTTTTCGTTTCAAAAGAATTACTCACCATGATAATCAATATCAATTGGAGGAACGACTATTTGAATGCGACGATTACTTTCGCATAAACAGATTCATAACAGTTCCAAGAATAAGAGTTGCACCTGTGATACCAATAACCGCACCTGCACCATACCTTGCACCTGTCATAAACTCACTCCCACCTTCTGCGCTGAAAGTTTCAGCCGCATTTTGAGCGAAGTCATTACCCATTCCGACCATTCCAAAATTAGTGCTTTGGCGTGGGCCATATGGTGAATCGTATTCAGCATCCATAGTCATAACATCGTCGTACTTACGACCCATTTTGCTATGTCGCTTATCCATTGCGGAGGCTTCATCTCTTCGGTCTTTCATAGATTGACTGTGCTTACCACCATGGCGCATACCCATTGATTCATCCATTTTGTCGTCGTAGCCTTGATGCCCTTCATATTCAGCCCCAAAGTCTTGAGTTGCCCCACGACCAAGCGGAGGACTTGCGATAACGGAGTCCACAGGATTGTAGCCTTCAAGAGTTGCGTACGGTTCGGAGTTTTGCCATGATTGAGTTGCTTGCATAGTATTCACTTGACCCAATTCCGCGTTAAGACTATATGAATCTGCACTTTTTTTCATTGCTTTTTTGCGCCCTGCCTTAGAAAGACGGGTCATACCTGCTTTACCGTATTTTTTGACCCCTTGAGAGTAAGCGACTTTCTTACCAATTTCCATAGCCTCCTTATCGGAGTAGCCTTTTGATTCGTAATCCTTCGCAACCTTGTTGGCGAGTGTATCAAAACGAGATTCCGCACCAAAGGTTTCGGCCTCAAAATCTTCTTCATTCATATTGGAGAGCCATTCCCTACCCTCATTCATCAATGAAGAAAAATTATTAGTTCTCCCTGCCGTATCACCTGTGATTTCAAATACTACATTTTCAAGGTTAATATCCGAAGGATTTTGACCTTTATCTATCAATTCTCTTAACTTCGTTTCCATTTCTTCATACTGTTGGTCGTAAATATATTCCATGTCCTCTTCGTCATAAGAGGTGGCTTCAAAGGTTTCAGCCCCAAACCTCTCTTCATACGGAATTATCTCATCCTTACAAGCGGGGCAATGGACACCACCATCTATATTATACCATTCCACAGATTCTTCGTCATAAACTTCTTCTTCTGTTCCAATAACTGCTCGGCAACTCTCGCACTTTACATCAAAGGTTTCTGCCTTCTTCTTTGAACCGCAACCACAGGCCGCAAATGTTTTGCCACCCATAGAACTGTTCGCACCGCAACCGCAACCACCTTCGGCTCGCTTAATGTCGCCTTGGTGTCCACGACCTGCTTTGACC
>TARA_R110001592_G_scaffold4647_2_pt1 | contig 16821 bp, 7 predicted proteins | sample TARA_R110001592 | Tara Oceans TARA_R110001592 (sample SAMEA4398387) | marine metagenome | biome: Polar Biome; feature: [SRF] surface water layer (ENVO:00010504); material: water (ENVO:00002006), including particulate matter (ENVO:01000060) such as... | depth 5 m
AGAAGTATCTTCATCTATTAAACCTTTTAATTTTTTGATTGGGATTTCACATTTACCTCCTTTAGAAATAGTTCCATTAAATAATAATGAATATTCTGGGGTTTCGACTACTAAACGTGCTTTTGATTTTTTTAAACTTGCTCCTTGTAATGAAATACTACATTCGAAAAGTTCTGTTTTGTCTGTAAATAATTTATACATTCTTATTCTTTATAATAAATACTAAAAAGATACGCCTTCAGCGACCATTTCTACGCCTAATACTTCTTTAACTACTAATCTTATATCTTTAGCTTTGATTTTATATTGTTTAATTTCTTTTTGTTTTTTTTCTGTTATAGTATTTCCGTATACTTTTAAGGTTAAACTTATTAGTCTTTTTTTCTTTTCAGCATCATACTTATAAATTTCTTCATCAAAATCTCCCCCTCCAAATATTTCTTTTACTAATTGAACTTCATCCCAAGTAAATTTATTATCATTCCATTTAAAATCTGCATTTTCCCATTTTATTGGTGTAATGTCTGCCATTATATTATGATAAGTTTACAGTTCTCCATTCAAGTCCAGTAAAGAAATAAAGTACAGCTTCGGCTTCAGATGCATCTGTAATATAATGTTGACCCGTAGGTTTGCGTTCATGAATAACACAAAGATCTCCCATTTTTGAATTTGTTTTTTCTGGTAAAGAACCTGTTGGTGTTAAATTTAATACATTATTTATTCTAGCTCTACCAGAAGCTTCACCAAATCCTCTAGGTCTTGTATCTCCTTCTATTAAAGATCTAAAATGAGGATCCTCACCATGTCTTTTTCCTTCTCCTATAGCTATATTAAAAGATCCTGTTGTGTCTCTACCTGCTTCAAATCCTATAAATGTATTATAACCTCCTGTTGATGATCTTCCTGCTTTATATCCTACACCAATATTATACTCAGAGTTAATTCTAATACCCCCATCATCCCCTCCTCTTCCTACAGCTGTAATTCCTTGTCCAGTAATACTATCAAAACAATTATAACCTATTATAGTGTTATAACCTGTGCCTTCTTCTTCAGGAGCATATCTTGATAAATGTTGTGTTCCTATAAGTGTATTACCTAATGTATTTCTACCATTAGGCATATTTTCATAACCAAATAATTGGTTGTAATCTCCTGATATACCTGTAGCATTATTATGACCTACAACTGTAGAATAATTAATTGCAACACTATGAGGGTGATTTTCTCCTAATACTAATGTGGATGTTCCTCTATTATGGAGCATTGTACTTCCACCAAACTCTATAAGCCCCATACCATTAGTGGTAGTTTCTGGGATTGATAATTTACCTCCAGTAGATCCTGAAAGTGATAAAGTTAAGGAACCTGTTATAAATGAATTTCCATTTCTTGTACCTGTGGATTTGAATGTATTTCCTGAGGAAACTCCACCTCCTCCTCCGTAACTTCCTGTATGGTAAACTCGTCCTGTTTGATGATCAATAACTAAAACACTAGCTGTTCGATGACGATCAGTGCCTATGTCCCAATTATGGTTGATAGTGTCTATATTTAAATGTCCACTTGCACTTATATTGTTTTCTGCATATATAGATGTTCGAAGATCTCCAAATGGTCCTGTTATAGGATTAAAATCACCACCAGATTGGAACCAATCAGTAATTCCATCTCCTCCTACATGAAGTTTTGCTTTAGCTTTAGGTGTAATAGAACTAGTAATTCCAATACCAACTCGTTTATTATAGGTATCTGCCCAAAATAAAGGATTATAATCCCCAGCACTTTGTTGATAATTGTGTATGTAAAAATCTGATGATAGTTCATGTTTATTAACTACTATCTTTGTGTTTTTTGGAGAATTAATATATAAATTACCTGCAGATGAAATATAATTTTCTGATATATTTAGATATAATCCATCTGATTTTATTACTTGATTTCCATTATTTGCACTTATAGTACCTGAAGATGTTATATTACCTACTGTAAGTGATCCTGTTATAGCTGAATTGCCATTTCTTTGTCCAGTTCCTTTAAAAGTATTAGAATCTGTAAGTCCTCCTACTTGTCCATAACTTCCTGTGTGATAATATCTTCCTGAACCTGAATCCCAAACTACAACAGATAATTCTCTGGAGTTTAATGAGCTACTTGAGAATAAGAAACCACTAGCACTTATACTTTCTGATACTGTAAATCTACCTTTTAAATGTAATGAAGGAGAAGATCCTATTCCCATAGTTCCTGCTGAATCTCCCATATCCCCATAAAGGAATATTGAAGATGAAGCTGCACCATCATTACCTATATATAATTTATTATTTCCTGTTTCTGATATACCTGCTTGATATCCTATTGCTATATTTCCGTCTCCACTTACATTATTTTCTAATGCTTGATCTCCTATAGCTACATTTCTATTACCTACTGTAAGTTTAAGATTAGAGTTCATTCCTACTCCAATATTGTTTGTAGGACCACTTGTTAATGATACAGAAGAACTATATCCTATTCCTATATTGCCTCTACCTTTATTTGATAAATTTCCTGCCCTTCTACCTAAAAATACATTTTCAGAAGCATGACCTGCAGTATGTAATAATAGGTCTTCTTCTTGGAAAATTATTCCTTTATTTGTAGGAGAACCTAAATTTGTTTGTGATCCAGATGTAGATTTTAAATTAATATTATTACTAGCTGATATTTGACCTTTTATATTTAATAAAGGAACACCACTAGCACTAATTGTTAAAGATCCTGTTATAGCTGAATTGCCATTTCTTTGGCCTGTTTGTTTGAATGTATCTGCTACATAACTTGCTGTTAAAGCATGGCTTGCAGTTATTGCATAACTTGAAGTTAAAGCAGATAATGCATAGCTTGAAGATATTACGTAGCTTGAAGTTAAAGCAGATAATGCATAACTTGCTGTCATCGTACTTATCGTTCCTGTAGGAGTTAATATATGTCCAAATGAACCTGTTCCACTTGCACTTATATTACAACTTGCTGTTATTTCTCCTTTTACAACAATACTATCAGCACATGAATCTCCTAACGTTACATTTCTACCTATTATACTGTTTGTTCCACTTGCACTTACACCCCCTGATGCTGTTATATGTCCTATAAAATTATGTTTTGTAGGATGATCAAAACCATATTTTACATTATCAATTGCACTATCATCTGCAAAATCTATATTGTCTGTGCCTACTTGTGAAGCTATAAATGTTTTTCCATGAGTTTGGTATGTAGCTGACATGATATTTTTACTTGCACTTATAATACCTCCTCGATTAGTTAAATGAGAATGTGAAGCTGTAATACTACCATTTACATGGAAACTCATATATCCAGGATCTGATGCTACCGCTTCTATTTCCCATTTAGAATCATCAAATACAAGGCGGGTTTCATTACTATCTACATTTCCAATTTGAAGTTTTCCACCTGGATTAAATGAACCTGTAACAAATCTGGTATTATCTGCATAATAATCCATACCATATATATCTCCACTTGCACTTATATTTTGAGATGCTGTTACATTTCCTCCAAAAAATGCTTGTCCAGTTATTGATAAGTCTCCACTTCCACTTATGTCTACTGATGCTGTTAAGCTTCCTTCTACTTGTGTATTAGCTCCTATTTGAATATATCCAGTTCCGTTAGTATGGGATCCTACTGCTGTTATTCCCCCATTAAGGTTATTAAACATATAACCTTGAGCGTCAGCATGGTATTGTTCTGCAAATACAGCTTTACTTGTACTTATATGACAACTTGATGTGATTGTTCCCTTAATTACAATACTATCACTACAACTAGTTCCTAATTGTATGCCACAACTTGATGTTAGTGACCCTTTTATATAAATACTATCAGCACATGTATCGCCTAATGTTACATTTCTACCTAAAACATTATTTATTCCACTTCCACTAAAATGAAGTGCTGCTGTTACAGCTCCCTCTAAATGAGTACTAGCTCCTATTTGTATATTAGTTCCATTATGAACTGTAATACCTCCACCTATAGAGGGGAAGAAATAACCACCAGTTGAACTATCACAAAAGAAAGTATGACCAGTTATATTTCCACTTGAAGTTATAGCTTTTGAAGCTGATACGGTTCTTACTATTAAATCTGCACTTGAACTTATATCACAGCTTGCTGTTGTTGTTCCTGCAAGAGTTATTGAATCACTACAATCACTTCCTAATACAATATCATCAATAACATTTAAATGATGGAAAGAACCTGATAAACCATATATGTTTGCGCTTGAACTTATATTACAACTTGATGTAATAGTTCCTAATATATTAATATCGTCACTACAAGAATCACCTAAAGTAACGTTATTTCCTATTATATTATTTTGTCCACTACCACTAAAATTATAACTTGCTGTTATGTCTCCTACTATTTTTATATCATGGTTTGCTGAGTTTCCTATTTGTATATTAACATTATTATCAGGTAATACGCTATCTAAAGATATCTTTCCTACATTTGTAATATCTCCATCAGAGAAATCAGCTGAGGATGCACTTAAATATCCACTTGCGCTTATATTACCTGGTAAACTTGCTGTTAGTGCTCCAAAAATATGCACAATATCTCCACCATTAGAAGCAGATGTACCTATTACTAACTTTCTTCTTCCATTTGATAAATGATCTCCATCAGGGAAAACTGTATCTACATATATTCCTCCAATATTATTTACATCTTGGTTAGCAAAATCAGCTCCATAAGCAAATAATTTACCACTTGCGCTTATACCTGCTGAAGCTGTTATACTTCTTACTATTAAGTCTGCACTTGAGCTAATGTCGCAACTTGCAGTAACTGTTCCTTTAATTTCTATGCTATCACTACAATCTTCTCCTAATATAGTACCGCAACTTGCTGTTAGTGCTCCTTTTATATAAATACTGTCACTACATTCATCTCCTAAGGTTACATTATTTCCTAAAATATTATTTTGTCCACTACCACTAAAATTATAACTAGCAGTTATGTGTGGTGTTTTAAAATGGAAGTTTTTTCCTCCTATTATATGTGATACTGATGTTCCACTTGCACTTATAGAACCTGTTACATGGAAATCATCTAAGACTTGTAATTGTGAATAAACGATTACATCTTGATCTACTCCTCCATAAATTTTAAGGTTTTGACCAGGGACTCCTCCTCCCCCATCATAATGAAGATAAGTAACTTCATTATGGCCTTGAATTCTACTTGTTTGTACTGCTTTAGCTATAACTGTAGCACTTGAGGATATATTTCCTGATGCTGTTATTTCTCTTACTATTAAATCTGCACTTGAGCTAATGTCGCAACTTGCAGTAACTGTTCCTTTAATTTCTATGCTATCACTACAATCTTCTCCTAATATAGTACCGCAACTTGCTGTTAATGCTCCTTTTATATAAATGCTATCACTACAAGCATCTCCTAAAGTTACATTATTACCTACTATATTCTGATAACCACTTCCACTAAATGGTTTACTTGCAGTTATAGCTGGGGTAATAAAATGTATACTTTTTCCTCCAATAATATGACTTCCTGAAGGCATGCTTGCACTTATATGACTACTTGCTGTGACAGGTCCTGATAATAGTATATTTTGTTCTCTTGTGTCGTTACCTATTTGTATTTCTCTATAGTCTGCATACACACCATCTGCATACATTACACCTACATTTGTAATATTTCCATCTGCAAAGTCTCCAGCTGATGCACTTATAAATCCACTTGCAGTTATATTTCCACTTGCAGAGACATTTCTTACCATTAAGTCTCCACTAGCTGTTATGTTTATTACTTTTTCTATATCAGCTCCAATAGATAAATCATTACTCATAGATGTATTACCAACAACTATAAATTCATACCCATTAGGAGGTGTTTTAGTTCCTATAGATAATACAACATCATTACTAGATTCTGGATCTACAATATAATTTATGTAGGGAGTGTGTGTGCCTGCCCATCCTTGTATTAATAATCTAGACCCGTGTAACCATCCACTTGCACTTATGTTTTGAGATGCTGTAACATCTGCGTTAATTCTTAAATCATCATTTAAATCTCCTATTGTAATATTTGTACCATCATCTGCTTCTATTGTATCTAAAAATATACTTCTTACATTTGTAATATTTCCATCTGCAAAATCTCCACTTGAAGCAGATAAATATCCACTTGCACTTATATTATTACTTGAAGTTATATTATATGCTGTTACATACCCACTTGCACTTATAGTTGCACTTGCTGTTATAGGTAAGACTGTTGAAATACCTTGCCATCCTGTTCCTATTCCCCCTATTACTATATGAGTTTTATCTGCGCTTCTTCCTAAAGTTAATTTATCATAAACATAATATTCTCTTGCATAAACACCTAAACTTGCACTTATATTTTTAGAGGCTGTTATTGAACCATTTGATCCACTTGCATATATACTACCACTAACAGTTAACATTGCAGGGAAATCTGCTGATACCCCTGTTCCGATTCCTATTTCATCACTATTACTTTGATATATAACAGAATTAAGAAGTGTATTAGGTCCTATATTCGATATATAAGGTACATATCTTGTAGTTAAAGAACTAGGATTACCTCCAAATAAATGATCTGTAGTGTTACCTGTTGTGCTTACATTCCATACTCTTGTATCTATTTCGTCTGTTTTTAACTCATTTGCTGAAGTTAATATAACTACAGAATCATCTGTTGATGCTCCTAATGGAGAAGTTAAAGAACCAAAATAACCTCCTAAACTTGCACTTATTGCTCCTGAGGCTGTTATATTTCCTTGTATCCAAAGATTACCTATATTTAAATCACTTAAATGAAAATAAGAGTATAAAAAATTTGCAAATTGAATTTCCGTAGGGACATCTGCTGTTTCAAAGTATGATTGTAAGGTTACTCTAGGTTCTATTATACCAATTGTCATAGTTGTATGCTTATAATTTGATTAGGTTATTCCCATATAAATATAAAAAAAAGACCCAAGATGGGTCTTTCTTCTTTATATTTTATTAAATATTATCCTGTAAATACCATTAAGTATTTAGATTGTGCTCCTCCTCCTATTCCACTACCAGATACCCATAACGAACCAGTTCCTATAGCTCTTGCTTGGCCTTGTGTTGTTGGTAAAGTTCTAAATAATATTTCAACGTGAGATGCACTTACTTGTAAAGATGCTGTTGCTGTTGGTGAAGCAACTGATACTAAACTTCCTGATGTCCAATTTCTTTGTGTTGGTGTTTCTGAAGTATGACCATGTAATAAAAGTTTACCATTTCCAACAGAAGCTGACATAACATGAATATTTTTCCATTCTTTAGTAGCTGAACCTAAATCATATTTGTCAGTTACTTGAGGTTGTATATTTACACTAGCTGTTATATCTCCTTTTGCTGCTGATCCTGATAATTTATTAATATATGCTATGTTAGTGTCTCCTGCAGCTGCTCCTAAAGAATCAATGTATCCTACTCCATCAACATGTAAATCATTCCATTCTTTCCCTGATGCTCCTAAATTATAATAATTATCTGTTCCTGGTACTAAATGTACACTACATGTTGTAGTTGAATCTGGTGTATCAGCACCATCATTACTTGAACCTGATAAGTGATCTATATAAGCAACTCCATCAACATATAAATTATTCCATTCTAATGTTGGTGTACCTAAATTATATTTGTTATCTACTCCTGGTACTATATCTACACTTGCTGTTAAAGCTCCATCTGCCCCAGTTGCTGAACCTGAAATTTTATCTATATAAGCAATTCCATCAACATATAAGTCTTTCCATTCTTTAGATGCTGAACCTAAATCATGAGTATTATCTATATCAGGGATTAATGCTGCCCCTACTATTGTAGGACTTGAACCTGTTAAATAAGATATAGAAGCTGAAGTTATATTTAATACTGAAGATCCCGAAGTTTGTATTGTATTAAAGGAACCTGTATCAGCATATATTGCTTTCCAAGTGTATGCAGCTGAACCTAAAGTAAAAGCATTATCTATATCAGGTATTATACTTGAACTTAAATCTGCTGACATTGAAATTGTGTCAGTTGTTTCGTTTCCAAAGGTTAAATTACCATTAGCGGATAAATTGCCACTTACATGAAGTGAACCAGAAACATTTACTGTTCCTGATGTTCCTGCTAATGGGGTTAAAGTGTTTACATTAATATTACTCATCGTGTTTTTTATTTATGTGATTTTCTAGTAATAAATATGAATTTTTTCTAGAAAACATTGTTTTTATTTATTTATTTTATTAAAAATTAAGTTTAGAAGGATCTAGGACAGATACATCCGCTAAAGAACTTATAGTATAATTTATTCCTGAATTTATTGTAATAGAAGAATTATACCTACTTGTAAATAATACCATAGTATATCCTGCTGGGACTGTTGTATTTGTTGTTATTGTTGATGGATTTCCAAACCCATTTGATACTATTGTTCCATGTGTATTTATATCACCTGATGCTGTTATATTAGTAACTGAAATAGAGGGTGTTCCTGCAAGACCCGTTGATGTTCCTGTTACTGTCCCTGTTATAGGTCCTACAAAAGCATTTGCTATTATATTACCACTTGCACTTATATCGCCAGAAGCTGTTATACTACCACTTGTGTATAAAGTACCTTGAGTAATAAGATTAGATCCTGATATAGTTACAGAATTATTACTTGCAGTATTGTGTGCTATGTTGTTTGTGTATAATATACTCATTTGTTTATATGTTATTCATGTTTTTTATTAATACATCTGATCCTAATCCTACAGTATAATTTACTCCTGAAGATACTGTTATAGAAGAATTTAAATTACTAGTATAAAGTAATACATTGTAACCTCCTGCTGGGACTTTTGTGTCTACACTTATTGTTGTAGCATTTCCTAATCCCATTGCTCCTACAAATCCGTTAAATTGTGATTGTCCTTCTACTTGTAATGCTTTAAAATTTTCACTTGATTCAGAAACATGTAATGTATGTTCTGGGTTTAATAAACCTACACCTACTTGACCAGATCCTGATAACATAAAATGTAAATGTGGAGCACTTCCTGTTTTTGCAGGAGTAGGTACTGTCATTCCTTCTCTAAATCCTCCTGCTGCATATGGGTTAGTACTTACTTGAAAGTTTCTATCATTAGTAGGGAATCTATTTCTAAAATTACCCCAATTTGTAAATGTATTAGCTCCTGTAACTTCCATTGAATCTACTACTATACTACTTGCACTTATACCCCCACTTGCTGTTATAGATCCTGTTATAATTAAATTATCATTAAATATAATGTCTTGAGATGCAGCTCCTGCTGATTCAAATTTAGAAGCATAAATTGTTCCACTAGCACTAATAATACTTGCCGTTATAGGTCCTGTAAATGTTGTTTTTCCTGTTATTGTATGGGTGTCTAATGCATTATTTCCTAATATTGTATTACCATTATTATTAAGTGCTAATAAAGTTCCTATTGAAGTTATATTAGGTTGGGCTGCTTGTTGTACAGTTCCATAAACATCAGTAAATTTACCTACAGATGATGATATTTGTGATACAGCAAATACATGACTTCCTGTTATTTGTCCTGTTGCTTTTACATCTCCGCTTGCTGTTATATGACCATCAGTACCGTTTATATAAACATTAGTACCAAATTGACCATTACTTGCGCTTATATAACTTGCACTTATAATTCCACTAGCTGTAATTTCTGTAGATATATTAAGTTTTTTTCCTATAATATCTCCACTTGCACTTATATTACCTGAAGCTGTTACATTGGTTTGACTATTTATATTTGTTTGTACTGTAAATGATCCTGTTCTTGCAAAAACTGTATAGCTTGAACTTATATTACTGCTTGCTGTTATTTGTCTTACTATTAAATCATTTACTGTAGCATCTCCTCCTATTGTTAAAGTTGTTGTTGAACTACCTGATATATTTCCTGATGCTGTAATATTAGCTGTGTTTATATTTGTTCCTGCTGATATTACTAATCCTGTTAAATTTGAACCATCTCCATAAAAGGAGCTTGCTGTTATTGTTCCACTTGAGCTTATATATCCAAATGATCCTGATAAACCTGTTATAGTTTTACTTGAACTTATATTACCTGAAGCTGTTACTTCACCTGTTATGTCTAAATTGTCTATTATATCTATAGAAGTTCCAGATCCACTAGATTCAAATCTATTAGCATATATTGTACTTCCATAAATGTTTCCACTTGAACTTATAAAAGTAAATGAACCTGAGTTAAAGTTTAATAGATTTGATGCTCCTGTTGAACTACTAATATGTCCTGAGGCAGTAATATCTGTATCCATATTTACTCCTCCATCTGCTACAAATGCAGCTGCATATATTGTTCCACTTGAGCTTATAATTCCACTTGCAGTTAAAGCTCCATTTAGGTTTATGTTTTCACTTACTATTGTTCCACTTGCACTTATATTACCTGATGCTGTTATGTTTCCACTAACAATAATAGAATCAGTAAGATTTATAGGGCTAAGACCCCCTATAGTATGGGATAATAATCTACCAAATGATCCTGTTCCACTTGCACTTATATTTTTACTTGCTGTAATGTTACCTAATGATCCACTTGCCCAAACATCTCCTGCTACTGTTAAATAACTAGGTAAAATGGATACTTTAGATCCTGTTGTATTAATTCCTACTTTTCCTGTATCTATATTTCCAAAAATAGTTGGATTTGAACCACTACCTATATATAATTTTTTATTACGTGTTCTCCAGAAACCAGTATTTGGTACATCTGAGCCATATCCTAAATAAATATTATAATCACCTGTTGTATTATTTTGTCCTGCATAATTACCTAATGCAGTACTACCTGTACCTGTTGTGTTTTGATATAATGAATAAGCACCAAGAGCTGTAAGATTTTTTCCTGTTGTATTAACATAAAGTGAATGATCTCCAATAGCTGTATTATAAAAACCTCCTGTAGATGCAACTCCTGCGAAAGAACCTATAAATGTAGAATTAGACCCAGCATATACCATACCTGCATGTTTTCCTATTTTTACATTGGGTGCAGTTACATTGTCACCTGTTAGTTCTAATCTTCCTCCCATATAGTGAACTGCGTTTACTTTACTTGCAGAAAAATGTCCACTCATTGAGATGTTAGTATTCTTTATATCACCTTCAACAGTTAAAGTAGAGGGTAAAACTCCTGTTGATCCTGAGGTTCCTATTCCTACTTTTTTAGCATCTAAATCTCCAAAAATAGTTGGATTTGAACCACTAGCTATCCATAATTTTTTATTTAAGGTACCCCAAGTAGCTTGAGGTGCACCTCCTGCATGATATCCTAGGAATATATTATAATCTCCAGTAGTATTATATAATCCAGCATGTGATCCAACTCCTGTACTTCCTGTACCTACTGTATTAGTAGTAAGTGCATATGCTCCTAATGCTGTGTTGTATTTTCCTACTGTGTTAAAATATAATGTGTGATCCCCAATAGCTGTATTATAGAATCCAGCGGAAGATGAAACTCCCGCAAAAGTACCTACAAAAGTAGAATTAGCTCCATTATATACTCGTCCTGCATGTTTTCCTATTATTACATTAGGTGCGGTAGAATTTCCTCCTATCATTTCTAATCTTCCCCCTAAAACATGAACTGCATTTATATCACTTCCCGATATTGCTTTACTTGCTGTTATAGATTGTTCAAATATTGTTTTAGAAAGTACTTTTAATTTACTAGTTGATAAAGGAGAAGTTAAAGCTTCAAATGAACCTGTTTCAGCTATTACTTGTGAACTTGCACTTATATCATTTGAGGCTGTAATGTTACCTAATGATCCACTTGCCCAAATATCTCCTGCTACTGTTAAGTAGTTGGGTAAGACTGCTGTTTTAGAACCTGTCGTGTTAATTCCTATTTTCTTAGTGTCTAATTGCCCAAAAATAACAGGACTTGAACCACTACCTAAATATAATCTTTTATCATATGTTCTCCAAAAACCAGTATTTGGTACATCTGCACCAAATCCTAAGTACATGTTATAATTTCCAGTAGTATTATTTTGTCCAGCACCTTGTCCTATTGCTATACTACCTGTACCTGTTTGGTTTTGATATAATGAGTAAGCTCCTATAGCTGTATTTTCTTTTCCTTTAGTATTATTATAAAATGAATAAGCACCTACTACTGTGTTTCTAACACCAGCAAGTGCATCTTTTCCTGCGAATCTACCAATAAAAGTACTTTCAGCTCCAGTTGCATTTTGTCCTGCGTCTTGTCCTATGAATATATTCCCTACTGCATCTCTTAAATTTAATCTTCCTCCCATAAAATGGGCTCCTGTTGTTTTACTTGCAGAAAAGTTTCCACTCATTGTTATATCTGCAAATGGTTGATCTATATTTGTAGCTAAAACATATGAAGCTGTTTGAGCAGTTGTTACGAATAAATCTGCGGAAGCTGTTGTATATAAACGACCTGAACTTGTATCATGAACTATAACATTTGCATAATTTCCTACTGATGATGAAGCATATAATAAACCACTTGCGCTTATATTTTTACTTGCTGTGATATTACCTAAAGCTCCTGTAGCGCTTATGTCTCCTACTACATTTAAATAACTAGTTAATGTACCTCCAGAACCTGTTGTATTAATTCCTACTTTGTTCTGATGTAAATCTCCAAAAATAGTTGGATTTGAACCACTACTTATATATAATTTTTTATTTCTAGTATGAGCTGTGGTTGTTCCTGAACCATGTCCTAAAAATATATTAAAGTTTCCAGTAGTATTAGTTGATCCTGCATGCTCACCAACAGCTGTACTTCCTGTGCCTGTTGTATTAGCATGAAGGGCGTATGCTCCTAATGCTGTGTTTTGTTTTCCTACTGTATTTTGATATAATGTATGGTCTCCAACAGCTGTATTATAAAAACCTCCTGTAGATGCGACCCCTGAGAAAGTACCTATAAAGGTAGAATTAGATCCTACATATACTTTACCTGCATTTTTTCCTATCATTACATTAGGTGCAGCTTCATTACCGTGTTTTAGTTCTAATCTTCCTCCTAAACTATGAACTTCAGCAAATGAACTACCAGATAATGTTCCTCCTAAAGTTATATTATCTCCTACAGTTAAATCATCTGATATTACTGCATCATCACTTGAATGAAAATGTTCTGCATATACTGTTCCACTTGCACTTATATCTCCTACTACTGTTATTTCTTTTTGTGGGTCTGTTGTGCCTACTCCTATTCTACTACCAGTTATTACTAAAGTATTTTGTGCACTTCCACTATATATTCTAACTATTTTTACTTTTGAACCAGCTTTTTGAACTTCTTGTAATTCAAAAGGTTTACCTGTTGATGGTGTAGAAGATACAAGTCTAAATTCTGATATCCATTTATTAGAGGAAGGGTGGTCGTCTCCTTCTTGGAAAGCTACAACACCTGCTATACTACTTCCTGTAGATATTAATTGTAATGATGGGGCTCCTGATGTAGCTCTTACCCATATTCTTGGTTTACTTGCAGTTACATGTATATGTCCTTGTGATATTATTCCTCCTACAAATGAACCAGTTTTACCATAAATATTTTCGCTTGCGCTTATATTTTTACTTGCCGTTATATTATAAAAGGGTTGAGTTATATTTCCAGGGGTTAAATTTGTTAAATTTGAACCATCTGCTGACATTGATAATGCTGTGACTGTTCCACTTGCACTAATGTGTCTTGAGGCCGTTATATCTCCTGTAAAGGTATGTGTATCATCTGTTGAATTACCAAAATTGGTTAATCCATTATTTATAATAGTTCCTATTACTCCTAAATTTCTACCGGCCATTATATCTCTACCAGCATTTATATCAAAACCTGCAGATATATTGGAACTCGCACTTATAGTTGCTCCTATTATATTTCCACTTGCACTTATATGACTTGAGGCTGTTACTGGGCCTTTTAAGTATATATTATTTTCAACAACTGCATTTGCTCCTATTTGGATTTGAGAACCATCTGCATATAACATATCTGCTCCTATAGTTCCTACGTTTGATATATTTCCATCTGCAAAGTTTGCTGATGATGCATATAATATCCCACTTGCACTTATATTATTACTTGAAGTTACATTATAAAATGGTTGAGTTATATTATCTGCTGTTATGTTTGTTAAGCCTGCACCATCTCCTGCAAATGAAGATGCTGATATAAAACCACTAGCACTTATATTTACAGGATTAAAAAATCCAAAAGAACCAGTTCCACTTGCACTAATATCTGCACTAGCTGTTATAGAGGTAAATGGTTGTTGAGAACTTGAATATATTCCATCAGGTAAAATAGCAGTAACATTACCTGTAGTTACTGTACCTATTGTTACTAATTGAGTTGCTGTTGTTATATTATTTTGAACAGCTGTAGTTATAGTACCTGAAAGTGAACCACCTCCTAACACTATTCCATTTGCATAAAATGCACTTGCACTTATAGGTCCACATACTGTTTGTGTATCACAATCTTGTAGATTCATCATTGAATCAATAAGATCTATATATTGCAATTCTGTGGGTTTATCCCCCGCTTCAAAATATGTTTTTAATGTTACTCTTGTTACTTTTGCCATTTCTTATATTAATTATCAGTGTTTTCTACTGTATTATCATTGGATCCTTCTACATTATCATAACCTATACCATCTCCATCTGAAGCTCCAGAATCTGGATTTGTTACTCCGTCTATTCCTACTTGTGAAATTCCTGATCCTTTATTTCCTATTATTTGGGCACCTTTTCTTGCTTCTTCTCTTGATGTTGTTCCTTGTGTATTTATTTCTTCTATATTTTCTTGCATAGTTACTACTGATTTTGAGAAAAACTTACCTGGATGAGAATTTAATTGTACATTCATAGCATCTGGTACAATGTATCCTTGTAAATCTAAACCAAAGGTTGTTTTAACCATTCTGTTAGTTCCTTGTGCTACTTCTACTGTATTAGAAAAACTGTCTATTCTTGCATTAAATTTAAATCTATCTTCATCTCCCCAATAAGAATCTGAAGCATAATTTATAGATTCTACTAATTTATTCATTTGAGCTACATAATCTGTCCATATAATAAAGCTATATTTTAATCTTACATAATCAGGAACAGCTACAGCAAAAAATTCTTTTTGAGGTGTCCTGTTTTGTAAGATTGAAAAGTTATCATATTGATTTCTACTTGTATATTTACTTTGGAATACATATTGAAGTTGAGGATTATTAGCATCCATTTTTTTACCTAAGTCTCTTCTTCTTTCTACACTATCTCTTTTAAACATAATAAGAGGTGTTTGTATTTTACCCTCTTTATCTCTATAATATCCATCTTTTTGAACAGCTTTCCATCTTTCAGGAGCTCCATAAACTAAAGGAACATTAATTCTTTCTGCATTAGTTACAACAGAAGGTTTTATTACATTATCAAAATAATATTGAATAGTTTCATCATGGTCTTGTAACCCAATATATATATTTTGTTGTTTATCATCATCACGACGTGTAATTAATCCTCTATTTACAGGATTTTTTTGTGGTTGACGATTTTTAACAACTAACCCTTCTGCAGGGTGTACACTTTCTGGGTGGTCTAAAGGGAAACCTTCAAATGGGGGAGCTGCCAAATTTTGTCTTAAAATTTGGTTTTTATTATGTGCTATAGGTCTTTTAAATTTAGCCATTGTGTATTAATTTTCCTCCGTCTTGTATATATATGTTTGAAGCATTATAAATTGATCCTTCTACTATTAATGTTGCTCCTGCTAATATTAATAATGGTCCGTTTGCAAATACATTACCTGTAACAGTTGTTCTAACTTCATCTTGTAATGTTAAAGAAGTATTTACTGTAAGATCACTACCAACTTCATAATTACCTGCAGCTGATATAGATAAGTCTGTATTACTTATATTTCCATTAAGAATTATTGTATCTCCAACTTCATTTGCTATTCCATCTGTTATTTTAGTTGTTGAAGGATATATTCCTCCTCTTAAAGGTATTAGATTTAATTTTTCTACTCTTGATAAATGAGCATTTAAAATAATAGAATAACTATCACCAAAATCTATAGTACCTGTTGATATAGCATAATCTGGATCTCTTCCTAATATTAATTGATTTTCAATCCTACTATCTACTTCATAAAAATTATTTCTAAATATTAAAATATCTCCTACTTCAGGTACTAAATTTATTTCTTTAAGTTCTGTTTTTAAAAAACTAAAACCTACAGATTGTTTAATATCAGATCCAAACTCATCAGCATCCCATGCTTGATCACTTCTATCAATTAAACATGCCATTCTCACGGGCTCATAATACATTTTACCCATAGACTCTCCATATACATTGCTTGTGGTGCGTTCAAGGACAAATTTATAATATCCAATTTCTGTTTGAATAATATCATTTATTAATTCCTTATTTAATGTATGGAATAATGATACGTCTCTATGTCCCCCAAATAAAGCCATTATAATCTTCTTAAGGTTTCTATTTTAAACTTAACATTTTTTAATCCATCTATTCTCATATCAGATGTTTTTAAATCAGATGTTAACATATCTTTTTTCATTTTTACAATATCTTCTTTAGGATTTGCTCTTGATACAAATTTAAGTTTTATTCTTGTATATTCAACTTTTTCTTTTTGAACATATTCTTCAG
>TARA_R110001592_G_scaffold3525_28_pt1 | contig 16801 bp, 16 predicted proteins | sample TARA_R110001592 | Tara Oceans TARA_R110001592 (sample SAMEA4398387) | marine metagenome | biome: Polar Biome; feature: [SRF] surface water layer (ENVO:00010504); material: water (ENVO:00002006), including particulate matter (ENVO:01000060) such as... | depth 5 m
CATCAGCAGACTGTCTAAGGGGCATTTTTATCAATCCTCAAGCGGCAAATGGGTTCAGAAATAGAGATATTAGAATTGTTACAATAATGGCCGTTTGTGACGCCATTAAAAATGCTTGGAACAGTGGTTTTCCAAGGCATACAGGCTGAATTTTAATAAAATATTGAAGTTATGCTGTTACACTGACGTGACATACTGCGGTGATGTTTTGTGCGCAGCACAAACGATTGTTATGGAAAGATGTTGGCCTTTCAAACTGATCGTGATAATTATTGAAATAATTAAAGAATAAAAAAACGTTACGGGTATAAAAAGATAAGAAATGGCGGAGAAAGATATGCAGTCTTTTCACGGAACCGGGAGCGGCACTCCGACAATTAAACAGGCGATTGAAACCTACGAAGCGCTTGCGCCGCAAAAACGCACGCTGGATGAAGGCGGGCGCGAAAAACTGAGTACGGCCATTGGCATTTTGATGCCGAAACAGCAATTTATCACGCTATCAACTGACCCCGAATATGCAGGCATTCACAGTCGCCTTTTCGACGCGGTGCATGAGCCGAAAAACCCCGAAGATTTAATGGGGCGTTTGGGCGAGTTCGGCACCAACAAACTCGCGATGGCGATGGCAGTGCAGGATGAAGACGGGCAGTGGTTTCCAACGGCTGTGGTTTATACATATTGGTCGGATCAAGCCGATTTACCAAGCCAGATTCGCCCCATTCTTGATGAACCAATCAGAGATCTGAACGGCTCACCAAAGGTGATTGTGCCCTATACGATTTCATCGAATTTCCCCAAAGCGGGCGATAGTTTAATCGCGGAAGTTCATAATCATGTCTATGAGACGCTTGGGCTGGATGATGCGGTTTTGGCAACATTATCACCGCTGCGTGCGGGGAAGCGCGGTTTTGCCACGTGGTTGCAGGAACAAGGCGTGTCACCCAAAGGTGGCTCTGATCAAATTTTACCACATGCGTTCGATTATCTGATGCCGGTCAACCATGTCGGTGATCGTGGCTTTATGCCCAAAGACGCGGTGCAGTCGTTCCACATGGCGGGTAAAGGCGCGATGCTTGGCGCGATTCATTCCGGTAATGATGACAGTGCGCGTGACATGGAATTGGCGCATGGCTTCATGGCGAATTATATCTATGTCCGCGATTTAGAGGAAATGGCACAAAACAGAACACGTTTCCGTGAGGAAGGGCTGGTCACAGTCACATCAGAGCTTGCCGAGCAGATTCCTGAGCAATATCAAGATCGTTTATACGTGCAGAATTATGATGATGATTCAGCCGACCCCCAATGGGATCAAGATTACGCGCCGGATGGCTTATCGCCCATGTGACGGCGCGGTTTATGCATGACGAGCGTCGTCCACTCCCCAATATCATAGCGTTGTTTCAAAACCAGCCCTGCGCCCTCATAGGCGGAGGCGACAAGATCGGCTTGCTTCACCAGCATCCCTGATAAAACGGCGTAACCGTTATCATCCAGAACATTGATTAGATCAGGCGCCATTTCGATGACAGGGCCTGCCAGAATATTGGCTAAGATCAACTCATAGGGTTTTTGCGTATCAACCAGCGCGGTGTTAAAGCCATCACCGCAGGCGGTGAGCAAGGTTGTTTTGCCCAAGCGTACACCGTTCATTTCGGCGTGGCGTTCGGTGACAATAATGCTTTCAGGGTCGTTATCGACGGCCAAAATCGGGCTTTTCCAGAGTTTCCACGCCGCGAGCGCCAAAATGCCCGACCCTGTGCCCATATCCAGAACATTCCACGGGCAGGCGCCTTTGCCTTTTAAATCCAGCATGGCGCGCAGGCATCCGTTGGTCGTTTCATGTTCGCCTGAACCAAAGGCGGTGGCGGCATCAACCTGCAGGCCGATTTGCCCGTCGGGCGTGCCTTCTTGATAATGACTGCCATAGATGAAAAACGGACCAATCGAAAACGGTGCGAAGTCGCGGTAGGCTTTTTCTAACCAATTTTCATCAGGTGTATCTTCGATGGTGATATTATCGCGGATTATATCATTCGCCGGAATGTCATAGGCGGCGGCCTGAAGGGACAGGCGGCTGATGATCGATTCGATATCGGGTTTATCTTCGGTAATCCATTCTAAAACCCACGGCGTATTATGCTTTTGATTCTCTCTGATCGCGGAGCTGGCAACGGCGACGTCAACCAAGGCCTCTGCCAAGGTCATAGCCAGTTCATGCGATAAATCGTTTGTAAGTTTCAGGCGGGTTGTATGCACGTGATTTTATACCGAGGGGTAAGCGGTTGTAAAAAAAAGGGGCTCATTTGATGCCCCTTTCTCAAAAATGATGCTTAGTCCTCATCCTCTTCCAGCAGGGTGTCATCATCATCTGCCAGATCATCGTCAAGATCATCATCCAGATCAGGAATATCATCCAGATCATCGTCGTCATCACTAAGTTTGCTCGCAGGATCATCATCTTCGTCAGATGATTTCTCGTCAGCGTCGTCAAGACTCACAACTTCTACGCCATCATCTTCTTCCAAGATTTCCTCATCATCATCTTCTTTTGCTGCAACGGCCTTAACCGGAGCATCATCCTTGACGATCGCACTTGCGCGCCCACGGCGGCTTTTCACTTTCACTTCGCCGGTGAATTCTGTTTCACATGACGGGCAGATAATCGGACGTTTATTTAAATCATAAAACCGAATACCGCAGCTCGTACATATTCTTTTTAAGCCCATAGGGTTTGTTGCTGTTGCCGTGCTCACTTTTTATTTTCTCCTTAAGTATCGGTTTATTTCTTCTTCAAGTGCCTTATTTTGGCGTTTCTGTCAAATTATAAATAAGATCGTAATATTTAAAATGATATCCTGCCTAATGTAGGAAAGATTATAGACCCCTTTGATCGAACATAGTACCATGAAAGACATGGGTGTTCGCATCAATCAAGAATCTAAAAAAAGGATTTATCATGGAAAAATCAGTTGTCATATGTGGCTTTAAACGTTCGCCGATGCATTTTGCAATGAAAGGCGACTTAGCAAAAGTGCGCCCTGATGACATTGCGGCGCAGATTGTGAAGGCGCTGGTTGCCAGTACAGGCGTTGAACCCGATGATATCGAAGATTTGATTATGGGCTGTGCCTTCCCTGAGGCAGAGCAAGGCTTTAACATTGCGCGGCTGGTGGTTAATCACGCTGGGTTGCCGATTTCTGTTGCAGGCTCGACGGTCAACCGTTTTTGCGGATCATCCATGACCGCTATTCATAACGCGGCAGGCATGATTCAGATGGATGCAGGCGAAGTGTTCATCGCGGCGGGTATCGAAAGTATGAGCCGTATTCCCATGGGTGGCTTTAACCCAATGCCCAACCCTGCGATCTTTGCGGAATACCCGCAGGCTTATATCGGTATGGGTGAAACCGCCGAAAATTTGGCTAGAAAATATGAAATTTCACGCGCCGATCAAGATGAATTTGCGGTCAATTCTCATAAAAAAGCGGCTGCGGCTGCGGCGAGTGGTAAATTTGACGATGAGATTGTACCGATTGGCGATGTCAAAACCGACGGAACGATTCGCCCTGATTCAAATGTTGAAAAATTGGCAACGCTCAAGCCTGCTTTCCTTGAGGATGGCAGCGTAACGGCGGCGACATCCTCACCGCTCACAGATGGTTCGGCGGCTGTTTTGGTGTGTTCGGAAGCCTACGCCGATAAGCATAAATTGAATAAGTTAGCACGTATCAAAAGCGTGGCTGTCGCAGGCTGTGCGGCGGAAATCATGGGCATTGGCCCCGTTCCTGCAACGAATAAGGCACTGACCCGCGCAGGGTTGACGCTCGCAGATATGGACGTGATTGAACTGAACGAAGCCTTTGCCGCACAAAGCTTGGCGGTGTTAAAGGAATTGGGCGCAGATATATCAAAGGTCAATCTTGACGGCGGCGCGATTGCGTTGGGGCATCCATTGGGCACGTCAGGCGCACGGATCACAGGTAAAGCGGCAAGCTTGCTCAAGCGTGAAAAAGGAAAATTCGCCCTCGCCACCATGTGTATCGGCGGTGGTCAAGGCGTTGCAACGGTTCTTGAGGCGATTTAAATGACGGATACTGTTCAGGAAATAGATGGTGTTGTCGGGTCTACTACAACGTGGTTGTTTAAAGAGGATAATCTCGACAGAACGTATTGGGTTGGGTTTGAAATAAAGCCGGATCGGTTGATCGTGCATGATTTTGAAATGGGAGAGGGCGTTGAAGATCGCCGAGGGGATTCGGATATCGAGCATTATGTGACGATCCAGCGCGCGGAGGTAGCCGAGTTTATATTGGCCTGTTGCGCCCTTCATACAATAGAGTCCGTGCCAGAAAACCCGAGTGATGCGGAGATTAAAAAGGTGATGCATCAGGTTTTTGACGGGCAGAAGAACACCATTTTTCAGGTAAAGGATATTTTGAAAAATAATAATATTACGTACGATTTTCAGATTTGGTGATGGTTCGGTTCGAAGCATCAGACACATAATAAAAGGCAGTAAAAGAGCAATCCGTAAGGGATGATTTTTGAAAAGGAAGGCAAATTTATGACCATAAATAAAGTAGCCGTTATCGGTGCAGGTGTAATGGGGAGCGGGATTGCTGCTCAGGTGGCGAACGCCGGATTACCTGTTGTTTTGCTGGATATTGTGCCGCCGAAGCTTGATGATTTTGGCGGGAACAGAAACGCCTTTGCCGAAGGTGCGGTTGCTAAAATGCTCAAGGCCGACCCTGCGCCGTTCATGCGTAAACGCAATGCGAAATTGATTGAAACGGGCAATCTGGAAGATGATCTGGATAAGCTTGCCGATGTCGATTGGATTATCGAGGTCGTGGTCGAAAATCTGGAAATCAAGCATAAGACTTACGCGACGCTGGAAAAACACCGTAAAAAAGGCTCGATCATATCGTCGAACACCTCGACGATTCCGCTGCATAAATTAGCGGAAGGCCAGCCCGATTCATTCAAACAAGATTTTATGATTACGCATTTTTTCAACCCGCCGCGCTATATGCGTTTGTTGGAGCTGATTGTCGGGGACAAAACCCGCAAAGATGCGGTTGAAACCATCAAAGCATTCTGCGACGTGCGCTTGGGTAAGGGCGTTGTGCTGTGTAATGACACGCCGGGCTTTATCGCCAACCGTTTGGGCGTATTCTGGCTGACGGCTGGTGTGAATGAAGCCATTAAGCAGGGCATTTCCATCGAAACCGCCGATGCGGTGCTCAGCAAGCCTGTCGGCATCCCCAAAACAGGGGTTTTTGCCCTGATTGATTTGGTCGGTGTGGATTTGATGCCGAAGCTTTCGGAAAGTTTGCTGTCTAATTTGCCGCAAAAGGATGATTACCGCGATGTCTTCGTGGATTATAAATTCGTCCATGATATGATCGAGGCGGGCTATACAGGCCGCAAAGGCAAGGGCGGATTTTACCGTCTGAACCCCGACGCGCCGAAGGGCACAAAGGAAAAACAAGCCCTCGCGCTGAACCCCGATAAATTTGATGAGAGCATGTACGCCAAGGCCGATAAACCGAAACTCGCCAGCGTTGATGCAGGGCGGCAGGGTTTGCGCGCCGTGGTCGAAACGGATGATGAGGGCGGCAAGTATGCATGGGAAGTGTTAAAGCAAACATTATGCTACGCCGCGCAGCTCGTGGGTGAGATTGCCGACACGGTGCATGACATCGATGAAGGCATGAAGCTTGGCTATAACTGGAAAAACGGCCCGTTCGGCATGATTGATGATCTTGGCCCGAAATGGTTTGCCGATAAACTGACCGAAGCGGGCATAGATGTGCCTGATATCTTGAAAAAGGTCCGCGATGGTACGTTTTATCGCATCGAAGGCGGGAAGCAGCAATATTTCGGCACAGATGGTCAATATCATGACGTTGTGCGTCCTGATGGCGTGCTTTTGCTCTCTGATATCAAACTTACGTCTGAACCGATATTGAAAAACGGATCGGCGAAGGTCTGGGATATTGGTGATGGTGTTTTGTGTTTTGAAAAAACCTCCAAAATGAACACGTTTGACGAAGATATTTTCAATCTTCTCGAAGAGGTCACAAGACTGATACCCAAATCGGACGATTATAAGGCGCTGGTGGTTTATAACGAGGCTTCGCATTTCTCTGCGGGGGCGAATTTGGGCTTGGCGATTTTCATGATTAATATTGCCATGTGGCCGCAAGTCGAGGGCTTTGTTGCGCGCGGGCAGCAGGTCTATATGGGTTTGAAATTCTCTGATTTTCCTGTGGTGAGTGCGCCGAGCGGCATGGCCTTGGGCGGCGGGTGTGAGATTTTGCTCTCCTCTGATGCGGTGCAAGCGCACGCGGAAACCTATACCGGCCTTGTTGAGGTCGGCGTCGGGTTGATCCCCGGTTGGGGCGGCTGTAAGGAGCTGATCTTGCGTTATCAAGAGCGCGAACGTAAGAAATTCGCGGCGGATATGGGTAAGATTGATAAGAAAAACATCTGGTTCTCACCTGACACAACCCCTGTGGGCGCAGTGCGTAAGGCGTTTGAAACCATTGGCGTGGCGACGGTGGCGAAATCTGCGCATGATGCGATTGATATTGGCTATCTCCGTGAAACGGATGGCGTCACGATGAACCGTGATCGTTTGCTGTTTGATGCAAAACAGCGCGCTTTGTCTATGGCTGATGGTTATACACCGCCGGAAAAACGTGAAGATATCCGCCTTGGCGGGGCTGGCGCGAAAATGGCGCTTGATCTTGCGGTGGCGGATTTACGCAAATCCGGTCAGGCGACCCCTTATGATGTGGTGGTGTCCGATCATTTGGCGACGGTGCTGTCGGGCGGGGATAAGGATTATACCGAAACCTTGTCAGAGGATGATATTCTCAAACTGGAATTGGCGGAATTTATGAAGCTGCTCCGCCATGAGGGCACGTTGGATCGTATCGAACATATGCTGACCAGCGGCAAACCGCTCAGGAATTAACAGACAAATCAGGACTGCGCCCATGTATAGTGTGCTTATTATGCTCTTTCCGTTTATTGCGGCGATGTTTTACGGTTTGGGGTATATCCTGATTGAAAAAATCGTCGGTATTCACATGAATACGGCGACTTTTTTGACGCTTAATACGATCACATGCATTCCGTTAATTGTGTTTTTGGTTGTTGCGAAAAACGAACCGATAGAGTTTTCGGGGTTAATGACGCATTGGCGCATTGTTGTGATGATCATGGTTGCTGCTTTGGCGCCCTCCTTGGGTTGGTTGTTTACCATACATGCGATCAAGAATTCCTCCGCGCTTTATACGGCCTTTGCGGAAACATCCTATCCGGTATTTACCATTGCGTTCGGTTTTTTGATTTTCGGTATGCGTCAGATGGATTTCACGACCTTTATCGGGGGTTTGTTGATTATGATGGGCGCGATTGTGATGATTTACGGACAAAGTACGGCGCAAAATCATGAATGATTACATTGATATTTATTGCGAACGTCTGCACCCCGGCCTTTGGGCGGAGCCTTTGAACGCGGCGACGAATGCGGCATTCATCGTTGCGGCGCTTTGTGCCTATATTCTGGCGCGGCAGGAAAAGGCAACGGACGTACGGGCTTTAACGCTTATCGGTTTGATGTGCGTGATTGGTGTCGGCAGTACGTTGTTCCACACCTTCGCCACCGCCTTAACACAGTTGAGCGACGTCTTGCCGATTTTGTTCTATCAAATTGCCTTCATCTGGTTTTATGCGCTTTATGTGATGCGTTTAGCGCCGCTGAAAACGGCGGGGCTGTTTGTTGTGTTTATCGTGCTTACGGTGCTCTCGGAAATGGCGCCGTCTTATATTTTGAACGGCTCACTCAGCTATGCGCCTTCTATATTATTTCTGCTGGGCTTTGGGGTGTGGCATGCAAAAACAGGGCAGAGAGATCGTTATGTCCTTATTCTGGCGGCGGGCGTGTTTGCGCTCTCCCTCATGTTTCGTTCCATTGATATGGCGGTGTGCCCGCATTTTGAAATCGGAACGCATTATATCTGGCATATTTTGAATGGGTGCGTACTGTATTTGGCAACGCGCGGCTATATTAAAAATGCCCGTTAAGGTAACCCGTTAAGTTAAAGGGTGTGATCTTCCGCAGGCAGCGGTGTATTGGGAACTTCAACGCTTGTCCCGCCTGCCACTGACGCACTGACAAAAACATTGGGCATAACGCGAAACTTATTATTACCAAGAGCGACAGGCTCTGTTTCTGTTTGTAATCCATGGTCATCCAAAAGCGTCTTTAATGCCTGTGCGATATCTTGGGGTGTGTGTGCGTTAAACTGTAAGGCAATCGGGAAATCACTATTGGCGGACCCATGCTCATAGCTATTCATACCGGTATCATCACTGATGACGTATTCAACAGCTTCGTCCAAATCATCAATAATTCTTTTACCGCCTTGTATCATCGAATTTGCGCCGTGTTTGCGGCCAAATTCAATCAATAAGTCTGCCGTATTATGTGTTGTCATTGGAGTTTTTTCCATAATCTGTTTACCAGCCTTTATATCATGAGCGGAGCAAAAAAATCCAAGCCTTTTAGTACTAATTCATAATTTTATATTATACTGGTCAGATCAAAAGCCAGATAAAGGATTCTCTATTATGCCCGTTTATACCGCCCCGCTTGATGATATTCGTTTTGTTTTGCACGATGTTTTAAAGGCCGACCAACTGTCTTCGCTGGCGGGCTATGAAGATTTTTCGGGCGAGCTTGGCGATCAGATCCTTGAAGAAGGCGGTAAAATCTGTGAGCAGGTTTTGTTTCCGATCAATTTAAGCGGCGATCAGGAAGGCTGTCGTTTTGAAAATGGCGTGGTCTATACGCCCAAAGGGTTTAAGGAAGCCTACGACACCTTCGCGCAGGGCGGCTGGTGCGGTTTGTCGGCTGATCCTGAATATGGCGGCATGGGGATGCCCGTTATGATTTCTACGGCGATGCAGGAAATGATTTGTTCGGCGAATTTTTCGTTCGGTATGTATCCGGGGTTGTCGCAAGGGTGCTACGAAGCGCTCCACGCTTTTGGAACGGATGAGCAAAAGGCGCTCTATCTGCCCAAACTGATTGAGGGTACGTGGTCGGGCACGATGTGTCTGACAGAGCCGCATTGCGGTACGGATTTGGGGTTGATTAAAACCAAGGCCGAAAACAATGATGATGGCTCGTTCAAAATTACAGGTACGAAGATTTTCATCTCTGCGGGTGAACATGATTTGACCGAAAATATTATCCATCTGGTGCTGGCACGCTTGCCTGGTGCGCCCGAAGGGGTCAAGGGGATATCCCTGTTTGTTGTGCCGAAATTCCTGCCCAAGGACGATGGCAGTTTAGGCGCGCGTAACGGCGTGGCATGTGGCTCTATCGAACATAAAATGGGTATTCACGCGAACTCCACCGCGTTGCTTAATTTCGACGACGCGCAAGGCTGGTTGGTTGGTGCGCCGCATAAGGGGCTGAAGGCGATGTTCACCATGATGAACGCCGCGCGCCTTGGTGTGGCGATGCAGGGGCTTGGCATTGCGGAGGTTGCCTATCAAAACGGTTTGGCCTATGCCAAGGATCGTTTGCAAATGCGCAGTCTGACAGGCGCGAAAGCACCGGAGAAGGCCGCCGATCCGATTATCGTACATCCTGATGTACGCCGCATGCTACTCACCGCGAAGGCCTTTATCGAAGGCTCGCGCGCGCTGTCCTATTGGGCGGGGATGAATCTGGATATCTTCCACAAACATGAAGACGCAAAAACCCGTCAGGAGGCCGATGATCTCGTCGCGCTGATGACGCCGATCTTGAAGGCTTATCAAACCGATATGGGCTATGAGGTCACCAATATGATGATGCAGGTCTATGGCGGGCATGGCTATATCGCCGAATGGGGGATGGAGCAATATGCGCGCGACGCACGCATCGCCCAGATTTATGAAGGCACAAACGGTATTCAGGCGCTTGATCTGGTCGGGCGGAAAATGCCGCAGAATTTCGGGCGTTTGCTTCGTCGTTTTTTCCAACCAGTGCAGGAATTTATTGACGCGCAACAAACCAACCCCGAGATGCAGGAATTTATCTTCCCGCTGGCTAAGGCCTTTATGAAATTGCAACAAGCCACCGCCCTGATCGCGCAAAAGGGGTTAAAGAACCCCGACGAAGCGGGCGCAGCGTCCAGCGATTACCTACGTCAATTCGCGCTTGTGGCGATGGCCTTTATCTGGTGCAAGATGGTTCTGGTCGCCAAAGAGAAGATTGAAAGCGGCGAAGGGGACAAAGCATTTTATGAAACCAAAATCCAGACAGCTGAATTTTTCATGGCGCGGATGCTGCCCGAAGGCGATGCCCGCTTTAAAATGGTGATGGCCGGCGCGAAGCCGCTCATGCAGATGAAAGCCTCGGCGTTTTAGTTTTTAAATCAATAAAATCCAGACAAAAAAAAGGCCGGGGTGGGATCCGGCCTTTATTACGCAGTAAAAGTAGATAAGTATTACTCAAGTTTCTTATTATTTAGTAGTACTCAGTTTTTACTCTAGTGTTTACGCAGTTAAACTCAATAAGGTACTCAATGACGCAGTAAAAGCAGTGACGCTCGCAGTTAAAAACTCTTACGGGGTTTTCAACTGTTGTTCTAGTAATTGGATACGCTCCTCGTACTGGCGTTGCTGCCGGTACAATTCGGATTTTGTTTTGTCGAGATCCGCTTCCATCGAAGACAATTTGGTCAACTGCCCTTGGTTGGTGAGTTTCGGATCAAACAACATTGTTTCAAGCTCTGACTTTTCCTTTTGGCAGACGGCGCGCTGTGTTTGCAACTGACGGCCAAGGCGCATGATTTGGCGCTCTGATTCGTTGTATTTCATCGTTGCGCGTTCTAGGTTCCAGTTATCAGAAGAGACGGAGAGCTTCTCTTGCTCGGAATCTTGCAAGCTCATCTTTAATTCTTCGTCCAGCATGCTGTTCTTTTCACGTAGAGCAATCAATTCGCTCTCTAATGAAGAAATCTTATTGCGCATATCGACGAAATCATCACGGATCACAGATACTTGCCCGCTGGCTGGTTCTACATTTGAAACCACGCGCGCGGCGGCGTTATTGTTATCTGATTTGGTTAGATCATAAACGATAGGCTCTTCATTTCTTGTAATGTTGTATTTGGCCTTTGGCGTGCGTACGCTTGTATGTACAAGCTCCGGCTTTTGCGCAGGCTTGACCGCAGGGATATGGGCGGCGCTTTGTGGCTGCACTTCTGCAGCAGCTTCTGATTCAGGCTGGTAATTCTTGTTCTCTTGCTTGAGCTTTTCGGCAAGCAATTCTGTATAGCGTGGTCTTTCCGAGGGCTTTGGTCTTAATTTCGCAGGATCGGAAACCGGTGCCACTGAAATATCAGGCGCGCTGTTCGCAGCGGCGGTGATGGGCGGCGGCGGGGCAAGAGCATCAGAAGTGGGCTGTGGCTCTTTAATAAATGTCGGGATCGGCGCAATGGTGTCGTCTTGTGCCAAGATTTCCGCAGGCGCAACACAATCATCAAATTGCGGCATTGACGCTTTTAAGCCTGTGAGGTAGATGCGGAAATTATTATCACGAATTTGTACGTCTAAAACACCCGCAGAGGTCAGGCCTTCTACGAATTCTTGTTTATCTGATATGTCACTGGCGATCAGGTTCGCGCTGGTGGCTTTTGAGGAGACAATCGCTCTGGTAATGCCCGGTATGCTGTATTGCACTTCGTATTTCAGGTTTTTCTGAAACGCATTCTGGCGGAAATCAATATCAATCGCGTTAATGCCAAGCGTCGTGCCGGACATTTTCAAAACATAACCGTTATTCAATTCGTTGGTAACGGAACAAGTCGGCAGTTGCGCTTGTTCAGGCGAGGTGCGTGTGACTGTCCATTTATTTTTCGGGTAAAAATACAGCTCTGGCTCGTCTGCTTTTGCGATACTGGACAAAAGACATGTGCTGGATAGAGAAGCAAACAATAATGTTGCGACGAACTTTTTGTACGACATCTTACGATAATCCTGAGTTTTATATTATGTGCGACACGAGATGTGCCAGTGATTCGAAGTTTACAGACATATCTTGGCAGTTTTTGGAATAGGTAAAAAGGAAATACCGCATTTTTGTGACTTATTTTTGGGGACAAAGTATGTATACTCTTTTTATGACTGTTGAAAACTTAAAAAATCTGGTTGAAGAAAAGTTAAAATTCACGCCTTCTTTGGGTGTGAAGTTCAAGTTCAACCTTGGTGATGATGGGGTAATTCTCATTGATGGTACGCAAACACCTGCTGTTGTGAGTGAGGAGGATATTGATGCCGATACGACATTTATATGCACAGCCGACACGATGGCGGCACTGTTGAGTGGCAAGCAAGACCCGACCATGGCTTTTATGTCGGGTAAGTTAAAGGTGCAAGGCTCTATGGGGAATGCATTGAAACTGGCCTCGATGTTAGAGGATTAGTGCTGTGAATTTGCTGTTTCGCCTATTGCGGGTTGTGATTGCATCATGGTTCAAGCCGAAAATTACTGACATTTTATCGATCCAGCGCATAAATCTGCGTGTGTGGCCTAATGATGTGGATATGAATATGCACATGAATAACAGCCGCTATCTCGCGATTATGGATTTAGGGCGCGTGGATTTGATCGTGCGCTCAGGTCTTTGGGGCGCGATGAGAAGGGAAAATGCCATGCCGGTGCTCAGCACTGCGCAAATGCGTTACCGCATACCGTTAAACCCGTTGGAGCGCTATACGCTGGAAACATCTCTTGTGGGGTGGGATGATAAATGGCTGTATATTGAGCAACGCTTCATTATCTCTAAAGGGCGTAAGGCAGGCGCGGTGGCGGCTATCGGCTTGGTAAAGGGTGTTTTTTACAGTCGCACAACCAAAGAAACTGTCCCAACACAAAGATTACTCGACATTATAGGCGCAGCGCAGGAAAGCCCTGGTTTACCGCCTTATATAACAGATTGGATTACCGCCGATGAATCACTGCGCGATTATGTCCGCGCAGCGCCCGTGGTAAAAGATGATCGTGCAGATTAGAATTTATAACTGACCGCAAATGAGAGAATGCCGACTTCGCCTTCGGAATCGGCGCGCACATTGGCAGTGGTCGCCGGATTGGCCGTGACGTTACGTGCGACGTTGATCGTTTCTTTGGCGATATCAATATAGGTCGCCGCCATATCCAGTGATATTTGATCGTTAAATTTATACGTCGCCCCTGTCGATATCCAGTTACGATCGCCGTCGGGGGTCAGTGTTGTGCGGTATTCATCCGTTGTCGGTGTTTCGTCGAACTGATATCCGGCGCGCAATGTCCATTTATCGTTATATTCATATTCCGCACCCACAGCGAAAGCCCATGTGGTTTGATAATTTTGTGTTGTGACTGATGCGGGCAGGGCGCTGATCACTCTGATTTCTTCGAAACTGTTCCAGCCAAACCATGTTGCGCCGGCCATGACTGAAAGCTTGTCATTGACGCGATGGTTGATACCAAGTTGAACGATTTCCGGTAAATCCAGTTCGGCGGTTGCGGGGGTGTTGGCCACACCGGTAACAATAACCCGTCCTTCTAAATCATGATGTACGCCTGAACGATAATGCGCGCCAAGGGTTGTGCCCTCAATCGGTTCATAAAGAAGGCCGACATTATATCCGAAAGACATATCATCGCCATTTAGGGCGCTGCTGACTTCTCCGCCGGGGCCGGTAAAGTTAACGATTTTCTGTAGGTCGGCATCAACATATTGAATATTTAGCCCCCCACCAATAGAGAGCGCGTCATTAAGTTTGACGGCAAAGCTGGGTTGGATATCAATCGTGGTCAGGCGTGTCTTTGTGGAATCAAAGCGTCCGAACCAGCCATCATTATATTCGTTTTCAAGGCCGAATGGCGCACTGACGGCCAAACCGATCCATAATTTATCTTCTATAGATTCATGTGAAAAGCTACCGTTTGGAATGGGCGTTGCCGTATAAGGGTTGCCGCCATCGCCGCCTGTCGCGCCGCCGAACGGGATGGTCGTTCCCGTGTTTGTGATGTCTGAGGAGGGCGCTAGGATGTGAAAACCGAAATTACTGTGTGAGCCTTTAAGCTTGGCCATGCCTGCGGGATTGAAATAGACGATACTGGAATCTCTGGGCGTGGCGACCTGTCCGGCAAAGGCGTTTCCTAAACCGGAGACAGATTGCTCCTGCAAATAAAATCCTGCCGCGTTCGCATCGGAGATCAGGAATGACGAAAGGGCAAAAGTTGAAACGGTTGCAAGAGATAAAGCTTTAGATATGCGCATGGGAACCTCAACAGATTTTATGACTGACCGCGGAAATAACGGCAAAAAAAACAACACAGAACGCAATCATTCTATCAGAAAAAAATGATTTTTGGAAGAATTGCGATAATGTGTAGTATTCGCGTGGCTTATAGATCCCGCGCGCGGATATCATCTGCGATTTCTTCTGCTGTGTCTGTTGAGGGGTAGAGGGTAATCACCTTATTATTATGATCTGTCAGATATGAAAAGGAAGAATGATCCATCATATATTCATCCATCATGTCGTTTTCAACCTTTGTCGCATAAATGCGGAATGACTTTGTCACCGCTTCGATTTGCTCGGGCGTACCGGTCAGGCCGACAAGGCGCGGGTTGAATTGTACAACATATTGCTTGAGTTGCTCGGGCGTGTCGCGCTCAGGGTCAACAGAGATGAAGATCGGTGTAATTTTATTTGCAATCTCATCGCCGAGATCACCAAGCACAAGTGTGATTTTCTGCAATTCTGTCGGGCAAATGGACGGGCAATAGGAGAAGCCGAAAAAGACGAGCTTATAGGAATCAGCGAAATCCGCTTGTGTGACTGTTTTTCCGTCTTGATCAACCAGCGTGAAATCACCACCCAAATCGACATTCAGCGCCGGATTATCGGATTTTTTGCGGCTTGGCTTTTTAATCACGGCGGCGGCTTGATCATCGGGTGAGGCATTAATAACACCACGGCTCATTTCATTTTGTGAATCGAGAATGCCGATTGCTGCGCCGATCCCGACACCAATAAGGAGGAATAGAGCCCATCTCACATAACGATTTTTCATGATTTTTTCCTTGCTTCATATGGATATTTTCAGTCACTTGCTTGCGGTTATAAAACTTTTATCATCACTTGACAATTCCCTTTATTAGGGCAAAGCTGCTGCTTTATTGAAAACCTTAGGGGTGCGGCGATTGAGTGATTTTAAAAACTTAAAAAGTCGCTGAGAGAATACCCTTAGAACCTGTTGATTCGTATCAACGCAGGGAAAGGACTGTAACCTGTTATGCCACATATTATTGTTGAATATTCCAGAAACTTAAGCGAGATCATCGAAATTTCTGATCTTGTTATCAAATTGCACGACACGCTCAGCGCGGCGGGCATTGATAAAGAGCGCATCAAAACCCGCGCAATTGCCTGTAGTTATGTCGCCGTGGGAGATTATGAACGCCACGGTCATATGCTGCACGCCACCTTGCTGCTGCTCGAAGGGCGCGACACGGAAACCAAGCAGAAATATGGCGAAGGCCTTCACGCGGCGATGAAATCCATGGTCGAAGGCGTGGTTCGAAACTGCGCTGTGACGCTTGAAATCCGCGATATGGATAAAGACACCTATTACATGTAAGAAAGGGACCCTTTATTATGGCTCCGAAAGATCAACCAAATGCGGGTATATGCCCGTCTACCACTCATGTTACGCGCGGCGCTTTGCCTGCGTCCAAAAAAGTTTACGTCGGCGAGTACAAAGTCCCGATGCGTGAAATATCCCTGTCCAATGGCGAAAGCCTGACAGTGTATGACACATCCGGCCCCTACACCGATGAAGCGCAAGAGCTTGATATTATGCGCGGCCTGCCCAAAACGCGCTTGCAATGGGTTTTGGATCGCGGCGATGTTGAATATGTCGAAGGGCGCGCGGTAAAGCCGATTGATAACGGCTATAAAAACGAAGAGCAGCTCGCCAACCGCAAAATTAAGCATGAGAAATTCCCCGCCAGCCCTGAAAAACCGCTGCGTGCGAAGGCGGGCGCGAATGTGTCTCAAATGCATTATGCGCGCAAAGGCATCATCACGCCGGAGATGGAATATATCGCCGTACGTGAAAACCAACGCCGCACCGAAGCCCACCGCGACGCGGCAAAGGGCGAAAATTTCGGCGCAAATATGCTCCCCCTGATTACGGGTGAATTTGTGCGTAAGGAAGTCGCCGAAGGCCGCGCGATCATCCCCGCCAACATTAACCACCCCGAGGTCGAGCCGATGATTATCGGGCGGAACTTCCTTGTGAAGATCAACGCCAATATCGGAAACTCCGCCGTGACCAGTTCCATCGGTGAGGAAGTCGATAAGCTTGTCTGGGCGATCCGTTGGGGCGCGGATAATGTGATGGATTTGTCCACGGGCAAAGACATTCACGACACGCGCGAATGGATCATTCGCAATTCACCAGTGCCCATCGGCACAGTGCCGATTTACCAAGCGCTTGAAAAAGTCGGCGGCGTTGCCGAAGACCTGACATGGGAAGTGTTCCGCGATACGCTGATCGAACAGGCCGAGCAAGGGGTGGATTATTTCACCATCCATGCGGGCGTGCGCTTGCCTTATGTGCGCCTGACCAATGACCGCGTGACGGGCATTGTCTCGCGCGGCGGCTCGATCATGGCGAAATGGATGATGACGCATCACCGCGAGTCCTTCCTCTACACCCATTTTG
>TARA_R110001592_G_scaffold237306_2_pt1 | contig 16797 bp, 11 predicted proteins | sample TARA_R110001592 | Tara Oceans TARA_R110001592 (sample SAMEA4398387) | marine metagenome | biome: Polar Biome; feature: [SRF] surface water layer (ENVO:00010504); material: water (ENVO:00002006), including particulate matter (ENVO:01000060) such as... | depth 5 m
TTTCATCATGGTTTCTAAATCGGGTGGAGCCCGTATGATGGAAGCAGGATTTTCATTGATGCAGATGGCTAAAACCAGCGCAAAACTTACATTGTTGGCAAAAGCAAAATTACCATACATCTCTTATTTAACCGATCCAACAACAGGTGGAGTAACGGCTTCATTTGCGATGTTAGGCGATATCAATATAGCTGAGCCAAAAGCTTTGATTGGATTTGCAGGACCACGTGTTATCAAAGAAACCATCAAAAGAGATTTACCAGAAGGCTTTCAAAGCTCTGAGTTTCTTTTAGAAGCTGGATTCTTGGATTATATCGTGAATCGTAAAGAGGCTAAAGAGAAAATAGCCCAATCACTAAAATTATTTTATAATTAATCATAGAGAGTAACAGTAATTTATTTACTTTTGCCCCTCATTTAAAATCGCATCGCGATAATCGAAAAGATATCAGTATGTACTACTTAGGAACAGAAAAGAAAAGAGAAATTTTCGCTAAACATGGTGGAAATGCAGAGAACACAGGTTCTACAGAAGCTCAAATTGCATTGTTTACTTACAGAATTGCACATTTGACTGCTCACCTAAAGAAAAATCACAAAGATTACGGAACACAACGTTCACTAATCAAATTGGTAGGTAAAAGACGTGATATGTTGAATTACCTTATCAAAAAAGATATCACAAGATACCGTGCTATTATCAAAGAATTAGGATTGAGAAGATAATTCACATAAATAAGTTTAAATCAAAGGCGATGACATGTTCATCGCCTTTTTTTTTGCCGTACCTTTACGCGCAATAAGAGACAATATGAATATGCAAACAGAGATGATCAATCTTCCAAATGGGAAGGTTATTGAGTTAGAGTCTGGCAAATTGGCCAAACAAGCCGACGGTTCGGTAGTATTGAAGTGTGGAAACACAATGATGTTAGCTACAGTTGTAGCAAGTAAAGAAGCTAAAGACGATGTAGATTTTCTTCCGCTTACGGTAGATTACCGTGAAAAATTTTCAGCAGCAGGTAGATTTCCTGGTGGGTTCTTCAAAAGAGAAGCTAGACCATCGGATCAAGAAATCTTGGTTATGCGTTTAATTGATAGAGCACTTAGACCTTTATTTCCTTCAGATTTTCACGCTGAAGTTCAAGTAATGGTTTCTTTGATATCTTACGATCCAGCAGATGCTCCAGAAGCATTAGCAGGTTTAGCTGCATCAGCGGCTATAGCTGTTTCAGATATTCCGTTCAACGGACCAATGTCTGAAGTTCGTATCGGAAGAAAAAATGGTGAATTCCTTATCAACCCATCAGCAGAAGAATTATTGACTTCTGAATTGGATGTTATGGTTGCAGGTACTGCAGATAGCATTGTAATGGTTGAAGGTGAGATGTTAGAAATCTCAGAAGATGAAATGTTAGACGCAATTAAATTTGCTCACGACATCATCAAAATGCAAGTTACTGCTCAACTTAACTTAGCTTCTAAGTACGAGAAAGCAGCAACTAAAAGAGAATACAATCACGAAAAAAGCAACGAAGATTTAAAGAAAAGCATCTTTGAGTTCACTTTGGAAAAATTCAAAGAAGTTGCACGCAAAGGTTCTGGTAAAGAAGAGCGTTCTGCTGCCTTTGCTGAAATCAAAGAAAGCTTCTTAGCTACTCTTGATGAAGAAACTAAAGCAGAAAACAAATTCTTAATTAGCCAATACATTAAAGCGGCTCAAAAAGAAGGTGTTCGTACGGTTATATTAGAAGAGAAAGTTCGTTTAGACGGTCGTAAGACGGATGAAATTAGAGCTATCTGGTCTGAAGTTGATTACCTTCCTAATGCACACGGTTCTGCTATCTTCACACGTGGCGAAACTCAATCTTTAACGTCACTTACTTTGGGTTCTAAATTAGATGCTCAGTCTATAGACACAGTAAGTTATGTTGGAAGCGAAAAATTCATTTTGCATTACAATTTTCCACCATTTTCTACAGGTGAAGCACGCCCACTAAGAGGTACTTCACGTCGTGAAATTGGTCATGGTAACTTAGCTTTCAGAGCGTTGAAAAACATGATTCCTGATGGCGAAGAAAACCCATACACTATCCGTTTAGTTTCTGATATTTTAGAATCAAATGGTTCTTCTTCAATGGCTACCGTTTGTGCGGGTACATTGGCATTGATGGATGGTGGTATTCCAATCAAGCGTCCAGTTTCTGGTATCGCTATGGGATTAATTACCAACGACGACAATTCTAAGTACACTGTATTGTCTGACATTTTAGGTGATGAAGATCACTTAGGAGACATGGACTTTAAAGTTTGTGGTACTGAAAAAGGTATTACAGCATGTCAAATGGATATTAAAATTAATGGTTTGGATTACGATATGTTGCGTTCAGCATTGTACCAAGCTAAAGAAGGCCGTGCACACATCTTAGGTGAAGTGTTGAAATGTTTACCTTCTGTTCGTACTGAATTCAAAGCAAATGCGCCAAGAATTGAGCGATTTGAAGTGCCAAAAGAAAGTATTGGTGCTATCATAGGACCTGGAGGAAAAATTATTCAAGAACTTCAAGCAACTACAGGTGCTACTATTACAATAGAAGAAGCCAATGGTGCTGGTCAAGTTGAAGTTTCTGGTGTTAACCAAGCGTCTGTAAAAGATGCTGTTGAACGCATCAAAAACATCGCTATGCCTAAAGTGGTTGAAGTAGGTGAAACATTCTCAGCTAAAGTGAAATCAATTATGCCTTATGGTGCCTTTATGGAACTGATCCCAGGTACTGATGGATTGTTGCACATTTCTGAAATTTCTCACAAGAGATTAGACAAAGTAGAAGAGGAATTGAACATTGACGATACGGTTGACGTAAAAGTTATTGGGAAAGATCCTAAAAGCGGAAAATTGAAGTTAAGCCGTAAGGTGTTGCTTGAAAAGCCTGCAGAAACTACAGCTGAATAATTTTCGAATTATCACATACATTTTATAGAAAACCCTCGCAAGAGGGTTTTTTTATGTGCAACTTTTTTTAATTTCTTACGTTACTTAATTGCTCGCTGGAAGTATTCTCTCTCAGCAGTTATTCACACCTATATGAGACAGCTAAAAATTGTAAAGCAGGTAACCAATCGCGACACCGCATCGTTGGATAAATACTTGCAAGAAATCGGAAGAGTTGAACTAATTGATGCCAAAGAAGAAGAAGTTCTGGCGCAAAAAATTAGAGCCGGAGACAACGCTGCTCTAGAGAAATTAGTAAAGGCCAACCTTCGTTTCGTAGTTTCTGTTTCTAAGCAATATCAAAACCAAGGTCTTACTTTACCCGATTTGATCAATGAAGGTAACTTAGGTCTTATTAAAGCTGCCAAACGTTTTGACGAGCAACGTGGTTTTAAATTCATCTCATACGCTGTATGGTGGATTCGTCAATCTATTCTTCAAGCTTTAGCAGAACAATCTCGTATCGTTCGTTTACCGTTGAATAAAATTGGTGCTATCAACAAGTTGTCAAAAGCAACTCAACAACTAGAACAGCAATTAGAACGTGCTCCAACTGCTCAAGAATTAGCTGAAGTATTGGAAGTTTCTGTTGATGAGGTTAAACAATCTCAACGTTATCAAAGCCGTCATACTTCAATGGATGCTCCGTTGAAAGATGGTGATGAGTCTTCTAGTACTATGTACGATGTACGTGCTGATGACGACAATCCATCTCCAGAAGAAAACCTATTCAAAGAAGATTTACGAAGTGATTTGAAAAAAGCTTTGCGTATTCTTTCTCATATGGAACGCGAAGTAATTGAATGTTACTACGGTTTGCGCGATAATTCTCACCCAATGACTCTTGAAGAAATTGGAGAAAGAAACGGTCTTACACGTGAACGTGTTCGCCAGATTAAAGAGAAAGCATTGAAACGTTTGAAACCTAGTGGAAACTCTAACAGCGTAGTAAACGAAGAGCGTTTGAAAGCTTATTTGTAAACCAACTGTCATTAATACTCAAAATTAAAGCCTGCATCTGTCGATGTGGGCTTTTTTTATGCCTTTCATCGCGCTGCTTTTTTACCTTTGCGCTTCTTTTTTGATGATATGGCACTAAACGATAAATACAACCCGCAAGAAATAGAAGATACATGGTACGCATATTGGATGCAGAACAAGTATTTTCATTCCACTCCCGATGACCGCGAAGCGTATAGCATCGTAATTCCTCCGCCCAATGTTACCGGTGTATTGCACATGGGGCATATGCTCAACAATACCATTCAGGATATCTTGGTTAGACGAGCTAGAATGTTGGGTAAAAATGCTTGTTGGGTACCTGGTACCGATCACGCATCTATTGCTACAGAAGCAAAAGTGGTAGCGAAGTTGAAAGCCGAAGGCATTGAAAAAGACAGCCTTACTCGCGAAGAATTCATGGAGCATGCTTATGAATGGAAAGACAAGCATGGTGGCATTATTCTAGACCAACTTAAAAAACTGGGTGCGTCATGCGATTGGGATCGTACTGCATTTACAATGGATGCCGATTATTCTGAAAGTGTAATCGATACCTTCATCGACCTTCACAAAAAAGGACATATTTACCGTGGTACCCGTATGGTAAACTGGGATCCTAGTGCATTAACTACAGTTTCTGATGAAGAAGTTATCCATAAAGAAGTCAATGGAAAACTCTATTATATAAAATACAAAGTAGCTGGTTCTGATGAAACATTAACGGTTGCAACGACAAGACCCGAAACCATTTTTGGTGACATTGCTATTTGTATCAATCCAAACGACGAGCGCTTTACTCACCTTCATGGGAAGAAGGCCATTGTTCCAATGGTGAATAGAGAAATTCCAATCATTTTGGATGAATATGTTGATGTAGAATTTGGAACAGGTTGTTTGAAAGTTACACCAGCACATGATATCAACGATTATGAATTGGGTAAAAAGCACAACTTAGAAAACATCAATATTTTAAATGCTGATGGTACTCTAAATGAAGCAGCTCAATTTTTTGTTGGTGAAGACCGTTTTGAGGTAAGAAAGAAAATGATGCAAGCTTTAACCGCTGCAGATGCCTTGGTTAAAATTGAAGATTACAACAACAAAGTTGGTTTTTCTGAAAGAACAGACGCCGTTATAGAGCCACGTATTTCAATGCAGTGGTACGTAGCTATGGAAAAGTTGGCTAAGCCAGCCTTGGATGCTGTAATGCAAGATGACGTACAGTTTCATCCCCCTAAGTTTAAAAACACGTACCGTCATTGGATGGAAAACGTGAAAGATTGGTGTATTTCACGTCAGTTATGGTGGGGCCACCGTATACCAGCATTTTATTATGGCGAAGGCGAAAACGATTTCGTAATTGCAAAGTCGGCTGAAGACGCTTTACCAATGGCTATTGAAGCTAGCGGAAATGCATCACTAAAATTGGAGAATCTACGCCAAGACGAAGATGTTTTGGATACCTGGTTTTCTTCTTGGTTATGGCCTATATCAACTTTTGATGGAAACGCTATTAAAAATGGCAAAGAGAACATCAGCGAAGAATTAAAATACTATTTCCCGACCAATGATTTGGTTACAGCACCTGAAATTATGTTTTTCTGGGTAGCACGTATGATCATTGCTGGGTACGAATATTTAGGAGAAAAACCATTCTCTAATGTGTATTACACGGGTATTGTTCGCGATCCGCAAGGCCGTAAGATGAGCAAATCGTTGGGTAATTCTCCAGATCCTATCAAGTTGATGGAAAAACACGGAGCCGATGGAGTACGTGTTGGTATGTTGTTGACATCGCCAGCAGGTAACGATTTGTTGTTCGACGAAGCTTTGTGCGAACAAGGAAGAAACTTCAGCAACAAGCTTTGGAATGCCTACCGATTGATCCATATTTGGGAAGCAGAAGATAAACCTCAACCAGAATATGCTTCGTTTGCTATTCAGTGGTTCGAGAGTAGATTTTCTGAAGCATTGGGAGAAATCAATGCTCACTTCGATAAATTCCGCATGTCAGACGCATTGATGTCGTCTTACAAATTGGTTTGGGACGATTTCTGTTCATGGTTCCTAGAAATGGTGAAACCACCTTATGGAGAGAAAATTGACGCAAAAACTTTAGCGGAGGTAAAAGGAATATTGGAAAATGTGTTGCGCATCTTACATCCTTTCATGCCGTTTGTTACGGAAGCATTATGGCAAGATATGGCCGACAGAAATCCAGAACAAGCTCTAATTGTTGCACAATGGCCAAAAGCCAAAACAATTGATACAGAAATAGCTAAAACATTTAAGCAAAGCAACGATGCTATTGTTGAAATAAGAAACTTCCGTAAAGAATACCAGATAGCAAATAAGGTGGCTTTAGAAATTAAAGTAGACACCAATACCGATGCTATGCCGGTTCATTTACCAACGGTTTCTAAATTGGCTAATGTTTCTAACTGGAGCACCGTTACTGAAAAACCAGCAGGACACATTAGTTTCTTAGTGGACGGTGTTAACTATTATATTGCAGCAGGAGATAACATTGATACGGAAGCTGAGAAAGAAAAAATTCAAGAAGAAATCAAATATCTGAATGGATTCTTAATAGGGGTGAATAAAAAACTAAGCAACGAACGTTTTGTAAGCAGTGCGCCTGAGAAAGTAGTGGCGATTGAAAAGAAAAAACAAGCCGATGCTATTGAGAAAGTAAAACAATTAGAAGCCAAGCTTTTGGAGTTTTAAAATTGGAATATCATAGTTTATTAAAGCCTCCGATACTAAGTGTAAAGGAGGCTTTTTTGTGATGAATAGTTTCATCTAATGCTAAAAAAAAGCCTTCCATATTGTGTGCTGAAGGCTTTAGAAATGTGATTTGTTGATTGTGATTATTCTATCATCAAACGAATGGTGGCAGATTGATTACCATTCAATTTTAGAATGTAAATCCCAGATTCTAATTCTGTCGCATCGATGCTTGACGCAGAATATCCAGAAAGAATGGTTTGACCTAATTGATTGACAACTGAATAATTAGAGAATTTCTCGGCGTTTTTGATGTTGAATATGCCTTCAGATGGATTTGGATAAACGAGGTATTCGGATAAAGCGTTCTCTTCAACCGTAACCGAACTGTTGGCACAAGTTTGAACATTTTCTGCGAGCAAATTATTAGGATTACAGTGTATGATGTTGTTTAAAAACAAAGCCAAATTATCTTCAGTAACTTGAAGTCGACGAGCATTTTCGGTATCATCTGTTCCGTTAAACGGCGGGTGTTCGTCGCCTATGTAAGAATCGAAAACAGAATGAACTCCTATGTTGGTCATGCGCTCGTGCATAGAAAAACCTCCATACAATGTAATTGGAGCTAAACCATTCAAGGGTTTGCCACTCTCGTAGGCTACAGTTTGATCGTGTGTGCTGTGAATGTTGTACAATGGCACATCGTTGTTCTCAAACCAATTGGTATCGGCAATAGCGCCTGCAAATGCAAATACACCGTTTGGTACTGAGCAATATCCTGGGTTTCCGCTTTCACCTTCCAGTGCATTTGGTAAATCATCTACATATGGTCTCCAGTTTGCTGGAAGTTTTTCGTAATCATCAAGATAAGCAAGGTGTACAGACAATATGCCACCAGCCGAAGTGCCGCCAATAAATACAGCTGCAGTATCTATTTTATACGTGTTGGTAGTAGCTGCGTCTTTTCTAAAATAACGAATGGCTGCTTTTCCATCGTGTACAGCGTTGACTACCGTTTTTACCAAATTTTCTTCAGCCAATAAGCTAAAAGCATCAGTTATACGGTAATCTATTGAAGCACATACATAGCCTTTCTTAGCAAATTCTGTAGCAAAGTACACCATGTCTCCAGAAGTTCTTTCACCGGCAATAAAGGCTCCACCAAAAGCTAAAATGATAAGGGGTCTATCATCAGCCACGTTGCCATCGCCTATGTAGATGTCCATCATCAATTCTTGATTTTCTCCATCCGAATTTACGGCCTCACCAAATTTCACGGTTTCTATGGTTACATCCGTATAGATATCGGTAGTATATGCATCGGTACAGTCTTGTGCCTTGATATAAGCCGAAATTAGGATGAAGCATAAGAGTAAAAGTCTTTTCATAATGCTAATTTTTGTTTTCAAGATAGTGATAATCCATTTTTATTTGGAATTAGATTTATTGAAAAGTTGATGCAATAGCATTATATAATGTGGATGGTATGTGTATTTTTAAACGGCAAAATAGATTATGACTGAACAACCGATACCTGAATTCATCAACCGAGAAATATCGTGGTTAGGATTTAATGATAGAGTTTTACAAGAAGCTGCAGATCCTTCAGTTCCACTTATAGAACGCCTTCGGTTTCTCGGTATATTTTCTAATAACTTGGATGAGTTTTTTAGAGTGCGGGTTGCTACTCTAAGACGTTTGGTGACAGTGGGTGAGGACGAAGTAAAGAATTACTTTGAGATGGACCCAAAGCGCTGTTTATCAGAAATTCAGTCTACGGTAATTAAAATGCAAGCCAAGTTTGAGCGCGTATACCAAAGCATTATTGATGAATTGGAAACCGAAAAAATTTTCATTGTCAACGAAAATGAAATCAGCCATGATCAAGAGCATTTCTGTAGAGAATACTTTGAAGATGTTATCCGACCGTATCTAGTACCGATAATGTTGGAAAACGATAGCCCATTTCCTCAAATTAAGGACAAGGTTATATACATGGCTTTGCGATTGGCTAAAAAAGGCATTACCGATTTTGCTTTGATGGAAGTACCTTCAGAGGTAAAACGATTTGTACAATTACCAACTCCCGAAGGAACCAGTTGCATCATTTTAATAGACGATATTATACGTTTGTGCTTGCCAAAAGTGTTCGAGATTTTCGAATACGATACCACCGAAGCCTATACCATCAAAATTACCCGAGATGCCGAGCTGGATATCAAAGAAGATGTTTCGCAAAGTTTGATGCAGAAACTAGAAGACAGCATACGCGGAAGAAAAACAGGGAATTTCACTCGTTTTGTGTTTGATTCAGGCATTCCCGATGATTTGTTTGCCTTTTTAGTGAAAAAATTGAAGTTGAACGACTCACAAAACTTAATTCCTGGTGGACGTTATCACAACTTCAAAGATTTCATTTCATTTCCATCGCTCAAGCGCGATGATTTGAATTATGAAGTGCTGCCAGCTTTAAGAGCGCCTGAATTTGCACACCATAAATCCATATTTGCAGCCATTCGGTCTCAAGATATTTTCCTGACTTATCCTTATCAAAGTTTTGGTTACATCATCGATTTGTTGCGAGAGGCAGCCATAGATCCAATGGTGAAAGCCATTAAAATCAACATTTATCGAGTAGCCAAAAACTCTCGTATAATGAACGCCCTCATCAATGCGGCTCACAATGGTAAAGAAGTTGTTGTATCGCTGGAATTGAAAGCTCGTTTTGATGAAAAACACAATTTGTATTGGAGTTCGAAACTGCAAGAAGAAGGCGTAAAAGTCATCTTTGGAGTGGAAGACCTTAAAGTGCACTCTAAGTTGATTGTAATAGAACGAGAGGAAGCTGGCAAAACACAGTATTACACACACATCGGTACAGGTAATTTTCACGAAAAAACAGCTCAAATTTATACCGATCATTCTTTGCTTACAGCCCACGAAGGCATAGGTAAAGAAGTAAGTCAAGTGTTTGAATTTTTAGATAGAAACTACTTGCATTTTGAGTACGAACATTTATTGGTGTCACCTTATACTACGCGCAGTTCGTATGCTAAGTTGATAGAGAACGAAATAAAGAATGCTAAGGCGGGCAAAAAAGCATACATCCATTTCAAACTCAATAATTTGGTGGATAGAGAAATGATAGAGTTGATGTACAAAGCCAGCCAAGCAGGAGTGAAGATAAAAGGCGTTGTAAGAGGTATTTGTTCGTTAATTCCAGGCAAACCAGGCTTGTCGGAAAACATTGAAATAAAAAGCATAGTCGATCGATTTTTAGAACATACTCGAAGCTTTATTTTTGCCAACAACGGCAACGAATTGTATTATATTTCTTCAGCCGATTGGATGTCGAGAAATTTAGATTCTAGAGTTGAAGTTTCGGTTCCTATTTACGACAAGCACATCAAGAAAATTCTCAAAGATTTCATCCACATTTGTTTTAAAGATAATTGCAAATCGAGGGTGATAGACAAGTTGCAGCTCAATTTGTACACCAGTGCAGAGAAAAAGACGAAAATAAGAGCTCAATATCATATTTACAATTACTTTAAGGCTTTAGCAAAGAAGTATTATCCAAACGATCCAACGTATTAATATTAAGTGAATTTAGCAGCCATAGATATTGGAAGTAATGCCATGCGTTTACTGATAGCCGAACCACGTGTTATCAAGAACGAATTAGAAATCAAAAAAATAAGCTTAGTACGAGTACCGTTGCGATTAGGTGAAACGGTTTTTGCAACAGGTTTAGTCAGTTTAGCCAAACGCGAGATGTTGCGCAAATCGCTAATAGCTTACAAAAACCTGATGGAAGTTTATCAGGTACAAGTGTATAGAGCTGTAGCAACTTCGGCCATGCGCGAAGCCAAAAACGGAAAAGATGTTTTGGCTTATCTAGAACGCGAAACAGGTATTCATATTGATATCATAAGTGGTAGAGACGAGGCTGAGATAGTTAAGGAAACCTTTGCATCCTCTGCATTGGAAGCTAAAAGAACCTATTTGTACATCGATGTTGGGGGAGGTAGTACTGAATTGTCGTTTATTAAAGATGGTAAACCCATTCGCTCTAAAAGTTTTAAGATAGGTACAGTAAGAGTATTACAAGGTTTGGTAGATCCTAAAATGTGGGATGAATTAAAAGACTGGGTGCTTCTGAACACACCAAAAAGAGGCAATTTAATTGCACTTGGTAGTGGAGGGAACATCAACAATCTTGTAAAATTATTGTCCAATACCTTAAGTCCTCGTAATTTAAGTCGAGCTGAAATTGATGCATTTTATAGCGAAATGAAGGAGTTGAACTTAAAAGAGCGTCAAGAGAAGTACGGCTTTAAGACCGATAGAGCAGATGTTATAGAACCAGCTACTAAAATATATACCAAAGTGATGAAATGGGCCAATATTGACACCATTACCGTTCCTAAAATTGGTGTAGCCGATGGTATCATTGCCCAGTTGTATAAGAATTTATAATAGGATAATTTAAGTCTGTGTGCCCTTGTGCAAGGACTATTGAAATGACTTATTGAAATCAATCTTGCTTTGGACTTTGGGGGGTGGTGTTATACCAATTAATTATTATTGTTTACTTTGGAAAAAATCCCTTTTTAAATGATAAAAAAACTACTTTTTATAGGGTTGTTAGCTTCGACTACAGCTTTGTTCTCTCAAAATCAAGTTCCTGAAATCAACAACTTTAGTTACACATTAGGTACGGGAAACATCACGTTTACATACGATTTGTTTGATGCCGAAAACGATACATGTGAAGTGTTCTTACGGGCTTCGGCTAACGGTGTTGACTACGATGTAAAACCCTTGTTGGCTACGGGCGATATTGGAGCAGGCATTGTGCCAGGATCAGGTAAAGAAATTGTTTGGACACATACGATAGAATTTTTATTAGGAAACCGAGAAGATTATAGCTTTCAGTTGGTAGCCGACGATGGGTACGAATTCAATATCCAAGCAGTGGTAGATCAAATTGATACCAACGAAATATTGAGCAATTTCTTAAAAGTGTACGGCAATAATCATCCAGCAAGTCCAGATCATTATCAGGCAACTCGCGAGAATATTTTTACCCACTATTTAATCAATGGGTATACGGCCGAAACCGACAGTTTTGTTTTCATTGGCGATGAAGTAGTACTGCCAAGAGAAGGATTGAATATTTATGGTACAAAAACAGGCTTGGTTAATGCCGATAGTACGGTAATCATGTCAGGTCATTACGATACAGTAGAAGAAACCAAAGGCGCCGACGACAATGCAATGTCGGTAGCTGTAACCATGGAGGCTGCTAGAATTCTTAAGAATTTGCAGTTTAAAAACAGCATTCGATTTGCTCATTGGGATTTAGAAGAAGAAGGGCTTGTTGGGGCAAACTATTATGCCAACTCAGCAAAAGTAATTGGTACAAAATCGGTCATCAACTTCGATGGAATGACCATCTATAAAACCGAACCAAATTCTCAAAAAATTCCTACTGGATTCAATATTTTATTCCCTGCCGCCTATGCAAAAGCTGAAGCCGATAGTTTCAGAGGGAATTTCATTACAGTAATTGGCGATTTTTTCTCTAGCAAATTGAATCAACAAGCGGTGCAAGCATTCGAAACCTACACACCTGGCTTTCGTTACATAGATGTTACTTGTCCAGATCCTGCCTGTGTTATAGCAACCGATTTACGACGTTCAGATCATGCTCCATTTTGGGATAAAGGCATTCCTTCGGTATTCATGACATCGAGCACAGAATTTAGAACCGATTGTTATCACCAACCTTGCGATACAACCTACAATTTGTGGTACAGTGGTGAGGTAATTAAAGCCGCTACGGCATTGTTGGTAGAGCAAGCTGGAATTATGCATGCAGCAATAGCCGTAGCATCAAATGTTACCGGTGTTGAACAAAACAATAATGACGAATCGATGGTTCGCTTTTTCCCGAATCCGGTAGTAGAATCGGCTTACATAGCTTTGAACGCTAAAACAGGCGGTGAGTTAGTGCTTACTTTATTGCAAAACGATGGAAAAGTGGTTAAACAAATGAAGCGCCAAGTTTCGGCAGGTAAACAGAACGTAGTTTGGCAACCGAAAGATGTAGGAAGTGGGCAGTACATAGTACATGTTTCATTGAACGGGAAAATCATTTTGAGAGAAACCATTGTATTGGCAATAGACAACACCAAATACCAACACAGACATTGATAAAATGAACCGTTGGACGGGTTGTAAATGCTTCAATTGTTTACATTAGCCAACAGTAATGGCTCCGTAGTTCAACTGAATAGAATATCAGATTTCGGCTCTGAGGGTTGTGGGTTTGAATCCCGCCGGGGTCACAAGAATTAAAAAGAAAGGAGGCTTTAAGGGTCTCCTTTTTTTATGTGGAATAAATCAAGTTATGCCAGTATACCTATATCCAGCAACGTTAGTAATAGATAAGAAAGCCGTTGCCGACAAGTACAATGGTGGCTTAGATCAATTTAGAAAAGATTTTAACTAATGACCCTAGTTAGGTACAGCTTACATTAATCCTATACCATTAGCAAGTATTGAAACAAAGGTTAAGATTGAAAACAACAATATTTTAAAATCTCCAACACCATTATTTTTCATAGTTTTTATTCCTAAGATCAGGTTAACAATTAATCCTAAAGTTGTTATTAACGTAAATAATATTGGGTTAATAAATCCAGGATCTAGTCCTTCTTTTTTAAGGAAAAATGCATTACTAAACCAATTAGATGCTTGATTAGGGTCATCAAAAATGTTGAATACAATAATCCAAACAACAATTGGAATTGTTAATAGAAATAATATAATCCACGGTTTTAATTTTTTCATAATTCTAACAATTAATCTACCACCAAAGTCCCAGTATGCACTTGTTTGCCACTGCCTTCGGCGCGGATAATGTAGTTGCCCCTTTGCAATTCGGGAAGTTGGAGATGGGTTTCTGAAACACCTTGCAATATGTCTGTTTCGTGAACCAATCTGCCTTTATTGTCGTAGAATTTCACTATCCAACTTTGCTTTTCCATGCCGCTCCAACTAAGGTTGACATTGCCTTGGCTTTGAGCAGGGTTAGGGAATATTTGAGAATGGTTGTTTTTATTTAAATCGACAACCCCTAGATAGCCTATAGAATCTATTTCAATTATAAGAGGATTGTGAAGGTTTTCGTTTTCAGGGGAGAAAGTTGATCCTGCAAGTAAACAACCACCATTCTTGGAGGGAACAGCATCATTTATCATTTCAAATTCATTACCAGAATCCAAAACTTGTGACCATAAGGTATTACCTGAATTATCTAAAAGGGCAACCAAAATCTTATTTTCTTTGGATAATGGGTATTCATTTATAGTGTCATTGTAAAAATGAGTTTTTAACAAATCTGGGTTTTTACTGTAAAGATTATTAAGTGTAACACCTACGCAGATTCTATTGTCTTTTAAACTGGCAATAGCACCAGGGCCATTAAATGGAAAAGGAAACTCATCAGTAAGGGATATAAGATTAAGGCTGTCTAAATTTTGATCAAAGCTATAAAGTGCGAAATCAATAGTGTCGTAATTTGTTGTAAGGATAGTGTCTGGTGAAATCCATTCGGTAACGGTTCTTCCTGTATGAGATAAGCATGATGATATAAAGTGTTCGGAATTTATAGCCGTAACATGATTCATGCTATAAATACTATAATTTGGGGTTGAATTGTTTTGAAAATCGTTTCTTCTCACATAGTTAGAATCATCTTTCTCAAAATGTAATGTCGAGTTAAGTAATAAAGAATCTTTGCTATACCATTGTGGTCTAAGGCTTAAAGGAATATTTTCAGAAAACACTATGAGATTATCGTTGGTTTCTATTATGTCGTCGGTGCCGTTTAAACCCGAGTATTGGAAATAAGATTCTCTTCCTGTTGTATCTTCTCGCCAAACGTTGTCAAGCCCTTTTATGGCTAAATAATTGCTTGTTGCCCAATCATTATAAAGACTTCCTGACACAACCATTTCTCCAGTTTTAAGTTCATACAATCCTTGTGCATAAATCTTATTCATTAATCGGTATTTGGATGAATCAAACATCTCAATTCCGATAATATTAAGTGATGGTGATATTGTTATTAAGGCAAAATCTTCAGAGTCTTGTTCTTTATCGTAAAGATTTATTAAAACAATATAATCACCTGATTTTGTTGTTATTAAATCAACAACTTGACCACGATTTACGGGCCAATTAGCTAATAAATTATTAGTGTCTTGAGTAGCTCTGTTGTAGGTATATAAAAATGGTTGAAAAATCTGATCACTATCTTCATTGATTTTCTCAAAACCATATTTTCCTGCTAAAAGTAGTAGCCCATTCTTTCCCTCTTGGATTTTGGATATTCTTACATCACCTCCGAAACTGAAAGTATATTTATTTTGCGAAAATAATACGAATGGAATCAAAAGAAAAAGGAAAAAAATGTGTTTCATAATTCAAAAATTGAAAAGGACAGGTTTAATTTACAAAACCTGTCCTGAAGTGTAGAAATTTAATTTATTAATGATAAATTATTTGCCCATTGTCAACTGGAGTGTAGGTGATAGTGCAAAATTGTGAATGAGTTGAAGTCACATATTGATCCCGAGCGACGGTCATAATTGCGATATAAGATTGTTGAGTTGGACTTGCAAGTTCTGGTAAAGATATTCCAGATGGCTTTGGAGTTTTTGCCAAAGATTTCATTCTGTGGTAAAAATGGTACATACCTGATTTCGTAATTCCTTTACCTGCTGGAGCATTGCTGTAATCGTAATAGTGTGATGCAGAACCATTGTTAGATGAATATAATATTTGGTTAGCATCATTGTTGAATAAATGAGGGTGTGAACCACGAGAGATATGAACTGTAATTGACTCACCAATTGGTTGTCCTCGATATTTAGGTCTAGAACATGCATTGAAAAGGTTTCTTAGCTTTCTAGAAGCTGTTGCGTATGGCTGACTATTGTCATTTTCGCAGAATTCTAATTGGTATAGAATCTCTAATTCCGTTAATGCACGTAATCCCAGAACACCGCCAGTTCCGTTATCAGCTACGGATATTACTTCAACAAATATTAGTTTTCTGTTTTCGTTGGCAACACTTAGTAAATTAATTATCTCTGCTGCTGTTTCTAGCAATGCAACTTGTTGATTAACGAAACTAATTTCGCCAGACATCAATGGAACATCAATATAAAATGTATCGGTTGCTACTTCATATAAATTATGAACACCATTTCCGTAAATAGTGTTGATACTTCCAGATAGTTGTTCCGCAAAATCTGTAATTTTTTTTCTGGTTTGTGGAATTAGTTCTAAAAGCAATTGTTTTTGTTCATTTGAAACCAATTCTTGCCCATTTGTATTGGATTCAGCGGCTTGTTTAGAGTTATTAGGGTTGACTAACTGGTCTTTTTCACATGATGCAAACATTAAGCATATACTAGCTAAGCCAATAGCTGCAATTAATCGGAAATTCTTTCCACTTTTTAATTTTGTTTTCATGGTTTTTTTTTTTTGAATTGTTTATGTCACAATTCTATAAAAATTAAACGTGTATTTTTTTAAATAACTCGTGCGATTAAATCTTGTATATGTACGATGAATTAGTGATAGTAAGGTTTTTTGAAGTTTATGGCAACTTAAAATAATCTATTTTGCTTACTAAAGTTATCATGTTAAGCAACTAAAGTTTTTCCGATTATTCGGTAAAAAGCATTTTTTCGACTGTGAGTTGCGGTATTTGTTGGAATGAATATGTAATATTTCATTATTGTTCAATGATTAGAGACGATTTGGCAACTAAATTGCTTTGAATTTATCTATTAAAAACTCAATTTGACTGTCATCATTCAAGTCTCTGAGAGTGAAAAATTGGTTGAATAGCCCCTCTATAATGCGAAGAATACGCCGAAGTAAATACGGTCGATTGATGGTTTTGTCAACCAGTGCGAAGCAGAGTGGAGAATCTGTTAATTTAATTGAAGACTTCTCGATATAAAATTCTTACAGAATTTCACTCGAAGTGACGA
>TARA_R110001592_G_scaffold52511_14_pt1 | contig 16797 bp, 16 predicted proteins | sample TARA_R110001592 | Tara Oceans TARA_R110001592 (sample SAMEA4398387) | marine metagenome | biome: Polar Biome; feature: [SRF] surface water layer (ENVO:00010504); material: water (ENVO:00002006), including particulate matter (ENVO:01000060) such as... | depth 5 m
CGTTTTAATGGCTTCAACACCGCCACCCATATCAATGATTTTATTAATTTCAGCGAAAGCTTGTTGTTTTAAATCTTTAACTTTTGATTCTATGACCAGAGAACCTTCGAAGATATCTGGATATTCAAGTAAGTCAGTTTCATAGGCCATGACTTGCTGTAGACGCAGTGACCACTGCTGATCCCATGGTCTTGGTAAAGACAGAGCTTCGTTCCATGCAGGTAGTTGAAGTGCACGGCAGCGGGCATTTCGACTTAAGGTGACACCTAAGGTTTCGATAAGGATACGCCAAGCGTTATTTTCTGGTTGCTCTTCTGTTAAGCCTAAAGAGTTCACTTGAACACCGTAACGGAAACGACGGAATTTTGGGTTTTTTACACCGTAACGTTCAGTGGTAATCTCATCCCACATTTCGCAAAAAGCACGCATTTTGCAGACTTCTTCAACGAAGCGCATACCCGCATTCACGAAGTAAGATATACGGCCGACACAGCGTTCGAATTCTTCTTCAGTAAAACAGTCGCGTTCTTTGATAGCATCAAGAATGGTAATGGCAGTCGTAAGTGCAAACGCTAATTCTTGAACTGGTGTCGCGCCCGCTTCTTGTAGATGGTAAGAACAGATGTTGGACGCATTCCAAGAAGGAATGTTGTGTAAACAGTATTCATACATGTCTACGATAATTCGAATGGAATCTTCTGGTGGGAAGATATACGTTCCGCGAGCCAGGTATTCTTTAATCAGGTCGTTCTGGGTTGTACCATTCAACTTACTGATGTCTAAGCCGCGCTCTTCAGCCATGGCCACATAAAGTGATAATAACCACATTGATGTGCCGTTGATGGTCATAGAAGTATTCATCTCATCGACTGGAATATTGTCGAATAAAATCTGCATATCATCTAAAGAGTTGATCGGAACACCGACTTTGCCAATCTCAGGCTTGGCGATGTCATGATCCGAGCTATAACCGCACTGAGTCGGTAAGTCCATTGCGATACTTAAACCGGTCTGGCCTTTAGCAAGATTATTTCGATAAAGTTCATTCGAAGCCCAGACATTGGTGTGACCTGCGTAGGTTCTGAAAATCCAAGGTCTATCCTTGATTACCTTGTCATCTTTATCGTAAATATGATGCGCTTTCTTTTGCTCGGTCATGTACTTTTTTCCAAATCAAAAAAGTGAAATATTTTTAGGTTCGCCTGATTGTGTCAATAAAACCGGTCCCTGAGCTTGTCGAAGGGCGATCATTTACACTCAGAACTCACGTTTCTTAAGCGTTTCGACAAGCTCAACGAGCGTTGTTTACTTTTATGCTGCGTTTTCGAGTAAGGCACGTGCTATAACTTTAAGCGCCAAGGTTTCTTCAGCACCTTCAAAGATAGAAAGAACTCGCGCATCAATCCAATAGCGACTAACCGCAGCTTCTTCAGCATAGCCCATACCACCGTGAATCTGCATCGCTTCACGCGTTAACCATTCTGAAGATTTACATGAAAACAACTTAACCAAGCTTGCTTCCATCTGGCCTTTACCTTCATCCATCAAGTTGCCAACGGCATAGGTGAATTGGCGTGAAGCGGTAAGCAGGGTGGCCATACGCGCTAGTTTACATAAGGTTAGTTGATAATGACCCACTGGCTGACCAAAGACTTTACGGTCGTGAGAGTAGGAAATCGCTTTTTCAAATGCTGCCTGCATCACGCCATTTGCCCGCGCGGCTGTTTGAATACGACCACCGGCGAACCCTGCCATAGTGTAGTAGAAACCTTTACCTAATCCAGCTTCGCCACCTAATAAATGACTGTCTGGCACAAAGACGTTATCAAAGAAGACGTCAAAAGAATGCATGCCACGGTAACCAATAGTGGGAATGGCTTTACCAGAAATAACACCGCCCGATTCTTGTTCGTAACGGAAGTCATGGCCATCATAAGACGGCTTTTCAACCAAGAACATACTCAAGCCTTTGTGGCCTAAGCCTGGCTCTGGATTTGTTCTGGCTAAGGTCAGTAATACACCTGCCTTACCGCCAAAGGTACACCAGGTTTTGGCGCCATTTAGCAACCAACCGCCTTCGGTTTTTTCAGCTTTTAACTTCATACCCGCGACATCCGAACCAAAGTCGGGTTCAGTAATCGCTACTGCGCAGAAAGGATCTGCCCAGGCTAGTTTTGGTAGCCAATGTTGCTTCTGCTCTTCGGTTCCACCGGCTAATAAAGCGCGGGATAAAATCTCTGGTCGAGTAATCAAGCTGCCCGCTGCGGCTAAAGAACCACGCGAAAGTTCTTCCGTGACGACGATCATACCCATATTGTCTTCTTCGCCATCAGGCAAAAGACCATCATATTTTTCAGGAATAGAAAGACCAAAACAACCCATTTCAACAAGTGGTTTCAGGATTTCATCCGGGATCATCAAATCTTCACGATGAATGTGTTCAGCGCGAGGCATAACCACATCTGTGGCAAAGCGCTGGAAAGACTCACGCATTATTTCTTTATCTTCATCAAGAAGATAATCAGCCGTACGGCCATTCTGCTCAAGCATGATGCTGCCCATTTCAACCAACTTTTTGGTTTGCAAATAAGTCTGGCAGAAGGCTAGGGTGCTTTCATTCATGAAGGCCGTGTTGAACTGCTCAAAGCTAAGGCCAAACTCACCTAGCTTGGCAGATAAACGGTTGCGGGTGTTTTGAACGGCTTCCGCAGAAAATAGCAGTGCAATTTCTTCTTCTAGATAAAGATTGTCTTGGCTAGCGCCTTTCGTGCTGCGGATTTTGTCTGCATAGTTGCAAACTGCTCTGGCTGCTGCAATTTCAGCAGATGAGTAGGCGAGCTCATAAGAAACAAATTGGTAATCATCAAGTTTACTACCTGATAGGCGTCCTGTTTCATTCAAACATAGGTGCTTTATATAGCTTAACGAGATATCAAGTGCAGTTTGTGCCTGCTCGATAGTCGTTCTGGCAGTAGACATCGCTTGTTCAGGTGCAATGTTAGTAATTGACGTAGCAGTTGATGCTTGAGACAAATCGGCTCTCCTCGTGCATGATGCAAAAATAAATGTAAGATTCCCATATTTGAGGCACTTAACGGTCATTAACCGGCCATAATATAGGAAAGCGATAGTTAAAAAAAGTACATAATTAAGGACTTATATAGCAAACTCAGGCAATTCTTATATCTAGTTCCCAAGCTTATGGATGAAGTTTTTTATTTGCGACCATTAAGTAATAGAAAACCTAAGGGAGCTCTATTTCTTCACCCACGTCAGGGACACATGTTTTCCATCCAAAAGAATCTTTGAGCTTTATTCGCATAGAGTCAGAGGCCGTTCGTTCACCGTGTGTTACAAAAACGCGCTTTGGATGAATGTCTGACTGCTTTAACCAGGTAATGATTTCACTGTAATCGCCATGTGCTGACAAACTTCCACTGTGATGTATCTCAGCTTTCACAGGATAGTATTGTCCATGAATCTTTATTTCACTCGTGCCATGTATAAGTGCGTCTCCTCGGGTGCCCGGAGCTTGGAATCCAATAAATACGATGCTGTGTTGATGGTGGGGAATTAGCGATTTTAAATGATGTAATACGCGTCCACCGCTTGCCATACCGCTTGCGGAGATAATGACAGAAGGGTAACGGCTAGTATTAAGCTCAATTGATTCCTCCGGCGTGCGGACATAGTGGGTATTTTGATCCATTATTAGGCACTGCATTTTGCTTAGTTTATGCTCTTCATTGTGCTTACAGAATATTTCAGTTGCTGAAATGGCCATAGGGCTATTAAGGTGAACAGGTAAGTCTGGAATTCGTTTTTGATCTTTTAATTGCTGAATAATATGCAAGTTAATTTGGGTTCTGCCTACGGCAAATGAAGGTACTAATACGATACCTCCTCGTTTACTGGTGGTATTAATTATGTCTTCAAAAAATTGTAGGGCATCTATATCTTCATGCTTACGGTCACCGTAAGTTGATTCTACAACTAAATAATCTGTTTCACTCAAGGCTTTTGGTGGATACATGACATGATCATTCTGCCTGCCTACATCACCACTAAAGGTGATTGATTTGTTATTGGCTGAAATTTTAATGGCACAGGCACCGAGGATATGGCCAACGGGCGTAAATGTCGCTGTGATGCCACTTTCAATTTCGACGGCTTCATTTAGGTTTATGGGGTTAAAGTATGCTAATGACTGTCGGGCATCTTCTTCTGTATATAGTGGCAAGGCTGGTTCGTGTTTAGAAAACTTTTTGTGATTGGCGTAACGTGCATCTTCTTCTTGAAGGTAACCAGAGTCTGGTAGAAGTACTTTACATAAATCCAGCGTGGCACTGCTGCAATATATTGGGCCTTTAAAACCAGCTTTGGTAAGAGCAGGGATATAGCCGCTGTGATCTATATGGGCATGGGTTAAAACTAGCGCATCAATTGAGGCGATATCGACAGGGAATTCTTGCCAATTCTTCTCTCGTAAATTCTTAACGCCTTGGAACAGTCCGCAATCGACTAATATTTTTTTATCGTTAATGCTTAGTAAATATTTTGAGCCCGTAACGGTACCTGCACCACCTAAGAATTTGATTTTCATATTTTAACTTCCTGCGCGAAGAATAAGATGATTTAACGCTCGCTGGTGAGCATAGCATTATAGATGAAAAGCCTCTTAACTTGGATCAATCGAACTTAAATTTCTAGTGTTGCAGAAAAAAGTTTCTGTTTGTTTTGTTTGAGAGTTTTGCAAGACAGTAGGTTCTTTTAATACTCTCCGTCATTCCGGCCCAAAAGACTACCGGAATAATGGAGAGTTGAGTCATGCAAAGCTTTCTATGTGAGTTTAAATTATCATTCTGCAGTTTGTGATCTAGACTTATACATCAACCTTCTAAAGACTAGCTCGCACTTAAAAGCGACAGGAAAACAGAGCAAGCTTGTAGCTTTCTATCTGAGGAATAAGACATGATGTGGTTTCAAAATTTAAAGATTGGCAAAAAGTTATTGCTATCTAATTCTATGTTATGTCTTTTAATGATTCTGATTGTTGGCGTATTGCTCCAGCGCTTGAGTTTACTTGGTGAAAGCGTAAAGAGAGTCGATACCATACATAATGCTGTGGTTTCGCTATTGCAGTCTGATAGAGATTTATTCCAAGCACTGGCCGCAGAAAGAAGCCTTTTATATGCAAGCTCGGGATCACAAGAATTTATTGTTAATCTTGCTGCCTATAAAGAAAACATAAAGTTGTCTAAGGAGAGTGCCGCTTATTTTTATAGGCTATTTAATGACAAGCATATATCTATACTCTATTCGCAATATGAGCAATATAGATTGAAATGGGAAAAGCTAAGTTCTCAAACTATAAGCGATCGTGAATCTGGTAGTAGCAATAGCAGCGTAGAAACAGACTTAAGTTTTGGGGCTTCGTCTGAAGCCTTTGAAAAGGTACGGGGAAAAATTAAGGAAATGGTTGAATATACAAATATCATTGCGAGTAAATCTGCGCTTGATACAACTGTTTCTGTGAATGAAACATTTATGACTGTGCTCACACTAGCAGGCTTATTTGTTTTTTTGTTTATTTCAATATCTATTCTTTTTCCAAAAATGATTGTCACACCAATGAGAGATTTAATTAAACGTATCAATGAACTTGCTAACGGTGGCGGAGACCTGACGAAAAAAATTCATATAAGTTCAGAAGATGAAATCGGAGAAATGGGCCATTCAGTCAATAATTTTATAGACAGTCTTCGGACTCTTCTTGTTCAGATTATTAATTTAGGCAACAAATTTGCTGAGCAAGCGAAGTCATTAGAAACGCTATCTAATAGAAATAAAAAAGTAACAGATGGGGCCGTGGAAGAGACCAGCTTATTAGCAACGTCCATCAGTCAAATGTCTGCTTCAGTTCACGAAGTGGCTCGAAATGCTAATAATGCAGCTTCACAGGCACAGCAAGCTAATGATGAAAGCCAGTCTGGTCAAAAAATTGTAGAGTCGACTAAACAGGCTATTAGTACTTTATCTGAAGAGGTTCAGAGTTCAGCAATAGCAATTGAACAGCTAAAAAATGATGCATCTAATATTGATGATGTTGTGAATGTTATTCGTGGCATTGCAGAGCAAACTAATTTACTTGCTTTAAATGCGGCTATCGAAGCGGCAAGAGCCGGTGAACAAGGAAGAGGCTTCGCGGTTGTTGCCGATGAAGTCAGAGCGCTTGCTTCGCGAACGCAAAGTTCAACTGAAGAAATACAAGAAATGATTGGCGCTTTACAAACGAGTGCGGATCGAGCATTTACGATTATGCAGCAAGGTAAAGGTCGTGCAGAAACTGCGGTTGAGCATTCAAATGAAGCAAGGACATCCCTAAGTAATATCAACAATGCTATTGCTTTGATGGCCGACATGAACACTCAAATTGCAGCGGCAGCAGAAGAGCAATCTATGGTGTCGAGTGAAATTAATGAAAATGCTAATAAGCTTTCGAAGTTTTCAAGGGAAGCCGCTGACCTTTCTGAGTGTGTTAGTGATTCCACTAATTCACTATCGGGAATGGCTTCAGAGCTACGTAGTAAATTGTCTAACTTTAAGGTCTAGTATTTGAAGTTTATTTCAAGAAACTTAAGGAGAAAGCTTCTTGAAATGTTTGATAGAAAATTAAACCATACCCATCTTTTTTAGAATTTGATGCATCCCCATATGGAATAGATCGGGAGAAAGACGCTTAAAGCTATACTGCACACGTGCATCTTTATGTGTGATCAGCATAAAGTCTTTATTTTCAATTCCCTTATATATATGGTCCGCAACATCTTCTGCAGTGACACCTGAGCGCTTCATTAGTTTAGTGACAAGTTTTTTTGTTTCCTCCTTATTCATCGACTCCATAAGATTCGTTGGGAAGAAAGCAGGGCAGACGACGCTGACATCGATGTTATCAGCGCTTAGTTCATGTCTTAAAGATTCACTAAGAGAAATAACGCCAGCTTTCGCAACATTATAAGTTACCATGCCTGGTGCTGATGCAATACCCGCAAACGATGCAACATTGACGATATGTCCTTGACCTTGCTTTGCAAGCAAAGGTGTGAACACTTTACAGCCCCGAACGACACCCATTAAATTTATGTCTAGCAATCGCTGCCATTCTTCATAGCTGCTTTCTTGCAGTGTGCCGGAACTACTAATGCCTGCATTATTGACAAGAATATCTACGCCGCCCCATTCGCCTTCTAAATAGTTTGCTAAGCTTTGAAAGTCTTCTGCTTTTGAAATATTACATTCAAATACCAACGCGCTACCGCCTGCTTTTTCAACTTCATTAGCTACTTCAGCGGCACGTTCCATATGAATGTCAGCAATGCAAATAGACCAGCCTTCTCTCGCGAAGCGTAAGGCTAAAGCGCGACCTAAACCGCTGGCAGCACCGGTTATTGCAATTCGTTTACCATTAAATCGTTTCATTCCTTTATTAAAAAACATGTCGTTCTCCAATGTATGATTAAGTTATAAGTGATGAGTAATATCTTAAGGCAATTATTTAAGGCTTAAGAAAACAGGCTTAACAGTTCTTTATCCACCCAGCTTTCGAATCGCCAATTTTGGATAAAACCACAATGCCCACCTTTGTTGAAAATTCTAAGACGAAACGTATCTGAAGAAGAAAAGTCATGAGTGCCGGTAATGGGTATCACCGGGTCATCTGCTGCCAAAATTACATCGGTTTGTATAGTTGCTTGTTCTATGGCGTCAGGGGTGAGTGTATAACTATTGAAATAATCTTTAACGGTATTAAAAGGTGTGTGAGCCGAAATAAGAATTTCAGTCATATGGCTTAAACTATTTGATTCGAGTAGATCACTAAAATCATATTGACCGGGGAAGCTATTCGCCTTGTTTCGCAACGCGCGTTTCCATTTTTTCAGGAAATACTTTCGATAGATAAGCGAGCCTTTTTCTAAGGCTTCCATTGTTTCAGAAGGTGAAAATACAGGGCTGATTGCTACGATATGGTTTATTTTCAAAGCATAGTTGTTAGCTTCTTGCCTTACACGTAAGGCAAAATTTCCACCTAATGAAAAGCCGACTAAGTAATTTTTTTCATATTGAAAACGAACTTGAATATCTTGTAGGGCATGAAGAACTTCATCCAGGCGTGCGGCATGAAAGAGCTCTTTATTGAGATGAGAGCTTGGGCCGTGGTCTCTTAGGTGTAATCGTAGAACAGAAAAACCTGCATTATAAAGACTGCTTGCAGCTGACAGTAGATAAGTTGATTCTGATGAGCCTTCCCAGCCGTGAATTAAAATGACGAGTTTGTTTTTATTTTGTGGAAAGTGCTCAGATATATTCTTGGAATAATAACAATGAAGCCGAATGCCATTACCTGCATCTAAAAGATATTCAGATTGCCTTTTGATAAGTTCGGCATGATTTTTTGATTTTAAGCGCTTTCTTAACTTGCTACTGGCGAGCATAGATTGGACATGCTGATTAGCCAATAAACCTTTTACTTGAAAGTTCGTTCTGGTGTTCATATAACTCATAGCTATGTATCCAAGAAGGATTTACTTTCTCATAACTACGAAGTTTAGTTAATTGTCTGATATGACAAAATATATGCTGATAGTGCCTAAGTGTAATTTAAATTTTGTTAGTTAACTCAAGCGGTAGCCATGTCTTTACTGTGAAATTGGTTCCGGCCATGTTCCTTCGAATAATAAAGCGCGGTATCCGCATTTCTAATCAAATCTGATCTATCTTGTTTAAAGTCTGGTGTAGTTGTAGCTGCGCCGATTGAACAGGTCATTTTGATGATTTCTCCATCCACCTCAAATCTCAGATCTGAAACTGACTTAAGCATTCGTTTGCCAATATTATAAGCACCTTTAGAATTGGTGTTAGGTAGTAAAATAATAAACTCTTCACCACCATATCTGGCGACACAATCTGAGGGTCTTGCTACTTCATGTTGAATTGCTTGCGCTGCTTTTTTCAGGCATTCATCACCAAATAAATGGCCATACTGGTCGTTTAAACGTTTAAAGTGATCCAGGTCGATCATGATCACGCTCATAGGGCTGTTCATCCTAGAACAGCGGCGCCATTCCTTATTGAATTCTTTATCAAAGAACATGCGGTTCTTGAGTTGGGTAAGCGGGTCAGTGGTGCTTAATTGTTCCATTAATTCAGCGCGTTCTTCAGCAACTAAATGGTTTGTGATTGCTGCCCAATAATCGTTATGACTGGCTTTTGAAGAACTGAAAATATAGATAAGACAAATTATAGTTAAAAGTGCAAAGACTAAGCTTTCTGTTCCGCCAACATGGATAAGCGTGCCAATCATAGGAATGCACATAAATAAGGGGTACAGAGTTCTAATTTCAGAAGAGATGCTAAGCGTACAAGCTCCGCCTAGGGCAAATGCGGGTGTAATTACCAGGATGATATTTCGAAGATCCAGAAGTTTGGGGTCATATATTATCCAAGCAGACATCGCTCCCCAGTGTGCTGCACCAAGAAGGATTGTCATAATCAGCCATTGGTGGAGAAAAGAGGTGTCAGGGTTTTTACTGCGTGTCAAAACTAGAAAATGAGCAATGCGTAACACACAAAAACTAACAATAAACAAAGTATTAATCAGAAAAAAAGCAGGAAAACTATTAAGAAGGTCGTAACCAAATGACAAAATTAACCAAATACATAAATACGTTAAAATTCCGCTTTTAGCGCGATTCGTTAGGTCAGTTAAGGCTAAAGTTTGAAGCTGACCATGATAGCTGTGTGGAGACATGAATATTTATTCCGAATGATAAGTTTTTATTATGAATTTAATGCAAGCTTATAGGTAACATTATTCGAAATGACATAACAGCTAAATAGTCATAACAAATTGCGCAGTAAAAAAATACGCGCACATAGTAACGTGAATCTTAATAAAACAAAATCAGGGAACTAATATGATTTTACCTATATGTTGATTTTGTTTTAATTGTTCAAATGCTTTATCAAAATAGGATAAAGCGTGTTTTTCAGCAATAACAGATTTAAGTTGTTTATTATTGAAACCGTTTGAGATGGACTCTATTGCGCGCAATTTTTTATCTTCATTCTCAAGGGTCTCATCTAGTGTGTAGCCTCTTAAACTGAGTCTTCTTTTCATTAGCACGCCAGCATGAATATCCATTGGTCTTCGATCTAGCATACCTTGTATCACAATTCTGCCACCTTGAGCTGACGCTTTAACTAAGCCATGGCTTGCTGGGCCGGCAACAGCATCGAATACTAAATCGGAACCTTTATCGTAAGTAAGCGCTCTTACTTTATTGACGTAGTTTTCATTTGCTTTAGCGAGTTCTTCACCTGTTAGATTCGATTTGAAAACAATCACTTCATCGGCACCATTTGCCATTAATGCAGGTGATTTGGATTCGTGACTACTTGTCGCAATGACTCTAGCGCCTTGCATTTTGGCGATTTGGATTGCCGCTAACCCCACTGAGCTCGAAGCGGCAGTAATAACCACTGTTTCACCTTTGGATAAGCCTCCAAACTCGACCATGCCACCCCAAGCGGTTAAAAATGCCATCCAGAAGGAACCCGCTTCATCATCAGGAATATTATCCGGGCTGCGGATTAATGACTTTGTCTCGTATAAGCCATAGTCAGAAAAGCACCCTTGACTACTAATATCAAAACTCATCGGTAGAAGAGCGACACGGTCACCTATTTTAAACTCAGAATTGACGAGATCGCTGCCAAGCGCATCAATGATTCCCGCACCTTCAAACCCAATGCGGCTATTTTCTGGAGATTGAAAAAAATACCGGCCTTGGCAGTAAAGTAGGTCGCCACGATTAAGCCCCATAGAGGTCATTTTGATACGAACTTGATGGTTTCCCGGCATGGGTAAACTTTGTTTTGTTATTGTTAAGGTATTTGGATCTCTTGGTGTTTCCAAGATTAAACAGCGCATGGTCTGAGCCTTTTTATATGTATAAAACTGACGACAATCATACCTAAATATTCGTGCGAAAGAGTATTAACTTGTTCCAAAAGAGGGAAGATTCAAAAATATAAACTTCAAATAGCACACAAGAAAAGATTTTTTTGTCGTATCAGATTTATCAATTTAATTAGATGCAGTCGTATTTTGTGATAGAAAGATATGAAAAATGCAGGCTTTATATTATTTAAGAATAATATAATAATGCGCTGTTTATTTAATGTTGAATAATTAAAGGAGAAGTAGAAAAATGTTTAAGAAATTCGTGGGTTTAGTATTTATCGCTATCTGTTTAGTCGCTTCAGGCTGCGCGTCGTTTAAAGCAAACAACATTCCTGAAGTTTCAGATTCAGAATTCAAAATGGTTACAAATGAAAAAGTAAAAGTATTTACTCGTTGGAAATTTGAAACAACAAGTTCGATCATAAATAAAGATGCGGCTGCGGCCATTCATAAAAGTGCTTTTGAAAAAGTTGTTAATCAATCAGGCTGTTGTGACCTAGTCGAAGGCCCAACAGAAGCTAATTTAATTATCGATGGTACTGTCGTTGATCATAGTAGCTCTGCTGCGCTTATTCCTGCTTTTATAACAGGGCTATCATTATATACAATTCCTTCATGGGTTACTCAGACACTAGACGTAACCGTAAAAGCTGAAGCGGGTGAGCTACAAAAGAATTACCAACTCAATGATTCTTTTACACTAGTTCAATGGCTACCCATGTTATTTGCTTTCCCTTTTACCGGTGGGCCAGTTCAAAATGGTGAAGACCTAAATGAAAACACCTACAAGCATTTAATCGTTCAACTTAAAAACGACAACATGCTGTAAGTAAAAATTGTATAAATATCACTATTCAAAACACTAACTCTTTAATGATTTAGTGTTTTTTTAGTTTAAAACATCATAAATCGCTTCTAAATAGATTATTGTACTTAATGTTATTTCATTGAAATGTATGGGGGGGAGTGTGTTCATAGGTGAAGCAGCAATTAAATCTGGCGCATCTCAACGAGCGATTCGGCTTTATGAGTCTTTAGGTTTGTTACAAGTTCTCAGAGAAGGGAAGTATCGAATCTACTCTGATTCAGATATTGAGTTTATTAAGCTCATTAAAGAAGCTCAGAGTTTAGGGCTTCAGCTTTCAGAAATGAAACAATTGAAGGCTGAAAAATACGATTTTGACTGGCAGAGAGTCAGTGAATTACTCAATAAAAAACAAGCAGAAGCTGATGCCGACATTAAAAAATTGACGCTTCATAAATTACGTTTAAAACAATATCAGCAATCTATAGATACTTGTCTACAAATGCTTGACTCTGCCCCCTAGGTAAGACTTTACACTAACCTCGTTGTACTTTTAAGCATGCACAAGGAGGCTAGGCGATGAAGAAAATACTAATTATTAACGCAAATCCAAAAACAAAAAGTTTGTGTAAAGCAATGGCTGAACATTATTCGAAGCTTGCTCAAGATCATCATCAAGTAAAACTATTAAATGTGGGTGACATGCGCTTTGATTTAAATCTCGTAGACGGCTATGAAACAGCGTTAGTCTTAGAGCCGGATTTAGTCGAATTCCAAGCTTTACTAATATGGGCAGAACACATCGTGATTATCGTTCCAGTATGGTGGGGGACAATGCCCGCAAAATTCAAAGCACTTATCGATCGCACCTTCTTGCCCGGTTTTGCATTTAAGTATACGAAAGGTAAAACGATTCCAGATAAATTATTAAAAGGGCGAAGTTCAGAGCTTATTTTTACAATGGATACACCACCACTTTGGTATAAAATTGTACAAGGTGATCCTATTTATAAAAATCTCAAACACACTATTCTAGATTTTGTCGGGATTAAAAATATCACTTCCATGTATTTTGGGCCGGTTCTCCATTCAGAAGAAAAAACTAGAAAAGTATGGTTAGATAAAGTGAGTAAACGAGTGAGCCAGCTTAAATAATTAACTTAAAAAGCAAGAATCGGGTGGCCAAGTTTAGGTAAAACACGCAGTATTTAATTTCACCTTGGCAGGCTATTATTTCTGAGCTCTATTTTATGACTAATAATCTTCAACATGATCATGAAAATTACCAATCCATTTCAAAAGCCATTGGCTATTTGACTGACAATCAAATTGCGCAGCCTTCACTAAAAGAAATCGCGACTTTTGTTGGTATGAGTGAATTTAATTTCCAACGCGTTTTTTCAGAATGGGCAGGCGTATCTCCCAAACAGTTTCTGCTTTATCTAACGAAAGAAAACGCCAAGAAAAAGTTAAGAGAGTATTCAGTGTTACAGTCAGCTTTGGAAACGGGTTTAAGTGGCAGTGGCCGCTTGCATGATCTATTTATTACTCATGAAAGCGTAACGCCAGGTGAATATAAAAAATGGGGGCAGGGCTTAGGTATTTCTTATGGTATTCATAGTTGTCTGTTTGGATATTGTTTAATTGCCGTCACTTCGAGAGGGGTGTGTAAGTTAGCTTTTTTTGATGGTGAAAAAGAAAGTGAGTTTCTCATCAGTGAATTACATCAAGAATGGAATAATGCCACTTTTGAACATAATAATGCGCTTACAGAGCCTTTCTTTAAACGAATCTTTTTAAATGAAATGAGTAAAGATAAACCTATTCATTTGTTACTCAAAGGAACTCCATTTAAACTACAGGTTTGGCAAGCCTTGCTTGATATACCTGAAGGGCTGTTGTCCACGTATAGCTACGTGGCTAATTCTATGCAAAATCCAAAGGCTGTTCGCGCTGTGGCATCGGCCATTGCATCCAACCCAATTGCCTATTTAATACCTTGTCATCGAGTAATTAGAAATACCGGCGTATTAAATGAGTATCGATGGGGTAAAGAAAGGAAAGCGGCCATGATTGCGCGAGAACAGAGCCAGTATTCAATTGAAAGGAGACTAGATTGTTGATCACCCCCGCGCTTTCCAAACTGTCTGACATGGCGACAGAGGCACACACACAAATTCAACAAAATTGTGCAACTATAAACCCGATTGTGGGTATAAATAGAGGTATGCGTGATCAGGGCATTCCTGCCGATGCGATGACAATAGATTGCCTTGCAACAGGGAAACGCATTATTCTAATACTGCATGACCAGCATGCAGACCTCGTACGTTATCAGTTTTCTTTTAAAGACCAGGATCCAACAGATATTTTTGACGCTATTTCGCTAAGTGAACTGACGAGTTCAACACTATATGATTGGATGAAAAACTATTTCTCAGTTACGCCATAGGTGATAAAAATGACCAATGATAAAACGCCTTCTTCAAAGTTGGATAGAGTGCTTGCAGAACAAAGAGACTATAACGCAAAGCGCGAAAAAGGTTATCGAGAACAAGCAATCAATCTTTATCCATGGATATGTGGTCGTTGTACACGAGAGTTCACTCGCAAGAACTTATCGGAACTTACGGTTCATCATATCGATCATAATCATGACAATAACCCTAGTGATGGCAGTAACTGGGAGCTACTTTGCCTCTATTGCCATGATGAAGAACATTCTAAATATGTAAACTTGATACGTTATGGAAGTACAACTGAAAGCAAATTAGACGCGGCCACATTCAAACCCTTTGCCAATCTTAAATTGAAAATAGAAGACAAAAAGCAATAGAGACAAGGCTTAGCGAAAAAAGGCAAATTTTAAATGGTGGCCCTTTAATACGAATACTTGTTGATGGAATTTCTCGGTATTACATCGTATCAATAGGGCTGATAACACCGCGTTCCTGTATGCCAACCACATGCGTATAAATTTGAGTTGTAGCAATATTGCTGTGACCCAACATTTCTTGAATATTTCGAATATCTGTTCCTGCGCGTAATAAGTTTGTTGCAAAACTATGCCGAAATGTATGGCAACCTGCTTTCTTATAAATATGACAATTCTTTATAGCCTCTCTTACTTGTCGCTGAACCTGCCTTTCACCTATGTGATGTCTACGCCACATCTCAGAGCGAGGGTCTTTTGCTCTATTAGGAGCAGGGAAAATATACTGCCAAGAAGGGCTTGATGCTGCACTTTTGTCCTTTTTAGCATAAGCGTGCGGTAAGTAAACATGGCCATAACCTTCGGCTAAATCTTTCCTGTGCAACGCGAGGGCAAAATCTATTTGAATACGAAGTGCCTCAATCGTACTTTTTGGAAGAAGCGTTCTTCTCCACTTATTGCCTTTAGACTCCCTTACTACAATGCAGTCGTTAGAAAAATCGATATCCTGAACACGTAAACGAACAGATTCCATAATACGAAGGCCGGAGCCATACATAAGCTTGGTGATCAGCTCATAAATTCCTTCTAGTTTAGCTATTACATCGCACGCCTCGCGATGACTGAAAACGGTCGGTATTGTTCTTTCTTTTCTACTTGAAGAGAAATCAAGATCACCAATTTCCTGTTTTAAGAAACGCTTATATAGAAAAACTAAGGCATTGAGTGCGGTTTTTTGTGTATTAATAGCAACGTTTTCTTTTAAAACTAAATGGCTCAAGAAAGCAGTGATATCTTCATCACCTAAATCTTTAGGATGTTTATATTCATGAAAACGAATATAACGTTTAACCCAAGTACAGTATGTTTGTTCAGTTTTATAGGCTAAATGACGACTTCGTAAAAATTCACGAAACTGATCCATAAAGCGAGTAGGTTTTTCGGGCAGGGGTAAGGGGATATCATCCATGGTACTAATCCTTTAGTAAAAATGGTGAAAAGCTCAATTTACAGGCTGAGTTAGATGGCGACTTTCATGCGTTTATTCGCATAAATGGTGACAGAAAACGAAGATCCGCAAAATTGACTTGTTTAGGTCTTTAATTTATTGTGTACGGAATTGCCGTATAACTTATATGGGTGGAATTATGCAAAGTGTAAGTGTAAATAAATTTAGAGACAACTTAAAAAGCTTTGTTGAACAAATAGTTGTAAATCATGTGCCTCTTAAAGTAACGCGACGCAGTGGTGAAGACTTTGTCGTTATTAGTGCTGATGACTGGGAAAGAGAACAAGAAACTCTGTATGTATTGCAAAATAATAGTTTGATGGAGCAAATTGCTGCCTCAGCAAGCACGCATGTTAGCAGAGATGGATATAAGCCGACTAAGGAGGAGTTGGATGAGATCACTGGTCTTTGAAGGAAATACGTGGCAAGAATATAAAAATGTACTAGAAAAAGATCAAAAGCTCCATAAAGTACTGCGCCGTCAGTTGAAGGAAATGCTCAGGGATAATCCTGCTGAAGGAACAGGTAAGCCAGAACCGCTTAAGCATAACTTAACCGGTTTGTGGTCGAGACGGCTTAGCCAAAAAGACAGATTAATATACAAATTTGATGATGAGTATCTTTATATCTTTGCTATTGGTGGGCACTACGGACAATATTGAACTTTTACAAAAAACTTTACGACATCTTGTCGTATTAAGGTTACGTTAACCTGATTCTGCCTTTTTAAACAATGAGTTAAATAAGCTACTTTATTTGTAAATAGCGACATGAGTCGTAGTTTATAAATTAAAAAAAAGATTTAGTTTTTTTAAAGGTATGATTATTATAGTATTTTTATGATCATAAAATAATGGATAAAAAAAGAATTACGACATAAGCCTTTTTGACTTCTTTTCGTAGATTCTAATGTTATATGGGTGAAATGTTATTTGAAATCAGTGGTTAAAGTTAATATGTTTTAAGTGCAATACGTGGTTTGCGTTACTTGGTACAAAGAGGGTGTTCTTAAAAAGTAGGGTGTTAGG
>TARA_R110001592_G_scaffold104699_1_pt1 | contig 16787 bp, 15 predicted proteins | sample TARA_R110001592 | Tara Oceans TARA_R110001592 (sample SAMEA4398387) | marine metagenome | biome: Polar Biome; feature: [SRF] surface water layer (ENVO:00010504); material: water (ENVO:00002006), including particulate matter (ENVO:01000060) such as... | depth 5 m
CAAGGAGACTCTCTTCGTTTTACTGATTTCTAAGTAATGATTAGGGTCTATCTTGAATCGGCACTTATGTGGAATTGATCCTTAACTAACTTAAATTCGACTTTCAGCAAAAAGTCTAAAAAACGTGAAGGTTTCCTCTGATGCATCTTTAAAAAACGTACCTAAGGTGAAACCATTTTTTGAGATGGAGGTATGCTTGACCTCGCCAAGTAATTTAAGTTCTTTACTTTTTCCTTTATAGAATACGTTGAATTTTACGATAACCAAAGCGCCTATACGAATATCTGCAGGACTATCTATCGACGCGCCTTTTTCTGAAACATCAATGGTTTTTCCATGAACCTCATACTTGTCATGCGTGGTAATGATTACATTCCATCGTGCTGCCCGACGAACAAAACGACGGCGCTCAATCCCCTTGTCGTTTGCCAGGCTATCAGCTGTTATTTCAGAGGTTTGTTTTAATTGGCTAGCAACTGTTTGTTTATCCTGTGACATTTATATCTTCCTAAAAAGATCATATCAAGCGGAAATGGACACGCAGATAGTTTTTAAAAACTGATAAATTAATTTAGCTGACCTTATCGATCAAGTAGATTATTAGTTAATACTAGTGAGGAACAGTTTGTCTTAACATAAAAAAACGCCCCCAAGAGGCGGCGTTTTAGTATTACTTGCTACTTAACTTAGAGCTTATTCACCTTTAGTGAACTCTGGGTAAGCTTCCATACCACACTCAGAGATATCAACACCTTCGTACTCTTCTTCTTCAGAGACTCGGATGCCCATGACTGCTTTGATAATTCCCCAAACAACCAAGCTGGTGACGAATACCCAAACGAAGATGGTAAGTGCACCGATTAACTGACCAGAGAAGGTTGCATCTGCGTCTGAAAGAAGCACTGCGAAGACACCCCAAAGACCCACTACACCGTGTACTGAGATAGCGCCGACTGGATCGTCTAGCTTTAACTTATCAAGGGTAACGATTGAGAATACGACGATGATACCGCCAATTGCACCGATGATGGTGGCTAATAATGGTGTTGGATCAGCAGGTTCTGCAGTGATCGCAACTAAACCCGCTAGTGCGCCGTTCAATGCCATTGTTAAGTCAGCTTTACCGAACAGAATGCGAGCAACAATAAGCGCAGCAATCAAACCACCCGAAGCAGCAGCGTTAGTATTAAGGAAAACAGAAGCAACTTCGTTCGCTACACCGATACCTGACAACTGAAGTGTTGAACCACCGTTGAAACCGAACCAGCCCATCCACAGGATGAAGGTACCTAATGTTGCAAGCGGTAAGTTAGCGCCAGGTATCGCATTCACTTGACCGTTTGCGCCATACTTGCCTTTACGAGCGCCAAGGATAATAACACCGGCTAGTGCAGCTGCTGCACCGGCCATGTGAACGATACCCGAACCGGCATAATCACTATAGTTCAATGAGAACATACCGAAAACTTCACTTCCGCCCCAAGTCCAAGCACCTTCCATTGGATAGATGAAGCCAGTCATCACAACAGCAAACGCTAGGAAAGCCCAAAGCTTCATACGCTCAGCAACGGCGCCCGATACAATAGACATTGCTGTCGCAACGAATACAACCTGAAAGAAGAAGTCAGATGCGCCTGAATACTGAAGTCCAGCATCTTCTACACCATCATTGAAGGCTTTTGCACCTGCAAGTACACCAGCAACAGCACCTTCGGCGCCCATGCTTGCAACGGAGTCTGTTCCAGATAGGAATATGCCGCCGCCATACATAATGTCGTAACCACAGATTAAATACATGGTAGAAGCAATCGCAAAGAGTGCGATGTTTTTGGTTAAAATTTCCGTGGTGTTTTTAGCGCGAACCAAGCCGGCCTCTAACATGGCAAAACCAGCCGCCATCCACATGACTAATGCACCGCACACCAAAAAATAAAAGGTATCCATTGCATACTGAAGTTCATAAATACTGTTCATTGCATTTTCCATCTTCGCCCTCCGAACTAGGCCATCTAGAAGAAATTTAAAAAAGGTTTGCTTGATGTTAGATTTAAACGGCGTCTGTACCCGTTTCACCGGTACGAATACGAATGACTTGCTCTAAGGTTGATACAAATATTTTGCCATCGCCGATTTTTCCGGTATGAGCGGCTTTACTAATTGCATCGATTACTTGATCTAATAAGTCAGTACTAATAGCGACTTCAACTTTTACCTTAGGTAAAAAATCAACGACGTATTCTGCACCACGATAAAGTTCGGTATGGCCTTTCTGACGACCAAAACCTTTTACTTCTGTAACGGTAATACCTTGAACTCCAATTTCAGACAGTGCCTCACGCACGTCGTCTAACTTGAAGGGCTTAATAATAGCTGTGACGAGTTTCATGGAATGCTCCTATGTGGTCTCAGTAATTTAAAGTCTGGGTTGGTAAAGGGTTTGCAACTTCAGAATGGTTTATGACTTGTGTCGAGACCACTGACGCCGTGTACCATTCTGAAATAGCAAATCTGTTTAAGCTAGAGCATGAGCTGTGCCATGATTAAAAATAGCATGTAAATCAATTGGATAAGTATATTAAGGAGGGCGTATAAAGAAACTTGCGGGTTATTTTGGTGCGACCGAAAATTACTCGCACCATTAAGGTGCTCTAGCTTTGCCTTCTCAGCATACCCATGAACCCAGTGGCGTGCTAATATAAGTGAAATTTTTAGTAAGCTTTCGCTGCACAGAAACGCTCGTGCATGTACTTATAAACGCATACTCAAGCTGTCCAAGGAGTTTTTATGCTAAACCCCCAAGAATTGCTCAATACGATTCACCAGCAAGTGACTCAATTACTTCCTGATTTAGGTAAATCAGCTCAAGAAGATATTTCAATTCAACTTAAAATCATGGTAGGTAGTATTATTTCAAAATTAGACTTGCTTAGTCGCGAAGAGTTCGATGCTCAGCAAGCCGTTCTCGCGCATACAAGAGAAAAACTTGAGTTATTAGAGAAACGATTCACGGAACTTGAAGAGAAACTAACGTAACCATTTTTTAAATAATCTATTTAAAACAGAGCCCTATGGACGGGGCCTACAATTAATTCTTCTGCAAAGGAATGCTTATGTCGTTATCTATTGTTTATACGCGCGCTCAGTTAGGGGTGGATGCTCCTAGAGTCACCGTAGAAACCCATCTTTCAAATGGTTTACCTTCTCTGACTATCGTAGGTTTGCCTGAAATGGCGGTTCGAGAGAGTAAGGAGCGTGTGAGAAGCGCACTCATTAATTCAGGTTTTGACTTTCCTAATCGTCGTGTCACGATCAACCTTGCTCCAGCCGATCTACCTAAACAAGGTGGTCGCTATGATTTGGCGATTGCGATAGGGATCTTAAGCGCCACAGGGCAAATTGAAGTACTTAGCCTTCATCAATATGAATTTCTGGGTGAGCTTGCGTTAACGGGTGAATTAAGACCTGTTTCAGGGGTTCTGCCGACTGCGATTGCCTGTATAAAAGAGGGCTTGAGTCTATTTGTTCCTTATGAGAGTCGCTATGAAGCGAGTCTTGCCAGCGAAGGTGTCATTTTTGGTGCAAAACATCTGAGTGATATTTGTCAGCACTTAAAAGACTTGCAAAAGCTTGAAGCCATTTGCTTTCAGGCTCCTGAAATGCATTCGCAAATTCTTCCCGATTTATGTGAAGTTAAGGGGCAGCATCAGGCAAGAAGAGCTTTGGAGTTAGCTGCTGCAGGGAGACATAATTTACTTTTTTATGGTCCACCTGGAACAGGTAAAAGCATGTTGGCAGCGAGACTGCCGAGTATTCTGCCTTCATTAACTCAGAATGAAACCGTAGAAGTGGCCTCAATTTATTCTTTGGCGGGGATGAGTAGAGAGCTGAATATGCTGTTTTCAGCACCTTTTAGGGCGCCTCATCATACCGCTTCAGCGGTGTCTCTGGTGGGAGGCGGGACGCATCCGAAGCCGGGAGAGATATCTCTGGCGCATAGAGGTGTGTTGTTTCTTGATGAATTACCCGAATACGCTCGAAGTGTCTTGGAGGTTTTACGGGAGCCTATTGAAAGTGGCGAGATTCGAATTTCCAGAGCAAACGGTACTTTAACGTTTCCTGCGCAGTTTCAGTTATTGGCTGCTATGAACCCATGTCCTTGTGGCTATTCAGGCCACCCGACGGTTCCTTGCTCAGACACGCCACAGCAGATTGCTCAATATCGACGCAAGTTATCCGGTCCTTTGTTGGATAGATTTGACTTGCATGTTGAAGTGTCCAGCCAGTCCGGAGCGGTATTGCTATCTAATGCTGAACCCGCTGAAACGTCTTTATCTGTCTATCAAAGAGTGTCCTTAGCAAGAGGGAGACAATACCAGCGTCAAGGTAAGCTGAATAGTGAGCTAAAACCTAGCGAATTGGCAGAGTTTTGTCCTTTGAGTCCTGATATCCAAAAGATACTTGAGTCGGCTATGGATCGTTTGGCTTTATCAGCACGCGCAGCGCATCGGATTGTTAAGGTAGCAAGAACATTGGCGGATCTTGAAAACCTTGACAACTTAGCGTTAAGGCATATAACTGAGGCATTGGCTTATCGTGGAATGGATCGGCGTGCAACTTAAAATAGGCTAGAGCTGAATGGCGCTTACTTAAGCAGGAATCTTCGCTCCCTGAGCTTGTCGAAGGGGTGTTCCGGTATCCACGAAATCATGTTTCTTGTACGTTTTGACAAGCTCAACGAAGGTAATAGTTGTGACTATTTACCTTAAGTAAGTGCCATTAAGGATAGAGCTGATAGTTCTAAAGCGTTTAAATTGCTGTCGAAATGGTTTATGATTCAGGCCTAATTATCCATATTGATACATAAAAGCCAAATTTTGTAAAAGAGGTTTTATGATTAACGCCGCGTTTCTCGTTTATGATCGAGCATTGTTTTCTGGTGTAACAAGGCCTTATGAAATTCTTAAGGCCGTGAATGCGATGTCAAAATTAGATGGCGCTGGCCGTCAACTCAATTTGACCATGGCAAAAATCGCCCCTGAGCAACCCAAAGTTGCTGGCGACATTCCATTAAATATTCAAGATAACTTTGAGGACTTAGGTCCATTAGACTGGTTATTCATTCCGCCAAGTTGGCGCAACCCTGCCTATCTCTTAAAGAAATATCCTTATTTACCTAAAATGTTAAAAGAGCGTTACGAAGCCGGCACAAAATTTATTGCTACAGGTGCCGGCGTATATTTTTTAGCGGCAGCAGGTTTGCTAGACAATACCCCGACAACGACGCATTGGTATTTCTTTGATGATTTTGAAAAGTGTTATCCCGATATTGATTTGAAAAAACAGCACTTTATTACTTATGGTAACGGGATTTATTGTGCGGGTAGTATCAATGCCTTATCCGACCTGGTTTTCCATTTGATTGGTCAGGCTTTTGGTTTGGCTAGGCGGCAGATGGCCGAGCGGCATTTTGCGCATGAAGTTGGCAGTAGTTATGACCTACCTATGTTTTCTGTGGGTCGCGCTGCCCATGCCGATGAAGAAATTATTGAAGTTCAGGCTTGGCTTAAAACAGCCTGTCATGAAGAAATTGACATTCCTCAAATGGCGGCCAAAGCTGACATGCCGGTCAGAACCTTTACTCGACGATTCCGGCGAGCTTTAGGTATGACGCCGAATCAGTACCTGCAAGATATTCGAATTGAAAATGGTCGCGAGCTTTTAAAGTCTACCGACCTGAGTATTCAGGATATTGCCGAGAATGTGGGTTATAAAGATACTGCTTATTTTTCAAGAGTGTTTAAGGTGCGTGTGGGTTTGACACCTAGTGAATACAAGAAGATGGTGAGACCCAAGTTATTTCATTTGGATTGAAGCCAATAAGCTTTATGAGAATGCTCGTTGAGCCTGACGAATAATTTAAGAATCGTGAATCAGCGGTATCTGGAATCTCCCTTCGACGGGCTCAGGGACCATTAGAAATCAGACATAAAAAAACAGGAGCCAAAAGACTCCTGTAAAGGGGGTTTCTTCAAGGAAGACAGAATCACATTGGTGAACTGTATTGATAGTTTAGGTCTGACAATTTTAAATCACCGTTGTAAACTGGTTAAAAAATGAGCTTGTATTGTAAAGCTTGGTTGTTTTTCTGCACAAATATTGCTCAATGTTGTGTTCGACACTACGCCAATTACTAGGTGCCTTTCTATCTATAAGCTTGATATTTCAGGTCTGCGCTCCTATCATGCGCCGATCTAAAAATGATCAAAATTTACACCCTGTCTATTCCTGGGTAGAAGAATGAGAGCGTAGAAATGACTGAAGACAAAAAGCCTTTAGAGTCTGAAAATAACCAACAGGCGCTAAAGCACAGGCCGATCAAAAGTTTTGTGATACGAAGTGGCAGGATGACACTTGGTCAACAAAAAGGCTGGGAGGAATGTTGGCCAAAAATGGGCTTGGACTTAGGTGCAGCAGCAACAGATGTCAGAGACGCTTTTGCAAAGCAGCAACCTTTGGTTGTTGAGATTGGTTTTGGTATGGGCAGTTCATTGGTAGAGATGTCTCGGGCTGCACCTGAGCTGAATTTTCTGGGTATCGAAGTGCATCGCCCTGGTGTTGGGGCATTAATGTCCTTAGCACAAGAGCAGAACCTTGAAAATATAAAAGTATTTTGTGCTGATGCTAACGAAGTGCTTCGTGATCATATCCCAGATAGCTCTATTCACCGTTTGCAACTCTATTTTCCTGATCCATGGCATAAAGTGCGCCATAATAAACGTCGTTTAGTCCAGCCAGCGTTTGTGCAAACTATCCGCCCAAAGTTAGAAATAGGAGGGGTTTTTCATATGGCGACGGATTGGGAACCCTACGCAAAGCATATGATGAAAGTTATGGAATCAGCCGAAGGCTTTCGTAATATTTCGGGTGAGAAACAATACGCAGAGCGTCCGGATTATCGGCCTTATACTAAATTTGAAAAACGTGGCCAGGAACGTGGTCACGGTGTATGGGACCTCGTATTTGAACGTGTTGCTTAAACTTCTTTTTGCGTGATTTTAATGCCTAAGACAATTAACCAAGCAAGGAAATATTGATGCACTCTCAGTGGCTGGATATAGCCAAAGCAGAACCCAGAGACATCCTTTACAAAGAGATTAGCGCTTGCGAATTATTAGGTGAAACGCCAGATAATAAAGGGATCTATTTATTTCGGTCAAAAGCAGAGCAGGGGCATACTGCATTATTAAGAGAAATAGGCCGTTTGCGTGAGGCAGCCTTTCGACTTGTAGGAGAAGGTACCGGCTTAGATCGCGATGTCGATAGTTATGATTTGTATTATATGCATATCATTTTATGGGATGACGAAGATCAGGAAATAGTCGGTGCTTATCGTCTGTGTCGGACAGCCTACTTTTTTAATGATCCTCTGAAGCCTATCTATACAAGCAGCTTATTTACCTACATGCCAAGTTCGGAAGCTATTCTTAAGGCAGGTTTAGAGTTGGGTCGAAGCTTTGTTCAAGAGAGGTATTGGGGTTCACGTAGTCTCGATTATCTATGGGCTGGCATTGCCGCCTTTTTGCGAAGACATCCTGAATATCGTTATTTACTTGGTGCCGTTAGTATAAGCAATGACTTATCATCGCATGCAAAAGAGATACTGGTCGGATTTTATCGAAAGTATTTTAGCGGCCAAAATGGTGTTGATAGCGTCGATAAAGTCATTTGCTCCAGACCCTTTCATTTAAGTGAGCAAGCGCAAAATCATGTCGATGACTTGTTTCGGGGTTTAGATTATAAACAAGGCTTTAAGGTTTTAAAAAAACAGCTGCGTTATCTTGGTTATGCTGTGCCAATGCTATATAAGCAATACACAGAACTAACTGAAAATGGCGGGACTGAGTTTTTAGGCTTCAATATTGATCCTGATTTTAATGATTGTATCGATGGCTTAGTAGTTGTTGATATTACAAAAATGACAGAGAAAAAAAGTAAACGCTACGGCCTAGATAAGCATATTCTGCTTTAGGCAATATGAGCCCCAGAGAGGCTAATGCTATGGTGTGATTTCGGCTAGTTTCGCTGCAGCCAAGAGATGAATGTCACTGTTAGCTTTGGCAAGAAACAAGGCTCTCTTGAGCATATTAATAGCTTGTCCTTGCACGCCTAAACCTTCATAAACTAGGCCATAAAGATAAAATACTTCCGCATCCTTAGGCGCCACTCTGAGGGCATGTTCAAGATGGTGCTGAGCGCGTAACCATTGTTGGCTTTCAATTGCTTTTTTTGCCGAATCGAGTATTGAGCCTAATACATCTGCGGGCTGAAGGCGTTTGCCTTTAGGGGTTTCGGTGAGTGTGTCCTTGTTTTCTTGGCTGTCTGAATTTGTCTGATCCTGGTTTATGGGTGATTTGGCAGAATCATCCATCGGTTTATTCTGGGGCGCAGGTGCATCGGCGGGAACAACAGGCGCGCTTGGGCTTCGATTATTCTGAGAGCTTGAGCTTAAATGGCTGCATGCGCTTAGGCAGGATATGATGAAAAACATCGTCAGAATAGTATAGAAAGTGCTTGCTCTCAAAACCATGATTTAATCCACCCCTTAAAGCTTGAAAAACCATTATTACAGCTTTGATAAGGTAAATGTGAAACATCTCCCCAAATTGGCAGCTGAACTGCCTCTTTACATTGTTCATCGGTGCGTTTACCCGATTGCATATCAAACCAATAGAAGTGAATGTTTTCGGGTTGTACCATCGCTACCGAAGATTGAGGGATAGAGCGCATAAACTCAGTCCATACTTTTAAGGCACCGCTACTGCCGGTAAATGCGGTTGGGGTATTATCATCATTACCGATCCAGACTACGCTCAAATAGTCACCCGAGAAACCCGCAAACCAGCTATCTCGATTATCATTTGTGGTGCCGGTTTTGCCAGCGAGATCAAGCTCTTTGGGTAAAGAGTAATAGGCAGAACGGCCTGTGCCTGAGCGCATCACACTTTGAAGGCCATGTTGTAAGAGAAACACAGACTCCGGTGAAAAAACTTGTTCAACCTGAAACGGGTAGCGTGATATGACTTCACCATGTGCCGTTGTGACTTCTCTAATGGCTCTTAAAGGCATATTAAAACCTTGATTGGCAAAGGTAAGGTACATTTGACTGACTTCTATCGGGCTAAGTGCTTGAGAGCCAAGAAATAAAGATGGAAAAGGATTCAGGTTTCCTTTCACGCCTAATTTCTTCAAGCTCGCGTGAACATCAGGAATACCAAGCTCAATGCCGAGTCTGGCCGTTGATAAGTTATAGGAATTCATCAGCGAATGGCTCAGCATTACTGGGCCATGATCTTTTTTGTCAAAATTTTGAGGCTGCCAGATTTGACCGTCGTCAAATTCAAGTTTAAATGCTTGGTCATTCAGGAGGCTGCTTAGGTGATACTTTTGTGGCTGAGCTAGAGCGCTTAAGTAAATGGCTGGTTTTATAAGTGAGCCGATGGGTCGTTTTGCATCCAATGCGCGATTGAAACCTTGATACTGAGGTTGTTTGTCTCCGATTAAGCCGACCACTTCTGCGCTACCTATTGAGCTGACCACAGCGGCTGTTTGAAGTTCTTCTTGGTTTATTGAAGAAGAAAGTTCAGCAAGTTTCTGGGTGCTCGCGCGTTCGAGTTGATATTGAATTTGTGGATCCAGAGTTGTATAGACCTTAAGACCTTCAGAACGCAAGTCTTCATCCTGATAGGTTTTTCTTAACTGTCTTTTTACTAGATCCATAAACGCAGGATAGCGATTGCTCACTTGAAGGGGTTTAGTGACTGTTTTAATTGCTTTGGATTTGGCAAAAGCGAAGGCCTTTTCGTCTAAATAGTCATCTTGGCGAAGCAGAGAAAGGACTAAATCGCGTCTAATTTTAGCTCGAGCAGGAAAACGCCGCGGGTTGTAATAAGAAGGCCCTTTTACCATGGCGACTAATAAAGCAAATTCTGATTGATCACACTCGTTTAAATGTTTGCCGAAGTAAAAATTGCTGGCGGCTTCAAAACCATGGATGGCTAGTTTTCCTGATTGACCCAGAAAAATATCGTTCATATAGGTTTCTAAAATGACGTCTTTGCTGTAGTGAAATTCAAGCAAGAGCGCCATCATGGCTTCATTTATTTTTCTTAGAAGGCTTTGTTCACGGCTTAAGAAGAAGTTTTTAACCAATTGCTGGGTTAAGGTACTTCCACCTTGGACGATTCTTCCCGCATTAATATTTGCCCACATAGCGCGCGCAATACCACTGGGAGAAATCCCCATATGAGAATAGAAATTGCGATCTTCAGTAAGCAATAAGGCTTTCTTTAACTGTTCGGGAAATTCATTAATGTTGAGAAGTTGTCGTTCTTCTTTTACATGGGGATATATTCCGCCAATTTTAAAGGGCTCCACATAATAAATGGTGCGTCCTTTATTCGCTAAATGGAACAAGTCCTGGACCTGATCTCCTTGAATAGAAAAACGAATATGCTGTGAGGCTTGGTGCTCATCTGGTTTCGTGTGGCTTCGAATATAGAGTTCGATTTGATTGCCCAAGATTTTAAACTGTCCGCTTTGTTGGACTTTAGTAACGGCCTGGTAATTTAGCAGTTTTAATTCTTGCTGGAAATTGTTGAGGTTTAAGGTTTTACCTTCATAAATTTCTAAAGAACGGGCATAGACTTGGGCTGGCAGACTCCAGCGCTGTCCTTCAAACTTGAAACGAATTTGGGCGTCTAAATATATCAGCCAAGAGCTAAGCAGCAGTATGGCAACAAGAGCGATTTTCCACTTTGTGGCGCGCTGTATATGAAAAAACTCTTTGTTGAATCCGAGCATGTCGAAGGTAAATGCCTCTAGGCTGATGCTAAATTAGGTAAGAAAAGGAAACTAATTAAGAAGGGCGATGCTGCTTATGATAAATTAGACTCCAAACCACCTATCTGGTTTGGCGTTAATATACTAAATTAAGCACTTAAGGATAAGTGCTTATTTATCAAGCTAGCACTTATTCATATTGCTACTTATTCATAGTAGTTTGCAGAGATAAAGCTTATGGACATTCGACCGATGCAGTTTGACGCATATCGCTCATGGGTGCATTCAGCTTAGTCGTCAGATCTCGTTTGGTAGAGCCATGATAAATTGCTCTGCACTCTCCTGGAGACTTTAGATTACAGTTTTCTAGAGCGGCTTTAGAAGCAAGGTCTTCGCTTTCGAAGGGGCCATGAAATTGTCGATTTTCCAGGTAGAAGTAACCTTTTTCAATGGTTTCATCGACTGTAATGACGTCATCGATATCGTAGGTAGTAGGCATGGTTAACGCTCCAAATTATTCACTATTTCAGATAGCTCTGGGATGTCCAAGTTCTTATCAGGAATTAAACGGCTCTATATTGCTATGAGATTGCTATGAGAAAATCACGCTCGATAGATTTTTTATTCAATAGCGATTTTTATCATTATTATGTCGTCAGCTAGTGTAAGTTAACTTGCTTCAACAACACAATAAGGCTGCTTATAAAAATGCCATAGTGACTAAATCCTTGTTAATTGATTGACAGGATCTACAAGAGCCTGTTATCAGCAAACATAGTGACTAAGCGGTTTGTAAAACGGTATACAATATTGTTTGTGATATTTAGTAATGATACTTGTAACCAATTATTAAATAATAGCTATATAGGAGTAGCTCGTTGTATCAGTGCATTACAGTCAATATCTGTAGGCAATGTACCATAAACCCAGCCTTTATTCTCATTTTTTAATCGCGCAGAACAGAAGGCATCTGCGACTAAAGGATTGCCATATTGTAATAGACTTGATGCCTGAAAGAGAAGCGCCATTTTTTCAACAATAGAGCGTGAACGAAACTCGAGATTTTTTTTATCTGAAAAATCAGCATGTAATGAGTTTAGTGTTTCTGGAATTAGCGGGTGTTTACTTTCAGAAAGATGTATTTCATTTAAGAATGAATCTAGCGTCGCAGGTGTTTTTTGTAAGGCTCTAAGCATATCAAGACACTGAACATTACCGCTGCCTTCCCAGATCGTGTTGATGGGAGACTCCCTGAAAAGTCTTGGCATGATGCAGTCTTCCATAACCCCGCTGCCACCAATACATTCCATGGCTTCATAGGCATGCCCTGGCGTGCGTTTACAAATCCAGTATTTACCAATGGCTGTTCCGATGCGCACCAGATTCTTTTCTTGTTCATTATATTTGCTCATATCTAATGAGCGCGCCAAACGCATGCTTAAAGCCGTTGATGCTTCACTTTCAAGAATTAAATCGGCAAGCACATTCTGCATTAATGGTTGTTGGTTAAGTACTTTGCCAAAGGCAAAACGAGACTGGCAGTGATGGCTTATTTGAGCGACAGACTGACGCATTAGTGCTGAAGAGCCTATCATGCAATCAAAACGGGTCATGGCAACCATTTCTAAAATAGCCGAAACACCGCGGCCTTCATTGCCGACCATCCAGCCTAATGCGCCGCGTAATTCTGTCTCACAGGATGCATTAGAGACATTGCCCATTTTATTTTTCAAACGCTGTATTTGGAGTGGGTTTTTTGTCCCATCTGGGCGCCATCTTGGCACCAAAAAGCAAGATATACCGGTATTTGTTTGTGCTAAGACTAAAAAAGCATCACTCATGGGGGCTGAGACAAAATACTTGTGGCCAATCAATTCGTAAGCTTGTCCTGATCCAGCTTGACCAATCGGTATGGCTCTTGTGCTATTTAAACGGACATCTGAACCGCCTTGTTTTTCGGTCATCGCCATGCCAATGGTGACGCTGTCTTTTTGAGTATGCACAATGTTGCGGGAATCATACGTATTATGAAGGATTTTAGGCGCCCATTCTTTAAACAAGCTAGTTTGACGTTTGAGGGTCGGAATGGCCGCAGAGGTCATGGTAATGGGGCAGCCATGACCTGCTTCAACCTGTGTCATGATTAAGCTTTTTGCCGCACGAGTGACATGAGCCCCCGCTTTGCTTTGCCAGTGTGAAGCATGTAGCCCTGCTTCCATGGATAGAGACATAAGCTGATGGTAAGCAGGATGATAGCGAACTTCATCGCAACGTTTTCCATGACGATCATGGGTATACAGTACGGGTTTATTTTCATTGGCTAAGTAACCCAAGTCAATCACGTCTTTCGAGCCACAAAGTGCGCCAAATTTTTCCAGGTCTTGAGTTGCCCAGCTCGCATCATGAGCCAAGACCGCTTCTTTCAGAGCTAAATCGCTTTCAAAGACATTATAGTTTTCTAGCGCTTCGGGTTGATTTTCAACACGATGCGTCTCAGCCCAGTAATCGTTACTGGGGCGAAAGGTGTCAGCATTAATCATTTCTTGAGCTTTCATTGGCTATACTCATCTGTGTGTTATAAAGTGAACTATAATTCACTTCTTTTTTGTGTGCAATAGAATGATGAAAAAATAGTCAATATTTAAGGTCAGCAATATAGTTTAGTTGGGGGGTGGTTTTCGACAAGTTTAGCTGCTCAATCTCTATAAAGTGCCTCCTTTCCATAACTTAACTCCAATGCTTCACGTTCGACTCTTTTAAGCTTTTTAACCACCAAAGCATATGAATGATCGATCATTCGTTCAATCTCACCTTGTGGAATTGAGCCATCCAGAATAAGTGTATTCCAGTGAAGTTTATTCATATGATAGCCTGGTTTGACAGATTTAAAGAGATCACGAAGTTCCTGTGCGTGTGCCGGATTGCATTTTAGATTCATGTGGGCTATGCCATTAGAAGAACTCAGTGTGGCAAACATTTTACCTTTGATTTTTGCAACCATCACTTCAGCGCCAAAGGGATAATCTTCACGGCTAGCAGGTTTATTGAGTAAATAGTTTTTCGCCTTATCATAGTCCATTGTCTTATCCCTGGCTTGATCAATTAATCCGGGCTCTTTATCAGCCCCCGGAGCTTAGTTTATGGTTATATTGCTGGTATCTAATTCATGCGTTTTAGAAGTATCGGTATTGTCCGTATTCATTTTTTCCAAATAGTGTAAAGCACGGATCGCGTGCAAGGTTAGACGTTCAAGTCGTCTCTGTGCTGCGAGAGCAAGCAAGGCATCTTCGAGTATCAGTTGGTTATCAAGAGTAGACTGAAGAATAGCTGACCTGGCATCTGCGCTGTATTGAATGGCGCTGCTTAACTGATCCGCCACCGTTTTAGGATAGGGTGGCGTTTCATCAGAAAGTGCCTGAGCCCCTGAGAGAAATAAATTGGCCAAGTGTTCACTGCGCTTTTTTAGTTCCGGGATGCGGGTACAGGCTTCGGGGAGTTCAGGGCTGGACGCTTCAAGCGCACATTGATTGACGTGATCCAGAGCATGAAGAATATAATTTAATTGTGCCAAATCTTTCCCCTCGACACTGGGTAACTTTGAAATAAAAGATGCTAAGTCTTTATCTGCTTCTAGTACTTCATTTAGGAAAATCAACGGCGTATCCGTTTGTTCTCCCCGCAGACGTGATGCCGCATTTTGTAAGGTGATCAGTGTGCAGTCATGGAGTATGTGTTTCACGGTATCGATGGCCAGTGAGGGTATCGCAATCAAACCGCTATTCAGGTTTCGAGTAAGCGACGGTTTGGTTTCGCGAATAAAAAATTCTGCCATCCAAGTTAGCTGTTTGGTCAAAGGCAAGAAGATCGCCGCGCCTAAGATATTAAATGCGGTATGAAACGCCGCTAAACTGAGTGCCTGATCTTCACCAATCCAGCGTCCAGTGAATAATTCAACCAGGTAAATAAACCAGGGCAATATAAAAAATGCAATCAGGCCTGTCCCTATGTTAAAAACAATATGAACCAGGGCAGTGCGCTTAGCAGGAATGCTTGCGCCAATAGCTGCGATACCGGCATTCACCGTGGTGCCCATATTTTGTCCGATGACGAGGGCGGCGGCTTGTTCCATTGAAATGGTACCCGCTGCTAAGGCTGTCAGTGTTGTGGCGACCGCCGCACTAGAAGATTGCATCAAAATAGTAATGCCCGTGCCAACTAATACCAGCATCAATCTAGCTTGAATCCCCGCGGTGGAATACTGACTAAAATCAATATATTCGGCTAAGCCAGACATGGCATCTTGCATGGTTTGAATGCCCACAAAAATAGTGGCGAAACCGGCCAGAGCAATGCCTATATGGGCGGTTCTTCCTTTGCCCAATAGCTTTAGTAAGGCGCCTACCCCGATTAAGGGCAGAATAAATTGTCCGATAGAAAGCTTTAAGCCCAGCAAAGATACGATCCATCCGGTACTGGTCGTGCCCAGGTTTGCACCAATAATCACACCTATTGCGCTACTGAAATGCAGTAAGCCTGCAGAAACGAAACCTATCGTTGCCATGGTGGTAACGCTAGATGATTGCACGAGAGCGGTAATGGAAATGCCGGTTAGAACAGCTTTGGAGGTAGAGCCGGTGAAACGTGAAAGCCATTGTTTTAAAGCATTGCCTGCTAGCGCCTTCAAGCCATCAGTCATCAGTATCATTCCTAGAAGGAAAAGACCGATACCACCGATTAAACTAGAAATAATGAAATACATGCCATGTCCAAAAAATGCCTTATAAGCTATTACCTAGATTCTGCAATCCACTTGGGATTCGAATGTAAAATCAAAAGCTTATGCTGCGTTGGCTGCGTGCTTTTTGTGCTCGACGTAGCAGTGCTACGCTTTCGCCCAAAAAGCACTTGCCGCCTTGCCTAAGCTTCCGATTATCATTCTCGGTCCTCAACCGGATTGCAGAATCTAGGTATTAAGTTTAGTCGGTATTTAGATAAATGTACTTGAGTCAGCTCAAAGAAAAGTTTGGAAAAACAATTCGATTAGAGCACATTAGACTATATGAATAATGGCTATGAGTTATCTTGATTGTTAAACTCAAGCTTATATAAGACCCTAGATTCCGGATATAAAAGCATGCCATACCGTCCAACTGAAAAAACTGAAGCACGTAAAAAGGCACAATATAATTTATTGCTGATGACAGCCTTAACGCTCGTCGCAAGAGAAGGCTTTCAGAACCTTACGATTGCCTTGTTGGCTGAGCAGGCCCAGGTTGCGATTGGTACGGTCTATAAATATTTTGAATCAAAGGCTGACTTATGTGCTGCGGTGTTCAGGCGGGCGACTGAAAAAGAACTTGCGAAGGTACAGTTAGCTGCTTTTCCAGAGGGTCTGGATATTTCATGCGAACAACGCTTATCAAATGCGATAAAGGTTTTCTCTGAGCGAGCACTGAAAGGCTACCGATTAGCCTATGCTTTAATTGCAGAACCTGTGGATGCCATCGTTCAGCATGAGCGTCTAAAATACCGTCAAGCTTACGGTGCCATATTTGAAGCGCTTATAGCAGAGGCCATTTCATCAAAGGAATTTTGTCAGCAGGATGTTCAAGTGACTGCAGCGGCCTTGGTGGGAACCTTGGCGGAGACCGTGTTAGGTTCAATAGGCAGTCATATCAGTGAAGCAAAAGAGATTGATCAACAAAATCTGATAAAGAATATCCAGGGCTTTTGTTTAAGGGCGGTTAAATCGTAAACCTGGGGCGTCCGCAGGATAAGCCAGGGGATGGTGGTCCGGTCTTTATTTCTTATTCACATGACAAAAAAGATCCAATGACTAAACGTTTTGCGATGCATATTCTTAGCGGGAAAAGAGATGCAGGAGCAGAGGTGGCGCAAAACACTTCTATGAACGCTTTGGGTTTCAGGCGTTTAAAGATGAAGAGAAC
>TARA_R110001592_G_scaffold6774_3_pt1 | contig 16781 bp, 13 predicted proteins | sample TARA_R110001592 | Tara Oceans TARA_R110001592 (sample SAMEA4398387) | marine metagenome | biome: Polar Biome; feature: [SRF] surface water layer (ENVO:00010504); material: water (ENVO:00002006), including particulate matter (ENVO:01000060) such as... | depth 5 m
AGCAATTTACATTAGCTGCCGCCGGACTAAACTAAGGAATAGAGTACAAGTTTAAAGCTGCAGCGGCGCAAGATTAGGGCCGATTCGCATGGCTAAGCCAACATTGGGACATCACTGGGACTATCGCAATGGATATCGGTACACGAACTACTAATGCCAGGTCAATTTTTGCCACTAGCTTTCTTGCCATGATGCTAGTGGCCTGCGGTGGCGGCAATGGCAAGACTGCCGGCACCGAGCAATCAAATAGTCTGTTACGTGCAGTGAGCAGCGAAGCAGAGTTCGTGACGCACTTTAAAACCTTGTATACACAAAACAATGGCAACAACCAAGTCTCAGCTGCGCCGCAGGCGTCTGAAGGCGCAGCTGCAAATGATGGTTCCTCCGGCGGCTATTCAAGTACCTATACTCTCGAAAACAACGTTGATGAATTTGACGTCTTAAAATACGATGGTGACTTCCTTTATATCGTCCCTACGCTACAGCAAAGCTGTTGTTTTATTAGCCAAGGTAATCAAGCTTTTGCAAGCGATGCCTTAGTCGCACCGCAAGACCCACAGAACCCAGCCAGTATTCGCATTTTAAGTACCAGCCCAACTATCGCCACTGCCCAGCAAGTAACGACGATCCCGCTTGATGACGGTGAATACGTGCAGGGACTATATGTTCAGGGTGATAGCCTAATTAGTATTTCTACCAGTCAATACTACGGCAGCTACGGTGATGTTTGGCGGGACATAGCGCCGTGGGGACAGCAGTCACTGGCGGTAAAAATATACAACACCGCCACCATCGAAAATATCCAGAAGATGTGGGATATCCGGCTTGAAGGCGGCTTTGTCGATAGTCGTCGTATTGGCGACACGCTGTATCTACTCAGTCGTCATACTCCCTATTGGGACAATATTTATTACTACCCCGCTAGTGAGCAAGAAGTAAGCGCCAATACGCAGACCCTCGCTAATACGACATCGGCGGACATCATTCCGAATATCACTATTAACGAACAAACGCGGGCACTATTCACTGCTCAGGATTGTCTGATCACCCGCGATGACCAAACAAACAAATACGGTTCCCCCGTTATTACCAGCATCACGGCAGTTCCCTTAAGTAGCCCCGGCAACGCCCAAACCACCTGCTATAACGAAGATGCCTCGGGAATCTATATGTCGTCTTCCGCACTCTATATTAGCCAGCCGACGTTTAGCAGCAGCGAAGGTGGAACCCGCATCCATAAATTTGCACTTGGCGCCGGCAAACCAGCCTATCGAGGATCGGCAGATGTACCAGGGCATTTATGGGGGCGCGGGCAAGTCGATTTCAGGATGTCGGAAAAAGGTAATCAATTACGCCTTGTCACCACTCGCTATACCGGCGATGGCGATGACCTTCGCGATCACCAGCTGACTATTCTGCAAGAATCTAACGACGATTTGCGCCTTGAGCAGATATCGACACTACCCAATGCGGCCCGTCCGGCCGAGCTTGGCAAGCCCAATGAATCTCTCTACGGCGTGCGGTTTTTAGATGAGCGCTTATACCTAGTCAGCTTTGAACAAATAGATCCTTTGTATGTGCTGGATCTCAGCAACCCTGAAGATCCCTATATTGCGGGTGAACTGGAGATACCCGGCTTCTCAGATTTTTTGCACCCGGTTAACAATGAATTGTTATTGGGTTTGGGACAATCGGCGCAGAATCAGGGTTTGGTGAAGCTCAGTTTGTTTAATGTTGCCGACATCGCCAACCCTATCGAGCTGGCCACCCAGCTATTGGGTAAAGACGGCGGCTGGAATTATTCTGAGGCCCAGTACAACCGTCACGCATTCACGTATCTGCAGCACCCCGACGGTAGTGACCGCTTTACTGTGCCGGTGAAGTCTTCCTACAACACCGAGCAAGCTGGCTATGTGAATGAGAATCGCCTTTATCTTTTGGAGATAAACGGTAAGTCAAATTCCGCTGCCGCAAGCCTCGACTTAATTGGTGACATTATTGCCAGCCCTGCCCCCAGGGAAAATTGGTACGGTGGTCAGAATCGTTCAGTAATACATGACGATGCGGTCTACTTTCTATCTGGGGACTATATTTGGTCGGCACTGTGGACGTCACCAGATGTGCAAACAGGTCCCCAATAATACGGCAGCTATTCCAAATGCCAAGCTAAGTAGCAACGAGGGAGTAAAGGTGGATAACTGCGCGCTTATCCATTTTCTTTTTGGTTTCCAAAACGCCGGCAATTGCTATACTGCGCCCCCGAAAAACGCCGGTGTCTGTTCTCATGTCCGAGACTATCCTCTATACCGATTTGGCAGCCTGCTACGATCTGATGTGCGCCGACATTGACTACCAAGCCCAGAGTGATACAGCGCATAGACTGCAGCAAATCTTCGGTAATCAGGGTCTTAGGCACTTGGATTTAGCATGCGGTACCGGCCCTCATATAAGCCATCTTATCGACCGTGGTTACGCTAGCATGGGCATAGATCTCAATCAGCCGATGTTAGATATTGCCCAGCGGCACTGTCCCAAAGCGCAATTTAGCCAGCAAGATATGTGCGATTTTACGGTGTCAGCCCCCGTTGATTTGATCACCTGCTTTCTCTACTCCATCCACTACAGCGCTACGGTCGAAAGACTTAAAGACTGTATTAAACGCAGCCATACAGCCCTAGAGGCTAAGGGAGTGTTTTGTTTTAATAGCGTAGACAAAACCAAAATCGACAACAGCTCGTCTACCAGCCACACGGCGAAACAAGGGGGCAGCGACTTTATTTTTAGCTCGAAATGGTTTTACTGTGGTGAGGGTGAAGAACAAAGCCTAAAGCTCAGTATTCAAAAAACCACAGCAAATAACACCCAATCCTGGCAGGATGAACACCCAATGGTGGCAGTCAGTTTTGAGGAGTTGCGGGCGCTGCTATCACCGTATTTTGACGTCCATATTTTTGAACATGACTACGAAAAGCTCGTCCCTTGGAATCGCAGTTCAGGAAACGCCCTCTTCGTATGCGTAAAATTATAGTACCGCGGCGCAGCCATGGCTGTCCTGGCCACCAGCACTAAACTCTAAATCCCGAACCCCGAATCCCGAACCCTATCAGGACAAAATAAACTGCACCTGATATACAAATTGTGACAGCAGTGCATCGCCTTCAGCGGGCGAGTCACGAGATACGTCAAGCAAATCAGGTATTAAGCCCAATCCCAGCGACACGACTGCGGCTACGGCCGCTTCCTTTTCTACTATATTAAAGCGGCTAAAGAGTTCTCGCTCTTGAAAATCCCCTGCCATTTCAGCAACAATCATTTTCACCTGAGTGCGAATTGCGGCTCGAATTAATGCAGAGCTTCCTGCTCTCTCGCGAGCGATAAGAATGAATAAAGATTCATTGCCACGGATATAGCCAAATGCTGCCTGTACCGACGCGGCAATAACAGACTCCTCGGTATCCGCATCCCTCACCCCTTTCAATAATTCTCTCAATGTAATGCCGACATCGTTAACTAGCGCCAGACCTAGCTCTTCCATAGAGGCAAAATGGCTATAGAACGCGGGCGGGCTTAGATTGCAGGCTTTAGTAATACGACGCAGGCTAATACCAGATAAGCCGCTCTGGTCTTGTGCCTGCAGCTCTAGCGCGGCATTCATTAATTTTTCTCGATTTCCCTTTCGACTTTGCTTTGGCTTACTTGTGCTCATACAGTTTCCATTATTCAAGCTTATTTATTTGTCAGGACCTGTAGTGACCCTTTAATGATAGGCCGCGATGGTACGACAAATCGACTACAAATGCCCATCTATAACTAATTGAGACATAGAAAAAGGATATATCATTAACTTGACACATGTTAAGTTATAGCTTAAATTCGATTTTTACGTATGTAAACATAATAAGGCTGAAATCTTTATGAATGCAAAAAGTGAAGCACAGTGGCGCGACCCCAAACGCTACCTCTGGTCACTGGGACTCCTGGTACCACTTTTCCCCGTCTTAGGCGCTCTTGTTTATGTGCAAACAGGGCAAATCTGGGGCTGGTGGCTAACGCCACTTATTGTGTATTTGATTATACCTGCACTCGACTTCTTGATTGGAACCGATCACTCAAATCCGCCGGAATCGGCAGTCGCTAATTTAGAAGCTGACAATTACTACAAGTATATTGTTTACGCCTATATACCTCTGCAATATGCGGGAACCTTGATTACGGTCTGGTTCGCCTGCACTGAGCTAGGACCTCTGGGAATTATCGCTGGCCTATTCAGCTGTGCCTATGTGAACGGTATTGGCATAAACACGGGACACGAATTAGGTCACAAGCGCGATGCATTCAGCCAATTTCTAGCGAAGCTGGCTCTGGCCCCTGTTGCTTACGGTCACTTTTATGTTGAGCACAATTTCGGCCATCATCGCCGGGTAGCTACCCCTGAAGACCCCGCCAGCTCCAAAATGGGTGAAAGCTTCTGGCGCTTCCTACCGCGTACTGTTATCGGCAGCCTCCGCTCAGCCTGCGAAATAGAGGCTCAACGTCTTGAACGTAAGGGCTTGGGGTTTTGGCATTGGCGAAACGACGTTTTACAAGCCTGGGCTATGACACTCGTCTTTTTTGGCGCCTGTACCATTGTGTTAGGCTGGATGGCGCTAGTGTTTTTAGTTGTACAAGCAGTATTGGGTGCTTCTTTACTAGAGGTTATTAACTACGTTGAGCACTACGGTTTGCTGCGTCAGAAAGACGCTAACGGCCGGTACGAGCGCTGCCTACCTAAGCACTCTTGGAACAGCAATCATATTGTTACTAACTTGGTTTTGTACCAACTCCAGCGTCATTCAGACCATCACGCCCACCCTAGTCGGGCTTTCCAAGCTTTGCGTCATTTCGACGATAGCCCACAGTTACCCTCAGGCTATGCTTCCATGATGATGCTCGCGTATTTTCCACCTCTTTGGTTCAAAGTCATGAATCCTAGGGTGGTAGCACATCATCGTGGCGACTTTAATAAAGCAAATGTACATCCGGCTAAAATTGCAAAGTTAAAGTCCTATTTTGAGACTTTCAGCAAAACTGCCAGCGCGTAATATAATATAATTTTGAAATTAGAATTAAGCGGCGCCGATTGGCGCCAGTAAAGGAGTCCATCAATGATAAAAAGAGCAACGCTAGTTAGCGCTATGTGTATTAGCGCATTGCAAAGTCCAATCCTGTCCGCCGCGCAATTAGAAGAAGTTATTGTTACCGCTCAGCTTCGGGAACAAAGCCTCCAGGATGTTCCGGTGTCAGTGAGCGCCATAAGCGGCTCGAAGATGATGGAAGCAGGCTTATCAAAAATCGAAGATTTACAGGCCTACGTGCCTAACTTCACAATGACGGAATCAAGTATTGGTACCGATATATATATCCGCGGTATCGGCTCCGGCGAGAATCAGGGCTTTGAGCAATCCGTGGGTATGTATGTAGACGGCATTTACTACGGTCGTGCCCAACTCGCCCGCGCGCCCTTCCTAGATTTGGAGCGCGTTGAAGTCTTACGTGGTCCACAGAACATTTTACTGGGTAAGAATAGTATTGCTGGCGCCATTAATATCAGTAGCGCGTCGCCTAGTAATGAAACTGAGTTTTTTGTACAAGGCACCTACGAGCCTGATCTCAATGAGCAAGTTATCGATTTTATGGCCTCAGGCCCTATTACTGATAGTTTCAGTGCTCGCTTTGCGATGCGCCAGCGCAAAACCGACGGCTTTGTAGAAAACCTAATACTCGACCGAGACGAAGCTGCGCGTAAAGAGGCAACCTACCGCCTCAAATTTGCATGGGATGCCGGCAATGACTTCGATGCGAAGCTGAAACTAGAAATGGGCAGTTTTGATGTTGTTGGCCGCCAATCAGAGATCCTTACCGACAACCCCTCCGATTCAGACATCTTTCTTTTTACTGGCCGGACCTACGGTGAAATCTTAAATGACACCGTATTCCCTGATTTAGGTGCGATAGGCGGTTTGCTGGGCTCATTGCCAGTTGGAATTCGCAATCTGCTACAACTACAAGATAACGGCTCCATTTTGAATCTGCAGGCGGACGACTCGGTGTTGGATCACACCGCAGATCGCAAGCGTAGCTCCAATGGTGACTTCAGTAATAATGATACTCAAAACATTACTGTGAATATGAATTGGTATTCCGACGGTAACACCTTCACATCTATTACCGGCTATATGGCTTATCAATACGATGAAGAATGTGATTGTGACTTCACCGGTGCTCCCTTATTCCAAGTAGTTTTCGAAGAAGAGTATCAGCAACTAAGTCAAGAGTTTCGCTGGATTTCAGCCCCTGGTGAAACCTTCGACTTTATTGCCGGTGCGTATTTCCAATATAACGAGCTCGACTTCTTTGACTCAATTGTTGTCTCTACCACACTCGTTCCTCAGCTGATTAATGCAGCAGATCTTTTAGAAGGTGGTGGTCGCGGGGATATAGATCCCGGTGCTAACGGCAGCAGCGGCTTTGAATTACTCGGTATTGGTGATGCAGGTAACTCTCTCCTAAATCTGCGCTCACCACGAGACTTTAAGAGCGACTCTATTATCGCCTCTACCTTTTTGCAGGGCACATGGATAATGACCGACACCCTGCGTCTGACGTTAGGTGGCCGATACACCTACGAAAAGAAAAGTGGTAGCCGCAAACTGGAATTCGGCTTGCCGGATGGTACGATCTTACCCATTGGTGAGACGGATACTGCGGCGGCTGTTACCTTTGCTGCAGAGCGTCACGACTTGGCGGGTAAACGCACCGAATCGCAATTTGCGCCGCTGTTGAACGTACAGTGGGACTTCAGTGATGAAGCCATGGCCTATTTCTCAGCACGACGTGGCTTTAAATCAGGCGGTTTCGACGCCAGATCTAATGCTTCGCCAAGCGACGAACCTACGCCGTCGAACCCAACTGCCACCGTCACCAATCCTAGAGTGTTAATTGGTAGTTTCGAGTTTGAAGAAGAACGCGCGACCTCTTATGAACTGGGTCTAAAAACCAGCTTATTTGACGGTGTTGCTGAATTGAACTCTGCGCTCTTCTATACCCAGTTCGACAATCTTCAGGTTAGTGTTTTTGATGGCACATTAGGTTTCAACGTAGGTAACGCCGCTGGAGCGGTTACCCAAGGTGTGGAGTTTGATGGTCGTATCGCATTAAGTGAGCATGTCATTCTTGGAGCAGGTCTCGCATTTTTAGATTTCGAGTTTCAAGATCACGAGTTTGGTACCTGTATCCAAGATCAAATACCAGACAATCCTAATGGCATAAATTGTGATTACAGTGGTAAAACTAACCAATACGCCGCCGACTATTCAGGCAACCTACTGCTGGGCTATGAGCGCGAAGTTGGTAACTCACTAATCCTGCGAGCTAATCTTGACGCGATCTTCAGTGATGAATATCACCCGTCGCCAAACCTAGACGACCGCGTGAAGCAAGATGCGTTTATTCAGTACAACGGCCGTATTTCACTTTCGTCTAATGACGGCCGCTGGGATATAGCATTACTAGGAAAAAACCTTACTGATGAGCTGATCGTGCTATATGCCATTGATACGCCCGTCGCCAAAAAAGTAATTGCCGGAGCCACAACCCACCACGGCTTCACTAACCCGCCTAGAACCTTTGCAGTTCAAGCGTCTTATCGCTGGTAAAACTAAGATACTTGCTTGCCGGTTTTGGGTTTGGACGCTCAAAACCGGCTTTTTTTGTTCTAAAATTTTCAAATTAGATTCTTTTTCCACTGATCTATCAATTAACTGAATAAAGTAGCTTTCAACTTCTCATAGCAAGATCCTGACTTATTCAGGGTCCAATTCTACGCGGTTTCTTCCAGCTGCCTTCGCTCTGTACATCGCTTTATCGGCGCAGTGTATAGATTCTTCAACGGTCCGAGATGCTCGCAGTACTGATACACCAAAAGAGGCTGTTACGTGTGCTTTACCAAAGTCAAAATGCTGAGCGGCAATCGCCACGCGCATACGTTCTATGACCTCACGACTCTGCTCTACGCTGGTACTGGGCATGCAAATAATAAACTCCTCTCCCCCATATCGGTAAATTCGATCATATGGACGAAGGTGCGATTTTAGTTGTTTAACGGTAGAGACCAATACGATATCCCCCGCGGCATGACCATATTCATCATTTATCCGTTTAAAATGATCAAGATCTACCATCGCAATCACACAAAGCTGTTTTCCTCGCTGAACCAGTGCCTGCTGTTCGCAGAGTTCAGTCAGCAGTCTAGCTCTGGTTTTTGCCTCCGTGAGCGGATCTCGGTTTTGCACCACGGCGGCAAACTCCTCTCGTAGGGCCTGAATCTTTACCCGCATTTTCACTATACTATCGTCGAAAGGGTCCCAGTCACGGACTAGAATAGGCAGGCCATCGGAAATGCGCTGAATTAAATGTCGCGCTCTTCTATGCATTTTTTCATGGGCTTTTCCCAGCGAGATAAATAGCGGGTTTTCTTGTAAAAACTGCACGTGAGGGCTGGTATACCATTGACCGAAATCACAATGAAGATGGGCGTCATTTTTTAGATCTGATGGCTCTGGGGCCGTATGGGAAATCAACACGCGCTGTAAGTTCTTATACCATTGTTCGTGGCTAGATAGGGCCTGATCAAGCTCTAAAATGACTTTCTGAACCTGCTGGTTGCTGAGGGAATCCATATTTATGATCTCGTTCTAGGTCTACTACCCAGACATTAACGCAATAACTGGAACCTTAAGCGTGGGGTGGAATGAAGAGCTTATTAAACGGTATAACTGTGCCTGACGGCGTATGGCTTTCTGTCCAAACGTTCCGAGGACCACAACTATTTTATTGTACTGATTTTCCGTCCGCGATTTGAATTCGAATATATACTTACTTATCGATTAGCGCTCACGACTCATAGCGCTTTTGCTGCGGATCTTCTAAGTGGCAATCTCACCGATGTAGTATGCTTCGGCGGTAATTCACAAGCCCGACTCATTTCATCACAGGTGTTATTTACATGGCGGCAGGTTCTCTTCTAGCCCTTTTTGATGATATTGCGACGCTACTGGATGATATTTCGGTGATGTCTAAGATAGCGGTAAAAAAGACTGCCGGGGTCTTGGGTGATGATTTAGCTGTTAACGCCGAGCAAGTGGGCAATCTGCGCGCCGAGCGCGAGCTACCGGTGGTGTGGGCGGTGGCTAAAGGGTCGTTACTCAACAAGCTTATCATCGTCCCTATTGTTTTACTGGCCAGTCTATTTATGCCCTGGCTAATCACTCCGGTGCTAATGCTTGGCGGTACCTATTTGTGCTTTGAAGGCGCAGAAAAAGTCTGGCATGCCATTGCCCATCGCAATGCAAAAGATCATTCCCAAAGCCGTTCGCTGCTAGAAGATAGCAATGTCGATTTGCTCGCCATGGAAAAAGAACGGGTTAAAGGTGCCATACGTACTGACTTTATTTTGAGTTTAGAAATCATTGTCATCGCACTGAGCACTGTGCAGCAGGCACCGTTCGCCAAGCAGGCAGTGGTACTGTCTATTGTTGCGCTAGGGATAACGTTTGCAGTCTACGGCTTGGTCGCCATGATCGTTAAGATAGATGACCTTGGATTGTATTTGCTTAAATCTGCCACTACGGCGGTAAAATCCCTGGGTGGATTTTTACTGTGGTTGGCGCCGGTATTGATGAAAACCCTAACAATTGTCGGCACCTTGGCCATGTTCTTAGTTGGCGGTGGAATATTAACTCACGGCGTAGATCACTACATTGAGTTTGGCGTCGCCCTCTCCCATCTGGATGTTTTCAGTAACGCCTTTGCAAACGGTCTAAGCCAAAATTTATTTAACGGCCTTATTGGTGTGTTGTCGGGTGCCGCGGTGGTTGGGGTGTTTGCTGCGGCGTCGCGGTTTTATGGCAAGCAGCAGCAATAGTTCGCTGCGGTCTGTGGAGCGATAACAATCAATAATGCGTAAATCGATTTAGCCGTTGTTTTAACTGATCGTTTTCTACGCGGAGTTGTTCTATCTCTTCCAATAGGCTGATGGCTAATGCGATACCCGACCAATCAATTTGTAAATCCTGATGGAGTCTCACCGCCTTTTTAGTTTGCATCACCATATGGGTGCTAAAAACCCACTGATCCGGTGAATCCCCATGGGGCTCTACGATGCCATGCTCGACGATTTCCAGTACAAAATGTTCGGGTAGCTCGGCGGTTCTGCACAGCTCGTCAAAATTCATTTGATCCACCTTGGTGTCAGTCATACTTTTTCACTCCACTCCGCGCGTGGATCAAAGGCAGCCTTGTCAGCTAGTGCTTGCCATGTTTTGTTAATGTCTTCGCTTGAGGTTTTTGGCATCACCACTTTTAAGACCGCATATAAGTCACCACGACCGTTTTCGGTAGATAGCTTTTTAATCAAGCCCTTACCGCGCACTCGCAGCCGCTGTCCGGTTTGGCTATTGGCCGGGATAGACATAGTGATTTTGCCATCTAAGGTTGGCATGGCCAGTTTACATCCCAAGGCGGCCTCCCAAGGCGCTAATGGTACTGTGACGATGAGGTTGTGACCTTCAACATCAAATAATGGATGCGGCACTAGCCGAATACGCAAATACAGATCACCATTAATACCCGATGGCCCCGCCGGCTCGCCCTGCCCCTTGAGGCGGATGCGCTCACCAGACTCTACCCCCGCCGGGATTTTAACGTTTAGGGTTTTTGTTACATCGCTTACCCGGCCATCAGCGGTGTATTTGGGAATAGTATAAGAAATGGTTTTGGATTCTTCTGATAAAGTGTCTTCGAGAAAGATCGCTAGATCTGTCTCTATATCTCGACCTTTATGGGCCTGTTGCCGCCGGCCCTGAAAGCCAGAATGCTGCCCGGCTTGGCCAAACATTGACGAGAAGAAATCAGAGAAATCGCTATTGCCAGCAAAACCCTCATGACTATCAGCCCCAGGCTGCCAGCCTGGCGGCGGACGAAAGCCACCTTCCTGACTGCCATACTGTTTGACCTCGTCGTACTCTGCACGTTTTTTATCATCGTAGAGCACTTCATAAGCTTCGGTAACTTCCTTGAACTTATCTTCTGCGTCCTTATGGTCACTAACGTCGGGATGATATTTTCTGGCCAGCTTTCGGTAGGCCACTTTGATGGCTTTTTTGTCGGCGTCGGGTTCAACGTTCAGAATTTTGTAATAGTCTTTAAATTCCATTGCTTACCCTATCTAGGCTAGTTACCAATGATATTATTTGAGCTGAAACAACCTCGGAGTGCTATTCATAATTTTCCGCTTACACCATCAACCCAACGGACAATAGACGCCGCGTCCAAGGCGCCACTCTGGCGGGCAATCTCCTTACCTTGGTAAAAGATAACTAGGGTTGGCAGACTTTTAATATTAAAACGACTTGCAACCGCCTGTTCTACGTCAGTATTCACTTTAGCCAAGCGTAGATATGGCTCTAAAGATTTAGCAGCCTGATCAAAGGCCGGCGCCATGCTTTTGCAGGGGCCACACCAGGGCGCCCAAAAGTCAATCACCACCGGCGTGTCATTGCGACTGATCATCGTTTCAAATCCGTTTGCAGACAGACTGATAGCTTGCGCGTTGAATAGTGACTTTTTGCATCTTCCGCAGTTTGGCGAGTGTTCTAATCGATTGCTTGGGACTCGGTTATTAGCCAAACAACAGGGACAAACAACGTGACTGACATCGCTCATCGGAAGATCTCTAATTTTAGACAGTGTATAACTCTACTCCACTATCAAAGCCGCAAAGCGATATAGATCAATAATCCGCCTAATAAATCGCGATTGTGGCTCTCGCTCTATGGTAATTCTCAACTACTTTTTAACCACGATAGGGCTTGGTCGTAGTCATCGAAAAATTTTACCTCGCCGGACACAAACCAATTACCCACTTTTGCCGCCATCTCTTCCCAGCGTTTATTACCGTAAAGGGCGACTTTTACAAACTCATTGCCATGCTTTAAACCGAGTTTAAAATCATCCCATGCTGCCCGCAGCTCCCAGCCATCAAGCTCAGAGCCGTCAAATAACATTTTCACTTTTGGTTCTTTGACAGCAGCCAGCGCCGAGTCGATCATCGGGCTTATAGTTCCATAATCTTGGTGACTGAGTTTGCCCTGAGCTTTTAAAGAGAGAAATATATCACTTCCGACCGACTCGATACCTATTGATAAACCGTGACTGACTGAACTCATTTATACGATCCCCCTCGTTTCAACAGTGACTTTTTGCCCATAAAGTGTCTACACATGAATTGTAGGCCGCCATAGCGATAATAGGGTCTAGCCCGCGCGGTCGATACCGAGCTGCAAGCACCTACTTCGTGTTTGGCTGAATGACTAAGTAAAGCATAAGCCATGGTTTCTTATAGCTTAGCTCAAAGGCGTATAAGCCGCCCCCAATCCCAAATTTTAACTAAAATAACTCCATGTATTACCTTCTCGAGAGGTAAAATATCCCCAAGCATATTTACCATTGAAAATAAAAGTCCCAACTACGTACAGTGCCACGGAGGTTTGGGTCTGCAGTCCATTTCCAAGCAAATCAATAAGTTGAGTATCAACGGAGAACGCCGCATGGGTATTACTGAAAGAAGCTTATCAGAGTTAGCTAATTATCTTGATGGAGAGCTAGTTGGCGACGCAAATCATATGATCTCTGGGATTGCAGATTTACAGACTGCTGGGCCTTCTGAGTTGTCTTTTATCAATAAAGAGTCGTATTTACATTATCTGCCTGCATCCTCGACCGGCGCCGTTATTCTTAGCGCTGATTTTGCAGATAAATATGTCGGTAATAAGCTGATCGTCAGCGATACTTACCTCGCCTACGCCAAGGTTTCGGCACTGTTCGAATCGCTGTCAGTAGTGGCGGGTGGTATTCATCCCTCCGCGGTCATTGCGGCGACTGCCAACATCGATTCCACTGCATCCATTGCTGCGAACTGCGTTGTCGGCGAATTTGCTTCTATTGGGCCTGGTGTTACGCTTTATCCAGGTGTTTGCATCGGTGACCGCGCCAGTATTGCTGACAACACCCTAATTCACCCAAACGTGGTGATTTATCACGCTGTGAATGTAGGCAAGAACTGTGTGATTCACAGTGGCACAGTTATCGGTTCCGATGGTTTCGGCTTTGCACCAAGCCGGGATGGCTGGCAGAAGATCCACCAGCTGGGTGGCGTTATTATCGGCGACGATGTTGAAATTGGTTCTAACTGCTCTATCGATCGAGGCGCCCTAGGCAACACTATCATTCACGATGGTGTGATTATGGACAATCTGGTGCACATTGCCCACAACGTAAAAATCGGTAAACGCTCAGCCATTGCCGGCTGCGTCGGAATTGCTGGAAGTGCCAACATTGGCGCAAACTGCACGGTTGCCGGCGCCGTGGCCATTAATGGACATATTGATATTGCCGACAATAGCCACTTCCACGGCGGTACAATTGTCACCAAAGGAAATACGGAAGCCGGTGCGTTTGCCTCCGCAACGCCGATGCAAGAAGTGAAAAAATGGCGTCGCAACTCGGTGCGATATACCCAGCTCGATGATATGTCGAACCGCATCCGGCAACTAGAGAAACAGTTAAAAGCCTTATTGCCGACAGACCCTGCCGAGTAATTTGCCCATAAAAAAGGCCGCTTGCGCGGCCTTTTTGCTATTCCCTCTTTCATGCGAAAATAAGGTTTATTTACGAGGGATTCGGCTTAGGTCTTTAGCTTCTTTGCCAAGAAGAGCCAAGTCTCCAAAACAGAATCAGGGTTCAGGGACACGCTATCTATGCCCTGCTCCATCAGCCACTGTGCGAAATCTGGGTGATCAGATGGACCTTGACCGCAAATCCCGATGTATTTATCGTGCTTCTTGCAGGCATCTATCGCCATTTTCAGCAATGCTTTTACCGCGTCATTGCGCTCATCGAAGAGGTGAGCAATCAAGCCAGAATCGCGATCTAGCCCCAAGGTAAGCTGAGTTAGGTCGTTCGAGCCGATTGAGAAACCGTCGAAATACTGCAGGAACTGCTCCGCGAGTAAGGCGTTAGCTGGCAGCTCGCACATCATTACTACCCGCAAGCCATTCTCGCCGCGCTTCAAACCATTGGCTTCCAGCAACTCAATAACTTGCTTAGCTTCGCCAACGGTCCGCACGAATGGCACCATAATCTCTACGTTAGTGAGATCCATATCGTTGCGAACTTTCTTAAGCGCGCGGCATTCCAGCTCGAAACACTCTCTAAATGAATCAGAAATATAGCGCGACGCACCCCGGAAGCCGAGCATGGGGTTTTCTTCAGATGGCTCGTACAAGCTGCCACCTATTAAGTGTGCGTATTCATTGGATTTAAAATCGGACATCCGCACAATAACGGGTTTGGGATAAAACGCACTCGCAATCGTGGAAATACCTTCAACCAGCTTTTCTACATAAAACTCTACCGGGCTAGCGTAACCAGCAATACGGCGCTTCACTGCCGCCTGCACATCGCGGGGAATATCGTCGTAATTCATCAGCGCTTTAGGGTGCACACCAATCATTCGGTTGATGATGAATTCCAAACGCGCCAAACCCACACCAGCATTGGGGTAGCCTTGGAAGTCGAAGGCACGGTCTGGGTTACCAACGTTCATCATTACTTTGAACGGCAGTTCCGGCATGGCCTCAAGCTTATTGCGGTTAATATCGAAATCGAGAATACCGTCGTACACCATGCCGGTATCACCTTCTGCGCACGATACCGTGACGGGCGTGCCGTCTTTTAGCAGCTCGGTGGCGTCACCGCAGCCCACAACTGCAGGAATACCCATCTCACGAGCGATGATCGCTGCATGACATGTGCGTCCGCCGCGATTAGTAACTATTGCTGAGGCGCGCTTCATTACCGGCTCCCAGTCTGGGTCGGTCATATCGGTAACCAGCACATCGCCTTGCTGAACTTGGTCCATTTCGCTGATATCTGCAATCACCCGCACCGGTCCGGCACCAATACGCTGGCCAATAGAGCGACCTTCACATAATACTGCGCCTTTTTCTTTTAAAAGGTAGCGTTCCATCAAGGTAGTGGATTCGCGGCTTTTAACGGTCTCGGGGCGCGCTTGAACGATATAGAGCTTGCCGTCATCACCATCTTTGGCCCATTCAACATCCATTGGCCGACCGTAGTGCTTTTCAATGGTCATAGCTTGTTTGGCAAGGCCGAGCACTTCGTCGTCGGTTAAGCAAAATTGATTGCGCTGGTCTTCGCTAACATCCACGGTCTCAACAGATTTACCGGCGCTAGCGTCGCTGCCGTAAATCATTTTGACCATCTTGCTACCGAGGTTGCGGCGCAGCACCGCAGGACGGTCTTTCTCAAGTGTCGCTTTGTGAACATAAAACTCATCGGGGTTTACTGCACCCTGCACAACGGTTTCACCCAGGCCGTAGGACGCAGTGATAAAGACGACACCGTCGAAACCTGACTCAGTGTCCATAGAGAACATAACACCAGCGGCGCCGGTATCTGAACGCACCATGCGTTGGATACCCGCCGACAGTGCAACATCGGCGTGCTCAAAGCCTTGATGCACGCGATAAGCAATCGCGCGATCATTGTATAAGGAGGCAAACACTTCCTTGATCGCAATCATAATATTGTCGAGGCCGCGAATATTTAAAAAGGTTTCTTGCTGGCCAGCAAAAGAGGCGTCAGGTAAATCTTCTGCGGTAGCCGATGAGCGCACCGCGAAAGACATGGCATCGTTGCTATCAACCAACTTGGCATAGGCTTCAACGACTGCCGCGTTGAGAGCTTCAGGGAACGGTGTTTCAACAATCCACTGACGAATCTTCTTACCCACAACAGCAAGATTCTTTACGTCCTCAATATCAAAGCCGTCTAGCGCGGCAATAATTCGATCGTTCAAGCCACTTTGCTGCAAGAAATCGCGGAAGGCGTCGGCAGTGGTCGCAAAACCACCGGGCACCGACACACCGACTTGTGAGAGCTGGCTAATCATTTCACCTAGGGATGCATTCTTGCCGCCAACGCGGTCAACATCATTCATTCCAAGGTCGTTGAACCAGATTACGTATTCAGACACGTGATATCTCCCAATTTACAAAGTGACCGCATTACGGTTATAAGGGTGCAAGAAATTAACACGGGCTATACTAAAGTAAGTAATTTGGAAATTCCCGTCGAAAAACTCAGTGCATTAGGTAAAAAAACTACATGATTCGTCCGGCTTTTTTTATATCAGACAGTACCGGCATCACTGCCGAGACCCTAGGCAGCAGTGTTTTAGCGCAATTTGAGAGCCAAAAATTTGAGCACATTATCGTGCCCTACGTCGACAATGCCCAAAAAGCGAACTCGGCGGTAGAGAAAATTAATCGGGCTGCAGATGAATGCGGCAACCAACCGATTGTGTTTGATACCCTAGTCGACGAAGACCTGCGCGCAATTATTGCCACTAGCCGCGGCTTTATTGTAGATGTTCTTGGCACATTTGTTAGCCAAATAGAGATAGCGCTGGGAGAAAAACCCTCGCGCACAGTTGGCCGCGTGCAGAATGCCGACAAAGATATGCTTTATAAGCAGCGAATTGACGCGGTAAATTACGCCCTAGATAACGACGATGGCGCCAGATTAAATCGCTACGACCAAGCCGAAGTCATTTTAATTGGTGTTTCTCGCAGCGGGAAAACCCCAACGTGCCTGTATTTGGC
>TARA_R110001592_G_scaffold650_3_pt1 | contig 16775 bp, 14 predicted proteins | sample TARA_R110001592 | Tara Oceans TARA_R110001592 (sample SAMEA4398387) | marine metagenome | biome: Polar Biome; feature: [SRF] surface water layer (ENVO:00010504); material: water (ENVO:00002006), including particulate matter (ENVO:01000060) such as... | depth 5 m
CAACTTACGTCGCGATAGCCAGCGCAATTGAAAAAGCGGGTCTTACTTGGCTTGCCCGCGCAGTCGAATGAAGCCGTTGCTTTCGTGGCGGGCTAAGCACATTAGGCAATTGGTGGTGAACTCTCCGTATTTTTCGGCCTAGGCGCGCGGCGGCGTTGTAGGCCTTCTTGCGCCGTTGAGGCTACCAAGCGGCCATCGCGGGTGTAAATCAAACCACGATTCATGCCCTTGGCTGCAGAGGCTGATGGCGCATCCATATGGTAATAAAGCCATTCATCCATGCGCGCTTCACGGTGAAACCACATGGCGTGATCGATGCTTGCGCATTGCATGTCTGGCTGCATGAAATGCGCGCCATGCGGCAACATAGCTGTGCCCATCAAGGCAAAGTCTGATGAAAATGCCAACATGCATTGGTGCAGAAATGGGTCGTCGGGTAAGGTCATTTGCGCCTTCATCCAATGCCCGCGCATTGGCTCTTTTGGCTGTGCATCAAACGGGTTAACAGGATCAATTGGGCGCAACTCAATCGGGCGCTCCAGTTCTAACCACGCGCGATGCTTTTCCGGCACATAGGGCGCAATCATGCGGCGCAGATCAAGCTCGCTAGTAAAGGCCTCAGGCCCTTCGACATCGGGCATAGGGAATTGATGATCAAAACCAGCCTCTTCGGTGGCAAACGAGGCCATCATGGTGAAAATAATTTCACCAAACTGAATGGCCTTCACCGTGCGTGTGGTGAAGCTACGGCCATCACGCACACGTTCAACTGAGTAGACGATGGGTGACTTAGGGTTGCCGGGGCGGAGAAAGTAAGCGTGCAGCGAGTGCGCCAACAGGTTGTTTTCCACCGTGCGGCCAGCAGCCATTAGCGCCTGACCTAAGACTTGGCCGCCAAAGACATTGTGGCCAAAGTAGTCGTGACTGCGGCCACGAAACAGGTTCACTTCTAAGTTTTCTAAGTCCAGCAGCGATAACAACTCTTCCATTACAACAGACATTGCTTACTCCTTCGGTCGGTTCCACGCCACAATTTCGACAAAATGATAATTGCCGTGCGTGCGTTTGTTCGGCTTTTGTTACACTCAGGCTCGATTTTAACGCGTCACTGCTTTATTTAGACGCTAGCTTTTGTACAGGATGCCTGCATTATGCTGAGATTTCTCGGTCTAGATCGCCTATTACGACTTATTACCCGCAGCTTGATGTACCTCTGGGTGCGCGTGCAAGTCTCGCCAAATGATCTCGAGCTTTTAGGTATCGATCCTAATCGTCCCATTTGCTATGTCTTGCAAAACCGTCTGCTCTCGAGCGTGCTGGTTTTAGAAGCAGAGATGAGTCATCTCGGCATGCCTCGGCCATTGAGCTCGATGCGGCGCTTTGGCTTACGCGAAAAGCACTCATTGATTTGCCTAACGCAAGAACATCGCAACCCGCTGGCAAAACCTCGTCACGCGCATTCACCACGCCTAGTGTCATTGATGGACGCGGTCTTTGAAGACCCAACGCTCGATGTGCAATTAGTGCCAGTGACTATTTTGTGGGGCCGCTCGCCTGACAAAGAAAGCTCGTGGCTAAAAATTCTCTTTGCTGATTCATGGGCAACGCCATCGGCATTGAAGCAGTTCATCACCATCATCTTGCATGGTCGCCAAACCATTTTGCGCATGAACCCGCCCATTTCTCTGCGCCAACTCTGCGACGACACGCAAAGTAGCGAGCGCAGCCTGCGCAAAGTATCGCGCGTGTTACGTGTGCATTTCCGTCGCCAGCGCACTGCCGCCATTGGCCCGGATATGTCGCACCGCCGCACCATGCGTAGCGACATTATCGGCTCCGATGTTGTGCAAGCAGCCATCGCCAAAGAAATGGAAACTCACGATGTCACTCGCGATGTTGCTGAAGCGCGGGCTCGTATTTACGTCAACGAGATTGCCTCGGACTACTCATATCCAGTGATTCGCTTCTTTGAGAAGTTTTTAAACTGGCTGTGGACGCGCTTGTATAACGGCGTCACGGTGAACAACTTCGAAGTTATCGAAAAACATGTCGCCGATCACGAGATTATCTATGTGCCCTGCCATCGCAGCCACATCGATTATCTGCTGCTGTCCTATGCCATTTTCACGCGTGGCTATATGGTGCCGCACATCGCCGCTGGCGCGAACTTAAACATGCCCGTGGTGGGCAGCTTGCTACGCCGCGCTGGCGCATTCTTTTTACGCCGCACATTCAAAGATAACTTTCTTTATGGCGCGGTGTTTAACGAATACCTGCACCAAATTTTAAGCCACGGCTATCCCATGGAGTATTTCGTTGAAGGCGGCCGTAGCCGCACGGGACGCCTGCTGCCGGCGAAACTTGGCATGGTCAATATGACCTTGCGTAGCTATCTGCGTGACCACAAGCGCCCGCTAGTGTTTATTCCTGCCTATATTGGCTATGAAAAACTTATGGAAGGTGGCACCTATATTGGTGAGATGCAGGGCCGTCCAAAAGAGAAAGAAAATCTATTCTCTTTAGTGATGTCTATTCGCAAGCTAAAAAAAGTCTTTGGCCGTGTGCATTTAAGCTTTGGCGCACCGATCTACCTAGACCAGCATCTCGACACACATATGCCAAACTGGCGCGCTGATGGCCCTGCTGCGGCCGATTCAGCAGCCTTTATACCAACGTCTATGGCGCTTGGTCTTGAGATCAGCACCGGCATTAACGCCAGTGCCGTGGTCAACCCCATCAACTTATTAAGCTTGGTGCTGTTATCGACGCCGAAACACGCCATCGATGAAGATCAGCTCGCCGAACAAGTCGCGCTGTATAAGTCCCTGCTTGCTGCCGTGCCTTACACCGAGCGTGTCACCCTCACCGAGCTCGATGGCCCGGCCATGGTGGCATACGGTGAAGAGCTGAAAATCCTACAGCGACGTAAGCATCCACTCGGCGACTTGCTTTATCTGCACGAAGAAGAAGCCGTGCTGATGACGTACTTCCGCAACAACACGCTGCATTTGTTCGCCCTGCCCTCATTGATCGCAGTGCTACTTCTGCAATGTGGCGACATCTCTGACGAGGAGCTGCTGCGCCGCGTGAAGTCGGTCTATCCTTTCTTAAAATCTGAGCTGTTTTTACGCTGGAATGAAGACGAATTGGCCGACGTTGTGGCGCAATACATCGACGCAATGATTGACTTGAAACTAGTCAATCGCACGCGCTCTGGCTGCCTAGCACCACCAAAAGTCAGCAGCGAAGAATATGCTCGCTTGCATATTTTGAGCCGTGGCCTGCGCCAGACTCTGGTGCGTTACCACATGACGGTGACGATTTTGAACCAGCGCGGCACCGGTAAGCTAACGCAGCAACAGCTAGAAGAGCTTTGCCATTTACTTGCTCAGCGCCTGTCATTTGTGCGTGAGTTCAGTGCCCCTGAGTTCTTCGATAAAGGCTTGTTTAAGGGCTTTTTAGACACACTGAAAGCATTAGGCTTCATTCAAGTCTGTGGTCAAGGCACGATAGTGTTCGATAAGCGCCTTGCTGGCCTTGCGCAAGAAGCCTTGGAGGTACTGCCTAGCGGCATTCGCCAAGCCATTTTGCAGGTGACGTTGATTACCGACGAGGAAGTGAATATTGCTTTAGACGCACTTGAGGCCAGCAAAGAGCGTAAGAAACAACGCGCCGCGGCAAAAGCCAACGCATAATGGTCTGGTGCTGAGAATCTCTTAGAGTTGCATATCCATGGAACTAGCCCCGCCCGCGGGGCTTTTTTCTACCCACATGAAACTGGCTTAGCTTAACGCTCTTGGCGTATAGAGATCGAAACGGCTGCTTTGGCCGAGCATACGTTGGTGCGGTTCATCACCATTGAGATCGGGTGCAATGCGCGGACGCTTAACCACCACACGCTTGGTCGCCACAGCTCGCGCCAATGCCAGCAAAGCATCGGCATCTTCGTCACTACCAACCACATGGCGAAATGCCCACATGTCCTTTTTCACCTTCGCGGACTTTTCGCGATGCGGAAACATCGGATCTAAATACACTACTTCGGGGCGCGCCTCTGGTGGCAGTAGCAACTTAGCGCGCAACACACTCTGCGCATCATCGGCGTGCAATATTAAGCGCTCAGCCGTGCCTGCTAACTGAGCACTTTGCTGAGCGCGGCGCAGGCCATCGGCTAATAAGGCATGCACCAAGGGCACACGCTCAACCATTTCTACTTGCGCGCCAAGTGAAGCCAATATCCAGCTATCGCGACCAAGGCCTGCAGTAGCATCAAGCACACGAGGTGTGGCGCCCTTACGCAGGCCACAGGCGCGAGCAACGGCCTCACCGGCACCATGACCATTGGCAATGCGTCGCTGCAAGCTTGCATCGGCAAAATCAACGCGCACAGGCCCAGGTAAAGGTTTTTCTAGCGTTTGTAGTGCTAGGCCGTGCTCATCATAAATAAGCACAGACTCGGCGCTATCTGTGTGATCGGCTTGAGAGTTGCCATCATTTGCTTCAGTAATGCGCGTTTGCAGTCCGGCAAATAATTGTCGGCGATGCTGATTTTGCTCGCGCCCTGCCAACGGCTGCTCAGGCCATCCAGCCACGAATATCGCACCCAGCCTTTGTGCTTGCTCTTGTGCAAGCTCGGCATGAGCCTGCGTTAAGCAATACAGCGCCAGACTCATGACAGCCAGTTAATCCAGCCCGCCCAAGCGCTGATAAAGATGAATAGGCCGAAGCCGATGCGATACCAAGCAAACACCGTAAAGCCATGCGTGGAGACAAAGGCGACCAGGGCTTTCACCACCCAAGCGGCGACGAGGAATGCAGCAATAAAGCCAATGGCGAAGACAGGAAGATCGGCCAAGATAAATTCGTGACGGTGTTTAAAGACTGAATATACCGTGGCGCCAATCATGGTTGGTACGGCTAAAAAGAATGAGAACTCAGTAGCTGTTTTACGTGACAAGCCCACCAGCAAGCCGCCAATGATGGTCGCGCCCGAACGCGAGGTGCCGGGAACCATCGCTAAACATTGAGCAAAGCCAACCTTAAGCGCGTCTTGCCAGCGCATATCATCGACATCATGCACGCGCACAATATGCTCACGGCGCTCAGCCCAGAGGATGACGACGCCACCTAAGATCAGCATAAAAGCGACTACGAAAGGACTAAATAAATAGTCGCGAATCACGCCAATTGCAAAGAAGCCAATAACTGCCGCCGGCAAAAAGCCCACTAAAATATTCACCACAAAGCGTGTAGACACTGGCTCTTTACTGAAGAAGCCACGAGTCACTCGGTTTAAGCGCTCGCGATAGTCCCAGCACACGGCCAAAATAGCGCCAAGCTGAATTGAAATTTCAAACACTACGCGTTTATCGTGAGTCCAGAAGTTCATCAGCTCGCCGGCAAGGATTAAATGCCCCGTGCTGGAGATCGGTAAAAATTCGGTAAGACCTTCGACAATGCCCATGAGTAGAGCTTGAAAATACAGTAGATAGTCCATCAAAAATCCTATGGTGCGGTGCTAATGGCGGCGGCCGAGTAGGCCTGATAAAAAGCGCTTGGCATGCGGCGAATACGGCCTTGGGCAATATCGACACAAACGAAATGGGTGCTGCCACGGAATACCGTTTGGCCATCGCTGAGACGAATAAATTGATAACAGCGATGCGTGGAAAGTTTATCAACCTCGGTCAGCCATGTGGCTAATATCAGCTCGTCATCGAGGTGTGTGGGCAATAAATAGGACAGTTCGTGCTTGCGTACGACCATGCCGTGGCCGGAGGCTTCATATTCGTCTGGGCCTAGGCCTAATGCACTCGAGTGCGACCACGCCACATCCTCAAGCCATTGTAAGTACACAACATTATTGGTGTGGCGCATGACATCGATATGTTCAGGCAACACACGCACGGTGACGGTATGCGGTTGCAGATGATCGAAGCTAGGGCTGCTCATAGGCCGCGACCGGGCAATTTTCGCCAGACATTATCGCGTAAATACACGGGCAAGGCCTGCTCAGGCGCCAGTGCTGGTTTATCGACTAGATACTCAGCCGCTAGGCCGGCAACATCGACAGCGCTAGGCGCTAGATCTGGCCATTGCTGACTGACAGGCATTTGCGCCGATAACACCTCGCCATAGCTGCTCCAGCCGCTGCCGACACCAACGCGCTCTATGTTGCTGGTGAGCCACTCAGCAGGTAGCGCATCGGGCTTGCACACCACTACCGGCGCTGTTGGCTGCATCCAACCATCGACGCAATGAAACACGCCAGCGTAAATCTCGCCCATGCGGGCATCGAAACAGGCCATGACATCGCTAACGCCATGTTCGCGCCAGGCCGCTTGCGCCAAGGTTTGTAAGCTGCAAATGCAGACCATGCCAAGGTCTGCGCCAAACGCTAAGCCCTGCGCCACGGAAGCGCCAATGCGCACGCCAGTAAAGGCGCCGGGGCCGTTAGCGTAGGCAATGGCATCGAGTGATTTTAGCGCCCAGCCAGACTCGCTGAGCAGCTCATCGACCATCGGCAAGATGAGCTGTGTTTGCTCACGCGGGGCAAATTGATGGCGAAAAATCATCTCGCCAGACTCAGTCGATAGCAATGCGGCCGAACAGTATTCGGTGGTGGTTTCTAAGGCCAGCAACTTCATGTGTGCGCAGGCTCCAAGGCATTAATAAACTCAAAAAACTCGGTCACAACAGCAATTTCTCGGGTGCGACGCATGGGCGGCAAGCTTTGCAAAAACAACTGGCCATAGGGCTTACCGACTAAACGCGGGTCGCAGACCATGAGCACGCCAGTATCGAGCACATCACGAATCAAACGCCCTGCGCCCTGCTTCATGCTGATAATCGCCGATGGCAGCTGATAGGCCATAAATGGATTCTGGCCACGCGATTTATAGGCATCAAGGCGAGCTGACATCACCGGATCACCCGGTGAGGCGAACGGCAGTTTATCAATAATAACCAGCGATAGCGCCTGACCGCGCACATCAACGCCTTCCCAAAATGCACCCGTGGCCAATAAAACGCACTGCTCAGTGCTGGCAAAGCGGCGCAATAGTTCGGCTTTCGGCTGCGTGCCCTGAACCAAGAAAGTAAAGTCGAGCTGCTTTGGCAGCCATTCGGCAGCTTCACGCAGCGCTCTATGCGAGGTGAAAAGAAAAAATGCGCGGCCCTGACTGGCATTTAGCACTGGCACTGCAGCTCTCAAAACAGCATTGGTGTAATCCATCGCGCCAGTGTCAGGTAAGCCGCGCGGCACATAAAACAAGGCCTGCTGCTCATAGGCGAAGGGGCTAGGTAGCTGAATCGCCTCGATATCATCGCTCAAGCCTAGCTGCTGGCGAATATGACGAAAATCTTCGCGCACGGCCAAAGTTGCCGAGGTAAATATCCACGCCATCGGGTCTTGATCAATCAGCGCGCGAAATGGCTGCGAGACTTCTAGCGGCGTCCATTGCAGCACAAAGCCTTTGCGGAAGGTCTCGAACCAATGCACTTGGTTGTCTGGCGTGTCGCCGGTGAGCTCTTCAAAGGCCTTGCCTAGCTCTTCGGCACGGCGGTGGCAGCTATCCAAACCCTTGCTACGATCTTTCAGCGCCGCTAAGGCATCGAGTAAGGCGCCTAAGCTTAAGTTCACCGCCGCAATAGCGGCCGGCATCTCTGGCTGCTCAATGACCTCGGCCCACACGCCCTTGCGCGAGTCTTCACCCAGCTGCAGACGAAAATGCGCTAATCGCGTCTCGATGACCGACACCAAATCATTAGCGCCACGTAAATCACCGCCAGCCGCCAAGATTTCGCGCAAGGTGTCGGCCAGCAAATCGTTAATTTGCCGCGACGATAGGCTCTGGCCAAAGAACATCGCCGCCGTTTCCGGCAACTGATGCGCCTCATCAAAAATCACCGCATCTACCGCCGGCAATAGCTCACCAAAGCCACGATCTTTCAGGGCTTTATCGGCAAAAAATAAATGGTGATTGACCACGATGATGTCGGCCTCGGCCGCCTGCTCACGCGCCTTCATCAGCGGGCAATCATCGATTTTGGGACACTCTTGGCCCAGACAGTTATCCGCCGTACTCGTCACCAATGGCCAGACGCTAGAGTCTTCAGCAATGTCGATAAGTTCAGCAATATCGCCCATTTGCGTCTTGCCTGCCCACGCCGCCACACGCTGCAAATCGTGTACGACCTGTTTGCTCTCTAACTCGCCATCGCTCAAATGCTGCTCTAAGCGGTAGGGGCAAAGATAGTTGCTACGGCCTTTTAGCAGCGCGGTGCGAATAGGCTTGCCCAGTAGTGTGCGCACTTGCGGTAAATCGCGATGAAAAAGCTGATCTTGCAGGTTGCGCGTGCCGGTGGAGACCAAGGTTTTTTGCCCAGAAAGCATCGCCGGCACTAAATATGCAAAGGTCTTACCGGTACCCGTGCCGGCCTCAACCAAGAGCTGCGACTTCGCTTTCAGTGTCTTTTCTACGGCCAGAGCCATCGCCACCTGCGGCGCACGCGGCTGATAGCCAGGTACTTTTTCAGCAAAAGGCCCATCAGCACCGAGTGCATGGCTAACACTCATGGTCGTCATTGCGTTACCTGCATGGCGCAGCTCCTGTGGCTTAGTGACGTGCGCGTCATGCTGGTTTTAAGCATTAGGTCGCGCGTGAACTAAGTAAAGCAGCTGGAATAGCACTCTGCTCACTTTCTATCGCTGCCAAGCGCGGCGCCAACAACGCCTGCATCATGTCGATGTGCAGCTCATTGGCGTTTAGCGCATCAATATAGGCGTAGCGACCACCGCCCGCCTGCTGGAAAAACTCCCCATTTTCTACGGCGATCTCTTCCAAAGTTTCTAAGCAATCGGCCGAGAATGCAGGGCAAATGACATCAACAGAGGCCAGCGATTGCTCGCCCCAGGCCTTGAGCGTGGCATCGGTGTAAGGCTTTACCCATTCCTGCAAGCCAAAGCGCGACTGAAAGCTCACACACCATTGCTCATCGCTTAAGCCCAATTCACGCACCACAGCAGCTGCGGTTGCACGGCAATGCTCGGGATATGGATCGCCTTTGTCGGCATAGGGCTGAGGAATGCCATGGAAGGAAAACAGCAGCTTTTCGGCTTGACCATTTACTGCCCAATGCGCTTTGATCGACTCAGCCAGCGCGTGAATATAGTGCGGATGAGCATGATAATCGCGGATGATTTGCAGCGATGGCAGTCGCCGCTGCTGCGGAATCCAGCGCGCAATTTGGTCGTATAGCGGCGCTGTAGAGGTTGCTGAATATTGTGGAAATAATGGCAGCACCACCCATTGATCAATGCCCTGCTGATGGCAATGCGCCATGGCATCACGCAATGATGGCTCGCCATAGCTCATGGCTGGCAACACCTGCACATCGAGAGCGGGAAATGCAGCAGACACACGCGCCTGAACTGCCGCAACTTGCGCCAACAGCGTCTCGCGCATCGGCGACTCATGCGTCCAAATACTGGCATAAGCCTTGGCCACGCGCTTTGGCCGTGATGGCAAAATAAGCAGGCGTAGAATAAAAAACCAAATTAGCCGAGGCACTTCAATCACGCGACTATCACTTAAAAATTCGCGTAAATAGCTGCGTACAGCGGCCGGCGTTGGTGCTGTTGGCGTGCCGAGGTTAGCCAAAATAACCGCTACTTTGGTGCGTTCGATGGTCGGCGCAGGGCTTTTATCGCGGCAATAGCAAGATTCATTAACGCAGTTCATGAGCAACTCTCTCAAACAACACGTGGGCATAATACAGGCCAAATAATTAATGGTCTGCCTGAGCCAGAAACAATAACGCCGCGCAGGGCGCGGCGTTAGTTTACAAGCACTACACGTGTTTAGCTTAACGCTGCCAACATACGTTTGGTGATGTCATCAACTGAGCCCACGCCTTCCACTAAATGGTATTTAGCCGCATTGGGCGTTTGGCCATCACGAGCTTGATAGAAACCAACCAAAGGCTGTGTTTGCTCATGATAGATGGCTAAGCGCTTAGCTACTGTTGCTTCAGTGTCATCTGGACGCTGCACAAGATCTTCGCCAGTCTCATCATCTTTGCCCGCAACTTTTGGCGGATTATGCATGACATGATAAACACGGCCAGAAGCGGGGTGCACGCGGCGACCTGACAAGCGCGCGATGATTTCTTCATCGGCAACACGAATTTCGACAACATGATCAATCGACACGCCGGCATCAATCATTGCTTGCGCTTGCGGGATGGTGCGCGGAAAACCATCAAACAAAAAACCTGGCGCGCAATCGGCCTGCTTAATACGTTCTTTCACCAAACCAATGATGATGTCATCAGAAACCAAACCGCCAGCATCCATAACCTTTTTCGCGGCAATGCCAAGCTCTGTGCCAGCCTTCACCGCCGCACGTAGCATGTCGCCGGTGGAGATTTGCGGAATGCCAAAACGGCTCATGATGTTCTGAGCCTGCGTGCCCTTACCAGCACCTGGCGCTCCCAAAAGAATAATACGCATCCATTTTACTCCCAATCTCAAGGCGGCAAGGATACTCGCCCAAGCCGCCTTTTCACAAGACTTTCACCGCCAAGCTGCGACCAACGGACTATCGCGCTTCGACTTTCTCGCTAATTCGCAGGCGCACTATTTGATCACTGGCTTTCTGCACTGGTACTGCTACTGCTTGCCAGCCGGGCCCAGTGGCATCGCCACTAGTCGATATTCTCGCCGAAATAACCACATCCGCGAATGAACTCAGCAGTCTTGCTGAGTTCAAGCTATGGCGATCATTGAGCGCAATCGACATCGGAAACTGCGCCACTGGCTGCCCCACGGCGGCAATCGGCATCGGCATACCGGCAGGTTCGCGAGCGAAAATAAACAAGGTTGCATCGGCGGGTATGGCGCGTGCCACTTCTGGCGCAAGCGTGACCTCGATGCGATATAGCGTATCTGCGGCTGCCGTGACTTCACCGGCGCTACCGGCCTCTGCAATCAAGCCGGCAATGCGTTGATCAGCCGCCGAATCTGCCTCAGCAGCAGGCATTGCCGCGCGCAGGGCTCGTAGCTTCGTTAACACCGCTAGTGCCGTGGCATTATCGCCAGCACGCAAGCTGCCCATACCAAGCATCAATAAGGCGCCTTGATGATCAGGCTCGCGCTGCAAAATACCATTGAGCAAGTTTGCTGCTAGAGAATCCATCGCGCCTTGCTGCGACATGATGCTGGCTTGCACATAGGTCATCGCCACTTGGATATCGCTAGGGCTAAGCTCCACAGCACGGGCCAAAGCCTCTTTTGCCGGACCAAACTCACGTGCTTGCATGAAGCCCAAGCCTAAAGTTAGCCAGCCTTCGCCATTATGCGGATCGGCCTGGACACGACGCTGCAGCGCACGCATAAAGTCCGGCAAACTAGCATCTGGCGATTGTTCCGCCATATCCTGCCCCGCCAGCAACTTATCGATAGTCGGCGCTAAGCGCTCAGCATTATGCGTATCTTTCGCCAAACCTGGGCTCAAAAATACGCCAAGCCATAACGCCACACTCGCGACAGGAACAATCAGCAATAACGCCAGCGCCAAACCACCCACTTTCAATGGCCGACTACTTTGATCTGCCACTTGTTGGTTATCGGCTAATAGCCCGCGATCGAGCTCCAACTTCAGCGCGGCATAGGTCTCAGCGGTGATGCGCGATGCCATGTGATCGGCATTTAGCTCAGCCAAACGCTCATGATAAATTTGCTTCGATAAGGCCTGCGCGCTACGACCTGTCACCGCCATACCACCACGTAATGGCCAGAGCAGGCAAAATGCCGTGGCTAGCGCTAATAATATCGCCGCCAACACCATCGGCACTAAGGTCATTTGATCCGCACCCAAACTCATCATGACCTACGCTCCTGATCACCGGACAATACACGCTGCAGCTGCTCCGCCTCTTGTGACGACAATGGCCTAGGCTTGGCAATCACCCCGCGCGTCCGTCGCCACATGGTAAAACCGGCCACAATGAGCAGAATAAATGGACCGAACCAGAGCACAAACGTGCTGGCGCGCACAGGCGGCTTATAGGTAATGAAGTCGCCATAGCGCGCGATCAAATAATCACGAATTTCGCCATCGCTTTGGCCTGCTTTAATTTGCTCATAAACACGGTCTTTCAGGTCCCCAGCTAAGCCTGCATCAGAGCCGGCTAAGTTGGTGTTTTGGCATTTTGGGCAGCGCAGCTCATCAATCAATGCGCGGTAGCGAGTTTCCTGCAGTGGCGTATCGAAGTCGCGGACATCAACAGAGGCAAAGCTTGCTGCAGAAATCAGCATCAGGCTGAGTAATAGATAGCGAATCATGGCTTAGCCTCCTGCGCATATTCAGCTAATAGCGCCTCATAGCGTGGCTTCAACTCGGTTTGCCATGCCTTCGGGTCGAGCACGCCAACTGCGCGATAACGAATGATGCCATTGCCATCGACTAGATACGTTTCTGGCGCGCCATAGACACCTAGATCGATGCCTAAGCTGCCATCTTCGTCAAAAATGACTTGCTCAAAGGCATTGCCGTTATTGCTTAGCCAAGCCAGAGCTGCTTGCCGATTATCTTTGTAGTTCACACCGATAATGCGCACGCCTTGGCCTGCTAACTCAACCATGACAGGATTTTCGATAAGGCAGGAAACACACCATGTTGCCCACACATTGAGCAGTGTGACATTGCCTTTAAAGATGCTTTCGTCAAGCTTTAGCTCGGGATCAGCAAGGCTGGGCAAGTTAAAGGCCGGCACTGCGTGGTCTAAGCGCGCAGAAGGCAAAAATGAAGGATCACTGCCATTGCGGCTAAATAGCAAAAGCGCCAAAGCCAAAAACAGTGCCAATGGCAACGCGAAAACTAACCAGCGACTCGATGATTTCATGTCGCCGCTCCTGTGCTAGCACGCGGCGTTGGCGTAGCACTGACACGATGGCGATAACGTTTATCGAGCAATGACATGAGTGCGCCCAAGGCCATCACCAAAGCACCAAACCACATCCAGCGCACCATTGGTTTCACGTAAACACGCACTGCCCATGCGCCGTTGTCCAGTGGCTCGCCTAGAGCGACGTAAAGATCGCGCCAGAGCGTGCCGGTAATGGCGGCTTCAGTCATCGGGCTTTGCTGCACGCGGTAGATACGCTTCTCCGGATGCAACACTTCGGACCACGCGCCTGAGCTCACCACCAAGGTGCCTCGCTGTGCCGTGTAGTTTGGGCCGCGATGATCTTCGACGCCATCAAAACGAAATACATAATCGCCGACAGTTAGTGTCTCACCGGGAGCTAAGCGCACATCTTTTTCCACGCTGTAATGCGAGGTCATTGCCACACCCAAAACCACCATGACCAGACCAATATGGCCCAGCTGCATGCCCCAATAACTAGGAGTAAGTTTCTTTAGGCCCAGCCAACGCGTTCTGGCATGGCGCGTCTTCACCAGTACATCTTCAAATAAAGCACCTAAGACCCATGCCGACAAGCCAATGCTGAGTGCAACTAGCCATGGCAGATCGCCATAGACCAATAGCGGTAGCGCAATCGCCGCCACTACCGCGGCAATCAGCACGCGCCACAAGGGCAGCAGGCGCTTACTCAAGGTGTCGCGCTTCCAATTGATGTGCGGACCAATGCCCATAAACACCATCAGTACCAAAGTCAGCGGCACAAACAGCAAGTTAAAGTACGGAGGCCCAACCGATAGCTTGCCAAGATCTAGCGCGTCTGCGACTAGCGGAAATAAGGTGCCGAGCAAAACTGTCACGGTCGCAGTGAGCAGGAATAGGTTGTTAATCATCAAGAAAAAGTCGCGCGACACCGTGGTGTGCCTACTCTCGCTTTGCAAACTCGGCGCTTTCCAAGCAAACAAGGCCAATGAGCTGCCAATCACCACAATCAAGATCGCTAAGATATACAAGCCGCGGGAGGGGTCCGAAGCGAAAGCATGCACCGAAGTCAGCACGCCTGATCGCACCAAGAAAGTACCCAACAAGCTCAAAGCAAAGGCAATAATAGCCAGCAACACAGTCCAGGCTTTAAATACGCCGCGCTTTTCTGTTACCGCCAATGAGTGCAGCAAGGCCGTACCCGCCAACCACGGCATAAATGAGGCGTTTTCAACTGGGTCCCAAAACCACCAGCCGCCCCAGCCGAGTTCGTAATATGCCCACCACGAGCCTAAGGCGATGCCTACGCTTAAAAATGCCCATGCCGCCAATGCCCATGGCCGCGACCAGCGTGCCCACGCCGAATCAAGGCGGCCATTAAGCAAGCCCGCCAGCGCGAAAGCAAAAGGCACTGCAAAGCCGACATAGCCCATATAAAGCATGGGTGGATGGAAGATTAAGCCGGGGTCTTGCAGCAAGGGATTGAGGTCATTGCCCTCAATAGGGAAGTCGGGAAATAGGCGGTTGAATGGGTTTGATGTGAATAAGACAAAGCTCATCATGGCCGTGCTGATTAGGCCCAAAATGGCGAGTACACGAGCGGTCATGATCAAAGGCAGTGCTTGCGAAAAGCGTGCGACAGCAGCAGTCCAGCCCGCTAGCACGAGTACCCAGAGCAATAAGGAGCCTTCGTGGCCACCCCAAACGGCGGAAATTTTGTACCAAAATGGCAGCAGCGTATTGGATTGGCGCGCAACATAGTCAACGCTGAAGTCATTCAGCAAAAACGCTGCCGTTAGGCCAATAAATGACAACAGTAATAGGCCGAACTGAGCATAGGCTGCTGTTCGTGCGACAGCCTGAATACGGGGCTCACCGCGTACTATGCCCAACCACGGCAAGGTGCCCTGAATTAAGGCCACGATGGCTGCCAATACCAGCGCAAATTGACCGAGTTCAACCCACATAACGTTCTCCTAATGCCATATCAGCACGCGTATCAGGTCGCCATCATACCTGCGCTGCCCACCCTGTCCAGTTACACCGCTAAGTCATTCAAATTGCTGCTTTGTTAAGCCTTTGCAAAGAACCAAAAACACATTTAGAAACAACTCTAAGACTAATGGGTCGGCATTCTCCCCCAATGCCCTTGCTACCATGGGCGCACGAAAAAACTGCCTAAGGAAATCTATGAGCGACGTTTATCAGCAAACCCAGTTTAGCCGCGAAGAGCTTATTGCCTGCGCTCGTGGGGAACTCTTTGGGCCAGGCAACGCCCGCCTGCCATTACCCAATATGCTGATGATGGATCGCATCATTCACCTCTCACGCGAAGGCGGCACAAACGGCAAAGGCGAAATCATCGCCGAACTCGATATCCATCCAGACCTGTGGTTTTTTCAGTGCCACTTTGAAACCGACCCTGTGATGCCCGGCTGCTTAGGCCTCGATGCATTGTGGCAACTACTCGGCTTTTATCTCGGCTGGCGCGGCAACCCTGGCCGCGGCCGAGCCTTAGGCGCTGGCGAAGTGAAGTTCTTCGGCCAAGTTTTGCCCACAGCAAAAGTATTGCGCTACGAGATCAATATCCGCCGTGTAGTCGAACGCAAGCTGGTCATGGGCATCGCTGATGGTCGAGTATTGCTCGATGGCCGCGAAATCTACACTGCTAGCGACTTGCGTGTTGGCCTCTTTACCAGCACTGAAAACTTCTAATTGGAGCATCCTATGCGCCGCGTCGTCATTACTGGCTACGGCATTGTTTCCTGCCTTGGTCATGACACCGAAACTGTAAAAAACAGCCTGTTTAACGGCATTTCCGGCATCCGTGCCAATGAAAAATATACCGAAATGGGCTTTCGCAGCCAAGTCAGCGGCTCCATTCGTGACCTCGATCTAGATGCCTTGATTGACCGCAAAATGCGCCGCTTTATGGGCGATGCTGCAGCCTATGGCTATGTTGCACTAACTCGCGCCATCGAAATGTCCGGCCTCAGCTCTGAGCAAATCGTTAATCCCCGCACCGGTCTGGTGGCAGGCTCTGGTGGCGCATCAAGCACCAACCAAGTGGCCGCCGCCGACATCGCCCGCGAAAAAGGCGTAAAGCGCATTGGCCCATACATGGTGCCACGCACCATGTCCTCTACATTGTCGGCCTGCCTAGCCACTGCCTTCCAAATCAAGGGCGTGAACTACTCCATCGCTTCCGCTTGCGCGACTAGCGCGCATTGCATTGGTCATGCCGCCGAACTCATCCAGCTCGGCAAGCAAGACGTGGTATTTGCCGGTGGCGGCGAAGAAGAAGCTTGGGAAGAGTCGTGCATGTTCGATGCCATGGGCGCGATGTCGAGCAAATACAACGACACTCCCGAAAAAGCCTCACGTGCCTATGACGCCAATCGCGATGGCTTCGTCATTGCTGGTGGTGCCGGCATGGTTGTCGTCGAGTCCTATGATCACGCGATTGCTCGTGGCGCGACTATCTTGGCGGAAATCGTTGGCTATGGCGCCACTTCCGATGGCCATGACATGGTCGCCCCTAGCGGCGAAGGTGCTGAGCGCTGCATGAATATGGCACTGCAAACTGTCGATACGCCTATCGATTACCTAAACACCCATGGCACTTCTACACCGGTAGGCGATTTAGCCGAACTCAAAGCCATTCGTGCAGTTTTTGGCGATAAAGCCCCCGCCATTAGCTCGACAAAATCACTGTCTGGCCACTCTTTGGGCGCTGCCGGTGCTCAAGAAACGATCTACTGCTTAATCATGCTCGCCAATGATTTTGTCACCGCCTCAGCAAATATTGAGACACTAGACCCAGAGGCTGAAGGCCTGCCAATTGCCTTAAAACGAATTGATAATGC
>TARA_R110001592_G_scaffold106775_1_pt1 | contig 16766 bp, 12 predicted proteins | sample TARA_R110001592 | Tara Oceans TARA_R110001592 (sample SAMEA4398387) | marine metagenome | biome: Polar Biome; feature: [SRF] surface water layer (ENVO:00010504); material: water (ENVO:00002006), including particulate matter (ENVO:01000060) such as... | depth 5 m
ATCCGCATCGAAGCCGACGACACCCTGATCCCGCCCGACCACCGGCTTGAGCGGATCAAATCCGACGGTGGCGTGGAAACCGTGACGAAAGCCCCCGCCGCGGCAACGCCGGCGGCGGTGACGGCGCCCACGACAACCGTCGATGCCGACAGCGACGGCGAGAAGTCCGAGGAAGAAGGCGGCCGCCGGCGGCGGCGGCGCTCACGGCGGCGCAAACGCGGCGGCGAGGGCGATGCCCACGACACGCAGGAGACGCGGACGGACAACGATGCCAACGAGCCCGCCGAAGCCAGCGAGGAAACCGACGGCGACGGCGAGCCGCGCGAGACGCGGGAAGGCGCGGGCGAGCAGTCGGAAGACGGCGCGCCCAAGCGGCGCCGGCGCGGACGCCGTGGCGGACGCCGGCGGCGGCGTCCGGAAGAGGGCCGTTCGGAAGACGGCCAGACCGAGATCGCGGCGGACGCCGGTGGCGAACCCCAGGCCGATGATGCGGTCTCGGATGCGCCCACATCCGACACCCCTGCATCAGACGTTCCGGCTGCCGACGGCGATGCCCCGGCGGTAAGCGCCGAGACCGGCGACGCACCGGCGGCGGAAGCTGCCGGCGCCGAGGCAAGCGAGACGCCTCCCGAGGTTGCGGAAAAGCCGAAGCGGACCCGCACACGGCGCGCGCCGAAGGCGGCCGAAGACGGCGACGGCGAGGACAAGCCCGCCAAGCCGCGCCGACGGCGGACCACCAAGAAGGCCGCGGACACGGCCGCCGAACCGCAGGCCATCGACGAGGCAGCCCCGGCAACCGAAGCGGTTGCCGAACAGCCCGCCCCCGAAGCCACCACCCCCGAAGCCGCACCGGCCCCCGCGCCGGAACCGGCACCGCAGCCCGAACCTGAACCGGCGATGGCCGTGGCGCCCCCCGAACCGGCCGAGCCGGAAGCGGACAGTGCCAAGACCGTGGTGATCGAAGTCGGTGCCGACACGGAAACCGCCAACGCCCGTCGCGGCTGGTGGAACCGGCTGGTCGACTAGGCCTGAAGGGCAAGTGACGTAAAAAAAACGCCGGCGGGTGCCTTACCCGCCGGCGTTTTTCGTTAGCGTTTCCAGGTCACTTAGCGTTTCCAGGTCACAAGGCGATCGGCTGCCTGCGACACTTCGTCTTCGCCGCCGGCGAAGGAAAACCGCACGAAATGGTCGCCTCGGGTCGGATCGAAATCGACCCCCGGGGTCGCCGCGACGCCGATCTCGGCCAGCATGCGGCGGCAGAATTCAGTGGAATCGTTGGTCAGGTCCGAGACGTCGGCGTAGATGTAGAACGCCCCCTCGGCCGGGGCCAAACGCGTAAACCCGGCCTTGGGCAGCTTGTCCAGCAACAGGGCCCGGTTGCGGGCATAATGGCGGACGTTGGCTTCCAGTTCCTCGGTGCAGTCGAAGGCCGCCATGCCCGCGTGTTGGGAAATGCCGGGCGGCGAGATGAACAGGTTCTGCGCCAGGCATTCGATCGCTCGATGCAGATCCTTGGGCACGACCATCCAGCCCAGCCGCCAGCCGGTCATGGAATAGTATTTCGAGAAACTGTTGATGACCACGGCGTCCCGCGTATGGCACAACGCCGTCACGCCCGGCGCGCCATAGGTGATGCCGTGATAAATCTCGTCGGAAATAAGACGAATGCCGCGTTCCCGGCAATGATCGACCAGCGCCTTGAACTCCGCCGGGGCGATCATGGTGCCCGCCGGGTTCGACGGGCTGGCGACGATGAGGCCGTCGGGATCGCGGTCGAGCGCGCGTAGCCGCGCCACCGTCGGCTGGAAATTGTCTTCGAGGGTCGTCGGCAGGTCGATCACCTCGACCCCCAGGCCGGTCAGGATATTGCGATACGCCGGATATCCCGGCGACGCCAGGGCGACCCGGTCGCCGGGGTCGAAGGCGGCCATGAAGGACAGCACGAACCCGCCGGACGATCCGGTCGTCACCACCACGTCCTCGGCATCCACGGAAACGCCGTAGGCTTGGCCGTAATGGCGGGCGATGGCTTCCCGCAATCCCCAAACACCAAGTGCGTTGGTATAGCCGATGCGCTCTTGGTCGAGGGCTTGGCGAGCCGCTTCGATCACCTTGGAAGGAGCACTGGTGCCAGGCTGGCCGACTTCCAGGTGAAGAACCTTTTCACCGGCGCGTTCGCGTTCCTCGGCGGCGCGCATGACGTCCATGACAATGAACGGCGGCACCTGGCCGCGATTGGATGATTTCAACGCCATATGCCCGCGGCCGATCCCCGGCCTAGCGGTCGCCGACCGCGCCGAGCCCGAAGCCGCGCGGATCGGCAAAGGCGGCGCAGGATTGCTTTTCGTTCGGCACGCCGCTGTCGCAGTAGATCGCGTTGATGCGCACGCCCGAAGCCCCCGGATGCAGGGTATGGCCCAACGACCGCAACGCCGCCTGCTGGTCCTGCGGCAGACCCGGTTCGATGACCAGGGCGTCCGTGCCCTCGGCGTAATAAAGCCGCGGGCCCGCAAGCACCGATTCCAGGCCCTGCCCGCCACCGGACACCCGAAGCGCCAGATCGGCGAGGGCTTCCGTGGCGCCGGGCCCGCCGGTCACCGTGGCGGCCATGAACACACGTTCCTCGTCCTTCTTGGCGCGCGCCTCACCGACCAACAGTAGCGGCGTCGCCGTCACCGGCGGCAGGCTGTCCTTGCCCGGCGGCCGAGCCAAAAGAAACCCAAGCGAGGGCGCGACCTTGCCCGAACCGAAGGCCCCGTTCATGGACACGGTGCAGGCGACGGCCGAACCAAGCTGGTCAATCGCGACAATGCCCGTTGCATCGGCCCCCGGCGGCAGCGGGATCGCCGCGTCGCCCGTGGGCGGACGCTGGGCGTGGCGGGCTTCATCGAGCGTGCGGGCGATCAGGGCGTGGCGTTCGGCATCGACAAGATAATAGGCCGGCTGTGTCACAAGACCGTCCCGCCGAAGCCAGTCCGTGCGCCGCGCCTGGGCCGCCAGGGCCGCTTCGGCGAACACATGCGTGCGCGCGGCATCGTCGCGTTCGAAATACTTGGATTGGGCAAGAACGCCCATCAGGTCCGCGGCAAGGGCGCCGCCCAGGACGGGGGGCGAAGGAAACAGGAATTGCGTGCGTTCGATATAGGGCAGCGTGATCGCGGGCCGGACCTCGGGCAGGTAGGCGCGCATGTCTTCGATGGTCAGCGCGCCGCCCTGACTGTTGGCGTCATCGACGAAATCACGCGCCAGCTGGCCCTGGTAAAAATCGCCGACACCGCGCACCCGCAGACGGCCAAGCACGCCCGCGATGCGCAGGCGGTCCATGCGGTCGCCTTCCTTGGCCAGGTTCGGCGATCCGGCCTTGCGGAACAGAGCCACCACGTCAGGCAGTCCCGCCAGGCGTCCGGCTTGCTGGCGCAAATCCGTGGCGAAGGCGCGCGACACGATCCCGCCGAACCGCGCCAGGTTTTCCGCCGGCTGCACCACCTGGCCCCATTTCAGGCTGCCGAGGCGGGCATGCAGCACCGCGAACCCCCTGGGATTGCCCGGCACGGGCACCTTGCCCCGGTCGGCGCCGCCGGCGCCCTGGGGAACCAGCGCCGGAAACGACAGCACGTCGTTGCGTTTGTTGACGTTGTCGCGAATGACGCAGATGCCGCCGCCGCCCAGGCCCGCGTGGGTCGGCTTGGTCACCGCCAGGGTAAAATACATGGCCGTCACCGCGTCCGCCGCGGACCCGCCAGCCGACAGAATGTCGCGTCCAACAAGGGCGGCCTGCGGATCGTCGGCGACGATGCCGCCCAGGAAACCGCGCACGAAGCCGGTCTCGCCCAACTGCTTGGTGTTTTCTTCCTTCTTATCACCGCCGAACGGGTTGGAAATCCCCCCCGAACAGCCGGCGACGAGCCCCGCGCAAAGCGCAACGGCCACTATCGGCATGGTGAATTGACGGAACCCCGGAGCGTGACTACGTTTACCGGGCCCGGAAACAGAAGGGAACGCGTCCCAACCGGCGCTGATTGCTTTGAAAAGCCGCATCTTTAAACCGTTGTTTTTGATCGTTGTTTTTGGCATCGGCCTGTGCTTTTGGTCGACGGCTTCCCTTGCCCAGCGCTTGTCGATGATTCGGGACGTCGAAATCGAAAATATCATCCAGGAATACGCGACGCCAGTTTTCGAGGCCGCAGGACTGAATCCCAAGTCCATCAAGACCTACCTCGTAAACGACCACCGACTCAACGCCTTTGTCGCGGGCGGCCAGAACATGTTCATCAATACGGGCCTGTTGTTGCAGGCCGACACCCCCGGGCAGGTGATCGGCGTGATCGCCCACGAAACAGGCCATATCGCGGGCAATCATCTGGCGCGGACCCACGAAGCCCTGTCGCGCACGGCGGCGGCCCAGATCCTGTCCATGATCCTGGGCAGCGCCGCGGTCATCGCCGGCGCGCCCGATGCGGGCGCGGCGATCCTGGGCGGTGGGCAAAGCATGCTGCAACGCTCGTTCCTGGCCTACAACCGCGGCCACGAAGCGGCTGCGGATCAGGCCGCCATGACCTATCTGGACCGCACCAAGCAATCGACCAAGGGCCTGCTGGAATTCATGGGCAAGCTGGAATCCAACGAACTTCTGATCAACGCCAGCCGCGACCCCTATCTGCTGACCCACCCGCTGACCCGCGAACGCATCGACGCGCTGGAAGCCCATGTCGCGCGGTCCCCCTATTCCGACGTCAAGGACGACCCGAAACTGCTCGCCCGGCACGCGCGCATGCAGGCCAAGCTGCTTGCCTTTCTCACGCCGGGCCAGGCGCTGCGCAAATTCAAGAGCGACGACACCAGCGTGCCGGCCCGCTATGCCCGGGCCATCGCCTTTTTCAGGACCGCGCGGGTCGATGAATTCGTGAAGGTCATCGACGGCCTGATCGCCGAACATCCCGACGATCCCTACTTCCACGAGATCAAGGGCCAGGGCTTGTATGAAAACGGCGACGCCAAGGGCGCCATGCCGTCCTACGCCAAGGCCGTGGAACTGCTGCCGAAATCGGACCTGCTGCGCATGGAACTGGCCCGCGTCGAACTGGCGACCGAAGACCCCAAGGTTCTTGACGACGCCATCGAAAACCTGAAATTCGCCGCCCATTACGAGCGGTTCTCGCCGGGCATCTATCAGCTTCTCGGCAACGCCTATTACAAAAAGGGCGATGAGCCGCGGGCCCGGCTTTACCACGCCGACGCCGCCTTCCTGCGGGGCGAAATGGAAAAGGCGATCTACAACGGCGAAGTCGCCGCCCGGTCGTTCACCGAAGGCAGCCCCGAATGGGTCCGCGCCAAGGACATCATCAACGCCGCACAGGTCCAGCAGCAGAAGCGGAAGGAACAATAGGCGTGGCACCGCGGCGGCACCACGCGGCCGTGCGGATGGTTGTCGCGGCGGCGGTTCTGAGTGCGCTATTGACCGGCTGCGTGACCGGCCCGCACGGCGGCGACCGTCCCGCGCCCGGACAGCCGGCCAGCGACATCCAGAACATCATGGCGACCCTGGGCCCCTCACCCCTGTTCGCGGGCCTGGACCCGGGCGACCGCTGGCTGATCGTCGGCGACCCCTTGGGCGGCCGCGCGCGCATGGCGATGGATGAAGGCCTGCCCGTCGTCCACTTGTCGGCGGGACCGGACGACCTGATCCTGGGCCGGCGCATCGACCAACACCTTTTGGCCGCCCCCTTCCTGACCTGGAACTGGAAGATGTCGCCCCATGCCCCGCCCTACCATCCGATCCGTATCATCGTCGGTTTCGCCGACACGTCGCGCCCGCTCGACCCCGAGGACGTGACCCTGCGCCGCCTGCCGGACGGCGTGCGGGTGCTGGAACTGGTGTGGAACGACAAGGCGCTGCGCCGGGGCACCATGGACATGCCCAAGGACGGCGGGCCCGCGCGCTATACCGTGCGCGGCGGCGAGGAAGCGCTGGGCAAGCGCTGGCAGGAAGGCATCGACCTGATCTCCCTGCACGACACGGCCTGGCCGGGCCTGTCGACCAGCCATACCCGGATCGTGTTCGTCGCGGCGCGCGCCGCCCCCACGCCGCCGGCCCGGCCCGGCGCATCCGTTCCGGCGGCCCTGATTTCCGACATTCGTCTGTTGCGCTGACGGGATCGTGACACGGCGGCGTCCGCGCCCGCTTGCTCCTTGCCGCGGTCTGGACCAATATGCGCCCACCATTTGGATAAGGAATGACCATGATCTTTCGGTTTGCCGCCTTGCCGGGCGTCTCGCTCATCGCCGCCGCCCTTGCCCTGGGCACGGTTCTCGTCGCCCCGGCCGCACAGGCCCAGGACAAGACGGCCGCCATGGACCCGCAGCAGCGCGGCGCCATCGAGACCGTCGTCCGCGAGTATCTCCTCGCCAATCCCGAGGTCATCGTCGATGCCATCCGCCTGTACCGCGAACGGGAACAGCAGGCCCAGGCGGACCAGGCCAAAATGGCGCTGTCGGCGCATAAGGACAGCCTGATCAACGACCCCGACGCCCCCGTCGCCGGAAACCCCAAGGGCGACGTGACGGTGGTCGAGTTCTTCGATTACCACTGCGGCTACTGCAAGCGGGTGTTTCCGGTGCTGCGCGAACTCCTGGACTCGGACAAGAACCTGCGCTGGGTGTTCAAGGAATTCCCGATCCTGGGCCCGGAATCGGTGACCGCGTCGCGCGCGGCGCTGGCCGCCTGGAAGCTGGACCCGGCCAAGTACCTGGATTTCCATGCCGCCCTGATGGCGACCTCGGGCGGCCTGCCCGAAGACCGTATCCTGAAGATCGCCAAAACGGCCGGGTACGACACGGACAAGCTCAAGAAAGAGATGGCGTCCGATTCCGTCACCGCCGAGATCAACCGCAATCACCAGATCGCCGAAACCCTCGGCATCCGCGGCACGCCGGCCTTCATCGTCGGCGACGAACTGGTGCCCGGCGCGGTCGACGTCGACACCCTGCGCCAATTGATCGCCAAGGCGCGCAAGGGCTGACCATCCCCTTGGCTTGCCGCTAGCAGCTAGCCGCTAACCGCAGCTGGGTTCCGGCAGCGGGTGGATTTCCTTAAGCGCCTGAATGACGACGAACCCGCCCAGGTCCATCTCCATGCGGCGCGGCACGCCGTTGTCCAGCAATTCCATGGTGAACTGGAAACTGGGCGTCGATTGCGGCTGTGTGCCCGTGGTTTCGAAATAGGCTGAGGACACACGCCAACCCGGCCCGGTGCCCAAGGGCCCCCAGGCCGTCTGCAGGCCCTTGCCCTCACCCGCCTTGAAGCGGCCCGTGATCACGCTGGACATCAGCTGGGGGCCGATATCCTCGGTCCCGTCAAAGACATGAAACCGCACCTGTTTCTCGCCCGCCCGGGCGGCCGCCAGAAGCCTGCGGATCTGCCCGATCGGCAGGTAGGTGTCGTTGGGAATTTTCACCCTTTTGCCGTCCGGCTCCGCATAGACCGCTTCGCCGCCGGCCCCTTCGCGGGCGACCTCCAAACGGCCCTTCAGTCTGGTATCCTCGTCGGCGGCCTTGCTTTTGATGGTCGCGGCGAAACGATAACGCGTGCCGTCCGTCGATTCCCAGCTGGTGAAGCGGATTTCCCGGTCGATCACCCCGCCCACCCGGGTCAGAATGTGCATCACCATGTGTTCGGCGACGATCCAGCCGTCGCAGGTCCGCTCGACCGATCGGGTGACCAGGCCTTCGACCCCGTCATAGGGCACCTGTCCCGAAATGGGGCCGGGCAGCAGATGATAGACCGCCTTGTGCGGCACCAGATTGCCCGCCGCGACGGGGCTCGACAGCATCGCCATGGCGGTTATTCCGGCCGCGGCCAGCGCTGGGGCCATTCTGACTGTCATGATCGTCTCCACCCGATGGTTTGCGCAGAGGGGACGCATCTCCCCGTCTTTCCGACGACCTTAGAGCCTCAAGCGCCGGGCCGTAAAGGTGCCGGCCCGCACGGGACGCTGGATCGTCATCCCTGAAAAGAGTAGATTGTATACAATAAACAGGCCCAAAATGGGCCGGGAGTGCTCCGGCGCCCCACACGACTTGGGAGGACATTCGACCGTGAAGATCACGCCCCTTCACCCCGTTCTCGGCGCCGAGGTCACGGACATCGACCTTGCCGCCGAATTGACCGCGGCCCAGGTATCCGACATCCGCGCCGCCATGGACACCTACGGTGTTCTGGCGTTTCGCGGCCAGGCCCTGGACGATGCGCAGCAACGGCGGTTTTCGGAAAACTTCGGTCCCCTGGAAATCAGCCGCAAGCTGCACCGCAAGGGATACGTCCCGCGCCTGGATCCGAAGATGAGCGACATTTCCAACCTGGATGAAAACGGCAACCCCCTGCCGAAAGATGATTTCCGCCTGCTCAACATGTACGCCAACCGTTTGTGGCACACGGATTCGTCGTTCAAGCCCATTCCCGCCCGCTATTCGATCCTGGCGGCCCATGTGCTGCCCAAGAACGGCGGCGGCAACACGGAATTCGCCGACATGCGCGCGGCCTACGACGACCTGGACGAGGCCACCAAGGCCCGCATCGAACATTACATCTGCATTCATTCCATCATGAATTCGCGGGAACGGCTGGGCTTCACCGATTTCGACGAGGGCGAACGCAAGGGCCTGCCGCCGGTCCGACAGGTCCTGGTGCGCACCCATCCGGGATCGGGCCGCAAGAGCCTTTATCTGGCGTCCCACGCGGGCAGCATCGAGGGCCTGCCCGTGCCCGAGGGCCGCATCATCCTGATGGACCTGATGGAACACGCGACGCAGCCCAAATATGTCTACAGCCATGTCTGGCGGCCGGGCGACGTGGTCATGTGGGACAACCGCTGCACCATGCACCGGGGCCGCTGGCACGATCCGGCGGATATCCGCGACCTGCGCCGGACCACCATTTCCGACGAGATTCCGACCGTGTCCCAGGAAGCCCCCCGCCAGGCGGGATGACCGGCGCCCCCGGCGCTTGATTATGGTTTCTTAATATAACCGCGCAATCCTGTCCGCACGTATTGGACAGGTCCGCCGTTCGGGCCGCCGCCGGGGAAAATTCGCATGCACGTCGCGGCCAACAACCACGTCGCCCGCCCGACCCGCCATCCTTATCATCAGCCCGCCCACGGCCGGTACGGCAACCGTGCCTTCCACGGATCCGTCGAAAACGTCTCCGCCACGGGGGCCGCGATCGCCCTGGGCGAGGCCGGGGTGACGGTCGACAACGGCACGTTCGTCGATATGCATGTCGAGGGCCTGGGGCATCTTTCCGGCCGTGTCGCGCGGACCTACGATGGCGGTTTCGCGGTGCAGTTCGACGCCGACAGCTCGGACCTGGATGCCGTCGCCGAGGCGATTAGCCGGCTCGACCGCCACGCCTGAGCCCGCCGCTTCATTCGCGCATTACATACATTAGGATTCCCCAAAATATAGACCAAAGTCAGGGTTACCCCCACGGCTTGGGTCGCTGTAGTCTTGTCTAATAAACCGACATTCTCCCCAATTCGTCGGAAGATCGAGACCACGGTGACATGAAAACCCTGCCTCCCATCGTGCTGGACGGCCAGATGCGACCTGTCGTGAGTACGGTTGCGATTGAGCCGGAAACGGTCGACGATCCGCACATCCAGGCCTGCATGGCGTACTGGTCCGACGTGAAGGGCGATGCTTTCGCGCCCAGTTGGGCGAACTTTCATCTGCATGAACTGCCGGCCCGGGTGTTGCCCTATGCGCTGGTACTCGACGTCGCGGGCGATCCGGCGGAATTCACCTACCGCTATTGGGGATCAGGCCATACCCATTACCATCGGCGCGATTACACCGGGAAGAAACTGACCGACATGGCCGATGCCTGGTCCGCGACCCTGCTGACGCGGCAATACATGGCCGTGTTCGAAGTCCGCCGTCCCCTGGTCTTTCTCAACACCTACGAAGGGGTGGAAGAACCCCTGCGGTCGTTGCGCATGCCGCTGTCCGCAGACGGTCACGCCATTACCCAGATGTTCGCCTTCGTCGGCCGGCGGGACGTCACCGAAACTCTGAAAAATCTGTTCACCCCATCGCCGGATTACAGCGGCTAGCCGCACTGTGTTATCGGCCTTCCCGCCGCGCCTGCTTGCCAGCCTCCGCCGCCTTGCGTAGGGTCGTGGCATCGACATCCGGGAGGAACACCACTCATGACTGAACGAAAGCGCGCGGCCCTGGTTACGGGGTCGGGGAAGAATATTGGCCGGGCCTGTGTCTTGGCGCTGGCGCGGGACGGTTTTAACGTCGTCGTCAACGGCTCCAGCGACCGGGCATCCTGCGACGCCACCGCCGACGCCGCGCGGGCCTTGGGCGCCGACGCCCTGGTGATCATGGCCGACGTCGGCGACAAGACCGCCTGCGACGCCATGGCGGCCGAAGCCATCGGCCATTTCGGCGGCATCGACGTACTGATCAACAACGCCGCGATCCGGCCCAGCCACAGCTTTCTCGACATCACCGACGAGACCTGGGAACGGGTGCTGGACGTCAACATGAACGCCGCCTTCCGGCTGGCCCGCGCCTGCCTGCCCGGCATGGTCGACCGGGGCTGGGGCCGCATCGTCAACTTCGCCGGCATGAACGCCATCCACGGCTACAACGGCCGCGCCCATGTCAGCGTGTCCAAGCACGGATCCTGGGGGCTGACCAAGGCCCTGGGCAAGGAGTTCGGGCCAAAGGGCATCACCACCAACATCATTTCGTCCGGCCCCATCGCCGGCGACCATTCGGACCCCGCCATGGCCGAGCATATCGCCTCCATGAAGGCGCGAGTGCCGGTGGGCCGCCTGGGCACGCCCGAGGAGATCGCCGGCATGATCGCCTATCTGGTGTCCGACCAGGGCGGCTTCATGAACGGCCAGCTGATCCAAATCAACGGCGGCACGGAAACCTGAGCGGGTGCGCGCCCCTGGACCGGCCCGGATGGCGTTCCTTCTGGTTTTTTGCTAAGAATTCTCGGTACTTGGCGGAAACGAGGCAACGATGCGGCTGATCCGGGGGGCGTCCCTGTTGATGTTGGCTTGGGCGGCGGCGGCCCAGCCCGCGCACGCGCAAACACCCGACTGCGCGGACGCGGCCCTGCCTGCCGCCATGCGCGTGTTCGCCTGCACGGACGCCATCGCCCAGGGTGAGACCGATCCCGAGAAACTCGCCGACCTGTACATCAACCGGGCCGACGCCCTGATCGACGAAGGCTTTCCCGACAAGGCGCTGAGCGACCTGAACAGCGCCGTGCGCTTGACCCCCCGCCGCAAACGCGTGCATTTCCTGCGCGCCCGCATCAACCATGCCGCCGGGCGCGACACGGTGGCGCTTGCCGACGCCGACGCCGGCCTGGCGCTCGATCCCCGCAATGCCGACGCTTTGGCGCTCCGCGCGCGCATCCTGATCGCCCTCGGCCGCCCTGGCGACGCGGCGGAAAGTGCGTCCCGGGCGCTCGACGCCGTCCCCCGCCATGTCGGGGCCTTGATCCAGCGCGGCGCCGCCCATCTCGCCCAGGGCCACCACCAGCTTGCCCGGGCCGATCTTAACGCCGCCGTCACCCTGGCCCCGGAAAACGGCGAGGCCTTGCAGGTGCGCGGCGCGCTGTTGCGCCGCATGGGCCTGTATCGTCTGGCCATCGCCGATCTGGACCTATCGATCCGCCAATTGCGCCGCCCCCTGGAAAGCTACCGCGAACGCGGCCTCGTCCATATGGCGACCGAGGAATTCGAGCTGGCCGTCGCCGACTTCGGCGAAGCCCTGGAGATGGCGCCCACGGATGCGGAACTCCTGCGCCTGCGCGGACAGGCACATCTCGCCGGCGGCAACCTTGCGGCCGCGCGCGCCGATCTTTCGGCGTCGCTCGAAGCCGATCCCATGGCACCGGCGACCTGGACCGCCCGCGCCGAAGCCTTCCTCAAGATGGAACAACTGCAACTGGCCCTCGACGACGTCGATCAGGCGATCGCCCTCGCCCCGAAGGACAGCCGCCACCACATGCTGCGCGCCCGCATCCACCTGCGCCAGGACGAGACCGGCTTGGCGCTGGAAGACCTCGACGCCGCCATCGCCGCCGATCCCGGCAATGCGGCCGCCCGGTTCATGCGCGCGGAGCAATTGTTCCAGCTTGAAACCTTCGCCGGCGTGATCGCCGACATGAACGCGGTTCTGCGCCGGGACCCGACCCATACGGCGGCCCTGGTCATGCGCGGTCAGGCCTATTACCGGCGGGGCAATCCGCAGCATGCGGTGCAGAGCATGACCGCCGCCCTGCTCCTGGCACCGGACAACGGCGTCGCGCGCCTGATCCGGGGGTCCGCCTACCGCGATCTCGGCGATGCGGACCGCGCCCTGACCGACCTCGATCGTCTGCTATTGGAAGACCCGGCCAATCTGGCGGCGCTCGACCTGCGCGCCGCCCTGCACGCCGCGGCCGCCCGCCCGGCCAGCGCCCACCGCGACCTGACCCGCATTCTCGAAGACCGCCCCGACGCCCTGGACCTGCGCCGCCGCCGGGCCGCCGCCGCCCAGGCCTTGGGCGATTATGCCGGCGCCATCGCCGATCTGAACCAGGTTCTGGCCGCCCATCCCGGTGATCCGGAAGCCCTTTTGGCCCGTGGCGAGGCGCAATTGGCGGCCGGGCATGCGGACGCCGCCGTCGACGACGCCACGGCCGCCATTTCCGAAGGCACGCGCGGCGGCGACACGGACGTCGCCGCCCTGATCCTCCGTGGCCGCGCCTACCGGCGCCTCAACCAGACGGAGGCCGCCGTCGCCGACCTGGACCTGGCCCAGCGCATGCAACCCTATCAAGCCCGCGCGCTGCGGGAAAAAGCCCGCGCGCTGTTGTTCGGCGGGCGCTGGGGTGAGGCCTCGGCCGCCTATGAGCGGCTGGTTCCCCTGGGCCCCGGCGAGGCCGAACCGCATGGTGTTCTGGCGTTCCTGCGGCTCCGCACGAACGACCTTGCAGGGGCCGGCGCGGACATTGCGCGCGGGCTGGCCGCCGCAGCCAACGATCCCTGGCTGCGGACCCTGCAGGCGGAAGTCATGCTTCGTCAGGGCAAGCCCGAACAAGCGGCGATTGCCGCCTCCGCCCTGATCGCCGAAACAAAACCGACCTCCCTGTTGCTGCGCATTCGGGGATTCTCTCGGCTGGCGCTGAACCGCATCGACGACGCGCTGGCCGATTTCACAAAGGCGACGGAGATCAATCCCGGCGACGCCGCGGCCTGGGCCGGGCGGGCGGAAGCGGAGAAGATCCTTCGCCTTTATACCGACGCCGCCGACCACTTCACCCGCGCCGTCGATATCGACGGCAGTTTCGCCGACGCCTATCTGGGCCGCGCCAATGTGCATGCGGCACGCACCGACCCCGAGGCCGCGGGACGCGACCGCGCGGCGGCATTACGCATTGACCCGGACCTTGCGTCGGACGTAGACAAGCCCGGCGGCTGGCGGCTGGGCAATCGGCTGACCCTGGCCGACCTGCCCTTCTCGTCGTAACCCCCGCGACCGACCACCGTTTACAGACCGGAACATGGACGCAGAACAGCAATTCCAGGCCGCCGCCCAGATGTACCAATCGGGTGATTTCCCCCGCGCCGAGGCGGGATTGACGGCGCTGGCGCTGGCCTTGCCGAACAATCCCAATATTCTGCATCTCCTGTCCCTGGCGCAACTTCGCCAGAACAAGGCGGAGGCGGCGGCGGACAATCTGAAAAAACTGACCGATCTGGTCCCCGACTCGGCCGAGGCCCATGACCTGCTCGGCTGCGCGCTGCGCCAGTCGGGCCGGATCAACGCCGCGATCCGGCATTTCCGCAAGGCCTTGAACATCGCCCCGAACGCCGCGAACATCCATTACAACCTGGGCAACGCCTACCGCGACGACCGCCAGGTTCCCCTCGCGGCGGAACATTACAAGCAGGCCGTCGACCTGGACCCGGATAACCTGAACGCGCTGTTCAATCTGGGGCAATGTCACTACAACCTGTCCCAATTGTCACAAGCGGCTGAAGTTATGCAGCGCGTCGTCGACCGCGCGCCCAACGACCTTGAGGCCCGCGTCCTTCTGGCTCGGGCCCACTACTTCAGCAAACGCTACGCACAAACCCGTAAAATCCTTGAGAGCGCCCTGACGCTGACCCAGGACAACCCAGAGGTGCTGGGATTCTATGCCGACCTCATGGCGCAGATGGGAGATTTTCAGACCTCGGTCGACTATTACGACCGGCTTTTGGCGATACAGCCCAATAACCCCGAGACGCTGCGCCTGAAGGCGGCGACGTTGCTTTCCTTGGGCGATGCCGACGGGGCCCTGGACCATTACAGAAAAGCCGCCGATGCCGATCCGGACTCCCCGGCCAGCCAGGCCGATGTGGGCCGTCTGCTGGAAATCATGGGGCGGACGGACGAAGCCTGGGCGGTGGTTTCCCCGGCGCTGGACCGCCATCCGGGCGACCCGGCGCTCAACCTGGTGGCGGCGCGCCTGGAACGGCAGGCGGGCAATCCCGAACAAGCCCTGGCCCGCCTGGAAACGCTTTCGCCCGCGGCAGGCGATGCCTCTCCCGTCCTGGGCGACGTCTGCTTTGAAATGGCCATTATCTACGAACAGCAGGGCCGCCCCGGCAACGCGATCGAGAACGCCCAGGCGGGTAACGCCGTTCTCGCCCACAACACGCAAGCCGTCGCCATGTTCCGCGACCGATCGGCGAAATACCTGGACCGCCTCCAGCAGGCCTACGACAGCCCGGCTGCACGCCCCGCGGATCACCCCGTCCCAGGGTCCGAAAAAGCCCCTGTGTTCCTGGTCGGCTTTCCCCAATCCGGCGAGGCGCTTCTCGGCCAGGTGATGGCCGCCCATCCGGGCCTCCAGGTTTTGCAGGAACAGGCCACCCTGTCCGTCGTCCGCGACGAACTTCTGGTGCGGGGGAACGATTATCCAGCCAACCTGTTCGACATTTCCGAAACGGACCTTGCGGCGCTACGGAAACTTTATTTCCAGGCCGTCGATCGCGCCGTTGCACGCGATCCCGGCGCCTTGCTGATCGACGCGTTGCCGCTCAACATCCTGGACGTGGGCCTGGTCCACCGTCTGTTCCCGGATGCCAGGTTCATCCTGGCGTTGCGCCATCCCTGTGATGTCTGCCTCAGTTGTTTCATGCAGCCTATGGCGCTCAATGACGCCACCGTTCATTTCACCCAATTAGACGACACCGTCGGCTTTTACGAACAAGTCATGACCCTATGGCAGACCCAGCGCGACGCCCTGGCCTTGAACGTCCATGCAGTCCGTCATGAAGATCTCGTGAACGGGCAGGAACAGGCCGCACGTAACCTGTTGGAATTTCTGGGCGTCTCCTGGGACGACCGGGTCCTGGCGCCCGCCCCGGCAGAAGACGCCATCGGCCGCTGGCGCACCTTCGAAATCCACATGACACCCTATCTGGCGCGCCTTAGGCCCTTCATCAAGGCGTTCGGCTATGCCAACGGCGCGGCCTGAGGTTTCGGGCGCGAAATCCTGGTATTTTCCCGGCCCGGCACCCATTTTAAGATAAACTCGACGCTTGAATGGCCTTTCCCTCCAACCGGCACCGGCGCCGGCATCGGATGGGCGGGGGGCCGTTGACCAACCATGACTTGGGGATCTGACGAACCATGCGAAAGTATCTGACCATCGATCTTGCCACCCGCGACATCAAAAGCGAGGAGCTTTCCGGCGAAGCCCTGGCCCGCGCCGGGCGCTATCTGATCGCCAAGACCCTGGTCGACCGGGATCTGGCAAACATCGATCCCCTGGGCCCGGAAAATCCCCTGATCTTCTCCGCCGGCCCCTTCGCCGGGACCAACTTCTCCAACGCCAACCGCATCAGCGTCGGCTGCAAAAGCCCGCTCACCGGCGGGGTCAAGGAATCCAACGGCGGCGGCACCATGGCCTTCGCCATGGGCCAGATCGGCATCGCCGGAATCACCCTGGAAAACCAATCCGACGACTGGGTCGTCATCCGCATTCCCCTTGAAGGCGACATCACCTTCGAGGACGCCACCCCTTATCTGGGCAAGGGCGTGTTCGAAACCGCCGACATGTTGTTCGAAAAATACGGCGACAAGGTCAGCTTGGGCATCTGTAGTCCGGTCGGCGAATACGGCGGCCTGATTTCCGGCATCGTGTTCACGGACCCCGAAGGCCGCCCAACACGTATTTCCGCACGCGGCGGCGTGGGTGCCGTCATGGGCTCGAAAAAGGTCAAGGCCATCGTCTGTGACAAGCACAAGATGCCCGACTTCCACGAGCGCAAGAAGCTGATGCAGTCGATCAAGACCTACGGCGGCATGATCAAGGACGACCCGGCGACCCAAAACCTGGGTGCCCGCGGCACCGCCCTGGTCGCCGACGTCATCAACCACCTGGGCGGCCTGCCGGTGCGCAACTTCTCGTCCGGACAGTTGGTCGACACGGCCAAGGAACGCCTAAAGATGGGCGGCGACTACATCCGCGAACAGAACCTGGAGCGCGGCGGCGAAACCACCCATGCCTGCATGCCCGGCTGCATGATCAAGTGCTCCAACGTCTATGCCGACGAGAACGGCAACGAACTGGTGGCGCCGCTGGAGTACGAGACCATCGGCCTGCTCGGCACCAACTGCGGCCTGACCCATCCCGACCAGGTGGCCCGCCTCAATGCGGTCGCCAACGATCTGGCCATCGACACCATCGAGACGGGGGCCCT
>TARA_R110001592_G_scaffold3525_36_pt1 | contig 16765 bp, 15 predicted proteins | sample TARA_R110001592 | Tara Oceans TARA_R110001592 (sample SAMEA4398387) | marine metagenome | biome: Polar Biome; feature: [SRF] surface water layer (ENVO:00010504); material: water (ENVO:00002006), including particulate matter (ENVO:01000060) such as... | depth 5 m
CTACGATGGTTGAACACAATGACGATGGTAGTGAAACCGTCATTAAACGTGCAGAAAAAGAAATCGAAATCACCGACAACGTCACCGATGACGGAAAGTTTCGTCCGCATGTTGGGTTGTTTGCCAGTGAAGAAATTTATACCCAAGAGGGCAAAATGGGTGGGGGGAATTTCTCTGTCCTGCGGGAACTTGCAAATGCAGGTAAGCTGCTTGCCAAAGGTTCACTCAAACATGAATATCCGCACTCTTGGCGTTCAAAAGCCCCGATTATTTTCCGCACCACGCCACAATGGTTTATTGAAATGGGAGAATCTGAAAAGCAAGCTGTTGAAAAATTTAAGGATATGCACAAAAGAGATCCTAATCAAGATGAATTGGATCGTATGAAATATAAGTTTGAAAATACTATAAGAACGAAGGCTCTTCAGGCGATCAAGGATACAAATTGGCATCCCGCGAAGGGCGAAGCGCGCATCAATGCGATGATCGCCAACCGTCCTGATTGGTGTATTTCACGCCAGCGTGCATGGGGCGTGCCGATTGCATTGTTCTTGCACAAAGACACAGGCGAAGTTCTGCGTGATGAAGCTGTCTTCAGCCGTATCGGTGATGCGTTTGAAGAAGAAGGCGCAGATGCATGGTATAAAGACGGCGTGGAAGAGCGTTTTCTCGGCGATAAAGCTGACCAATACACCAAAGTCACCGACATTGTGGATGTGTGGTTTGAATCCGGTTCAACCCACGCCTTTGTGGTTGGTGATACGCAAACATGGCCTTGTTTTGAGGGTGTGGAGCAGATTGATTTATATCTGGAAGGCTCTGACCAGCATCGTGGTTGGTTCCATTCATCCTTGCTTGAATCCGTTGGGACACGCGGGAAAGCCCCTTATAAGAACGTTTTGACCCATGGTTTTGTGCTCGATGAGAAGGGCTATAAAATGTCCAAATCGCTGGGCAATGTGGTTGACCCGCTCAAGATGATGGAGCAATACGGCGCGGATATTATCCGCCTGTGGGTGATGCTCTCTGATTATAATGAGGATATCCGTATCGGGAAAGATACACTGAAAAACACCAGTGACTTGTACCGTCGTTTGCGTAATACGCTGCGTTTCTTGCTTGGCGCGTTGGATGGCTTCACGGCGGAAGAGCGCGTTGATCTCTCTGATGAGCGCGTACCGGAGTTGGAGCGTTATATGCTGCATAAACTCCATGAGATGGATGGTCTTGTGCGCGGGTATATTGATGATTATGAATTTGGCAAGATTGCCAAATGCTTGCATGATTTTTGTAACGAGGATTTATCAGCCTTTTATTTCGATATCCGCAAAGACCGCTTATATTGTGATCGTCCTGATTTGTTTGAACGCCGCGCCTGCCGCAGCGTCATGGCAGAGATTTTCCAGTGTTTGAGCGCGTGGCTCGCTCCGATTTTATCCTTCACAGCCGAAGAAGCTTGGAGTCAACGTCCTGACGGCGTGTTCGAAGATGCGGATAGTGTGCATTTGCGTGAATTTCCGAAGGTGGATGATGCGTGGAAGAATGATATGCTGGCTTATGATTGGTGGTATATTATTTCTATTCGTCGGGCCGTGCTTGCTGCTATTGAACCTCATCGGGCTGATAAAGCTATTGGTTCGTCTTTAGAGGCTTGTCCACAAATACTTATTACAGATGGGATGTTAAACAGAACTGTTTCAAAGGGACTGAACCCTGATGCAGAGAGTGAAAGCTCTGTTGGGCTTGCAACATCTGAAAAATACTTAAAAATAATGAAAGGAAAGTGGGCGGATTTAGATTGGTCAGAGGTGTGTATTACATCATCTTATAGCTTGAATTTTATTGATATAATGGGTGAGGAATTATTTTCTTTAAAGGATGTGCCTGGTGTTGGTGTAAAATTCCAAAAAGCCGAAGGCGAAAAATGCGAGCGTTGTTGGAAGGTTTTACCGGAGGTCAGCGAAGAAAGCGGGCATTTATGTCATCGTTGCGATGATGCGGTTAAACACGTAAATGACGATAGCAAAGCTGCGTAATTCTTCATAAAACCTAAAAAAAGTATTTTTTTCTGGCATTTTTCAAAAAAGGGGCGTAATTAAGCCCCCGCTTAGGAGGGGATGGATGTTTGACGTCTATAATCTTCCGAGCATTTGATGAATACGTAAATATTGTGCTATAAATGGACTGCTTATTTTGAATTGTACATTTTTAGTTGAATAAATTTAGGTGAAAAAAGTAATTAACAGGGAAAATGAAGACCATGAGTGATACATTAGATACTCAAGAGTCCGTGGTGTCAGGCCAACAGAAGCCTGAAGAAGACAATATTTCAAAAAGACCAAGTGCTGAACTTAAAGATGCCCTGCAATTGGCAGGTGTCGCTGTGAGTGTCGCCGAAGAGGCCGTTGCAAAGGTGGAAAGAGCTGCGCAACGCCCGGATGCTGATCCGCAGAGCGTGGAAGAAGCCAGGGAAATGACAGATGCAGCTTTGCGTAGATCGCAAGAGGCACTAGGTGAGGCGCTCATCGAATCAGGTGATTTCGAAAAAAGACAAAAGATTGATATGGATGAACTGGCAGAAATAGCCGGTAGAATCCACGAAGAGGTTAAAGCCAAGCACGAAGCAGAGCGACGTGTTAAGGAAGTTAAGGAAAGAGATCTGGCTGCCAAAGAAAAAGCGAAAGCGGAGAGACCGCCTCTTACGAAAGAAGAGCAAGCGTTAGAGGATCGCGTAAGGCAGTCAGAATTTGAAGATCTGAATAAGAAAAAGGCTCGCATGCTATTGAAGGTACGCAATAGTCTGAGCGCTGAATATTACGGTATGAAAACCAACATGGCGACACTGTATATGTTCCCTGATATGCAGGGCATAAGATTGCTTGGTGATATTGATAAAGAGGTGCCGTGGCTTGAATGTTATTACGGTATGGTCAAAGAAAGCGAGTATGGCGAGCCGACAACGCGTTTCAGAAGCGTTATTACCGCAGACCCGAAAAAGGGTTATACAATTGAAAATCAGGCAATCAGAACATTTGATTCCGGTTTAAGAGGGATCTTCACCGACAAATGGGGCTCGGAAGCTTTTAGTGTTAAAGATAACCCTATGAGAGATATGCCGTTTGTTGAAACCAGTCGATATATGCGTGCGCGCTTGAAAGAGGCAGAAAATATTCATGAGAAGAAGTTTCTCGGGCGTTTATTTAAAGCTGTTTTGCTTTCGGGCGCGATCGGCGCGGCGGCCTATTATTCCGGCAATGCGGATGCGAATGAGATCAATGATGCCGTAAACAATCAGAAAACGGAACATACTTTGGTTCAGGACGCTGATAAAATGCCAAAGCCGGTGGAGTTGGATTCATTATACTATGAAGAGACACAAGACAGCCTGCCATCGGCAGAGGCAGAGGGACCTGATCCTTTATAAGACTAAGTCGGCGAAGTCGGTGTTATAATATGATGTCTTCTAAAGTGTTTTAGATTTACAGAATATGATTATTCAGCAGAAGCGACGATTGTGTTGGAAGATGTTTCCGGCGTTGTATGCAACCACCATGCTTGACGATTGATCGAGAAAATCGGCTTATAGTGGTGGATGCTTTTAGCGTAGCGTATCTCTTTGATCTGGTTATCCAGAACAACTGCCCCTTTTTCCGAATATACGATAAGAATGGCATGGGGCATATTTTTCTTCTGATCCTGCACAATAGCAATCCGCATGCGGTTTTCAGGGACACCTAAAACGCGCATGGCAACGTATTTTGCAATGGCGAAATCTTCGCAGTCACCGCCGCGTGTCATGAATTCGATCGGGGTTGCCCAATAATCTGATTTCCCCCAGTTTTTGCTATCCACGATGTATTTCTGTTTGTTCATCATCGCATTAACATTTTGTGCCATGTCATAAATGGAATCTGATTTATATTGTGATAGCTGAATTTTAAGGTCGTTAACGATGCGGTCTGACTTTGAATTACTTAATTCGCGATCAAAGCGTTCAAACATTTCTGTCCATTTGGTGAAGGCTTTCAAATTCGTTGATTGCTTTTCATCGGCGCCGAACAAGGTCGGATATTGTTTTATGGCCTTGAAGGCGTGACTTCCCGCAGAAGCCAGCGTTATTCTGGCCGGAACGTCTTTAATGTCCGATGCATAGGACATTTTCATGAAACTGGTACATGACATCATATAAAGCAGCGTTGTCGCCGCGATGCGAAGCATTTTTTGCTTCAGCAATAATCGCGATAATTGTCGCTTGGAAATAATCTGTGATTCCAACAAAATTTGTCCAAGGGGTTTGCCCGAGTTATGTTGGCGTTTCAAAATTGTTTTGAGGTCAGAAGGGGTAATAACGCCTTGCAAAACGAGGATTTCCCCGATTTTGTTACGATTAAGCGTGTTTTTAATATGTTTGAGAATACCTGTTTTCTCATATTTATGCGCTTTTATTTTTGTTTTTATATCAGCAGAACGCACTACATTCCCCTTTAATCCTAAGCGTTGATCCCTTAATATGTGTTCCACCATTAAACACGAGAAAGATTGACGAATTCCTAACAAAAGCCCATAAACAGGGATATTTTTAACAATTAGTAGGTAAATTCCAGATATGTCCGCATTATCCGCCAACGATATTGATATTGTTCATGCCATGCAAAAGGCCTCCGTGCTTGTGGTCGGTGATATCATGTTGGATCGTTTTGTGTACGGAAAAGTCGAGCGCATATCACCGGAAAGCCCTGTACCTGTGTTGTCGGTCACGCGGGAAAATATTATGTTGGGCGGCGCGGGAAATACGCTGGCTAATTTGATTAATCTGCAATGTAAGGGGCGCGTGCTGTCGATTATCGGTGATGATGATGAGGGGCGCGTTCTGAAAGATCTGGCAGAAAAAAGCAATGTTGACGGTGATGGTCTTGTTGCCTTTAAAGATCGCTCAACCATTGTCAAAACCCGTTTTCTCGCCGGACATCAGCAGCTTTTGCGCACGGATTTTGAGCGCGTGCAGCCCATAACTGATGATATTATGCAGACCCTTTTGAAACAGGCGATTGTCATTTTGCCCGATGTGCAGGCGGTTATTTTATCTGATTACGGTAAGGGGTTACTGACCCCTGATTTTATCAAGGCGTTGATCACGCAGGCGCATGAGCTTAATTTGCCTGTTTTGATTGATCCGAAGGGTAAGGATTACAGCATTTACGCTGGCGCGGATGTGGTTACCCCGAATAAAAAGGAATTGTCCGAGGCCACTGGCGGCTTGCCCGTCGATAGTGATGAAGAGGTGGTATCCGCCGCAAAATCATTGATCGCAAGCAGCGGTATTAAGGCCGTCATTGCCACGCGATCACAAGATGGTATGAGCGTTATTAGCGGCCAAGACGAAGAGCCTGTCCATATACGCAGCGCATCCGATATTGAGGTGTTTGATGTTTCGGGCGCGGGTGATACCGTTATCGCGACCATTGCAGCGTCTTTGGCGGCGGGGGGATCACTCGTAAAGGCGGCGTCGATCGCCAATGTTGCGGGCAGTATTGTGGTCTCAAAGGTCGGCACCGCGCCGATCCGTAGCGCAGAATTACTAGAGGTGCTCCGCCACCATGATCCGGAGGCTGATATCGTTAGAAATGGCGAGGCAAACCGCCCCCGAATTGAGCGCGTCAGGCAAGCGCCTGTACTCAATTGGCAAGAGGCGCGTGAGGACGTGCAAAGATGGAAGGCACGCGGCTTGAAAGTCGGCTTTACCAACGGCTGTTTTGATATCCTACATTACGGTCATGTGACCTATTTGAATGATGCGCGCCAAAAATGCGATCGTTTGATCGTGGGTTTGAACAGCGATTCGTCGGTGCGTATTTTAAAAGGCGCAGAGCGCCCCGTCCATGATGAGCAATCACGCGCACGCGTGCTGTCGGCTTTGGGGTCTGTTGATATGGTTGTCTTGTTCGGCGCGCAAGAGCAGGGCGATGATAACACCGCTTGTGCGCTGTTGGAGCAACTTCAGCCGGATATCTATTTTAAGGGCGGTGATTACACCGTGGATCAAATTCCCGAAGCGCCAACCGTGATACGCGGCGGCGGCGCGGTTGAGGTAATGCCGGTTTATGACGGGCACAGCACAACAAGCTCCATTAAGAAAATGCGTGCCTGAGCAGAGCGTTTAACGCTACCACCAAATAATAATCCATAATTTTTCAACCGCCCAAACCATAAAATCGTTGACTTACGTCCTGTAATTAAGAATGATTATCATTATTAACAACTTCTGTGTGAAGGGGAAGATATAATGCTTCAGGATTTTGTGTCGATGGAACTTTTATTTGGGCGTGGGGAAGCCGTTTTGTTTATAGATGATATTCTCGATCACTATAGTGAAAATGACGTACGCAGCGCGATAGATGGCGGATATTTGACATCGCATTGCCTTTGTTTTGGCCCTGATTGCGGGCGTCATGTGTGCTGGTTAACCGAGGCGGGACGCTCTCTTGTGCGCTGTTGATTGAATAACACTGTACCTTGAGGGAAAGAGTTGGTAGAATCATCGGCGCGACAGCGTGATTTACGTCTTTGATTTCTTCTACAAGGTTTGGTGCTATGCGTTTTATTCTATCTCTTTCTTTGTTTTGTTTGTCCTCCGCTTTGTTGGTGGGGTGTACAGGAAAGCCTAGTCCGATGCCACGGGGCTATGCATCATATGATCAGCATTATAAATCTGCACCAGGGCCAAAGCCGCATAATATTGGCTATGCCTATACCAACGATGATAACAGCACCGCATTAAAAGACATGCGTTATGCTGCACAGGATTTGGTTGAAAAACTCGACAAAAAATTATCGTTTAATGTTGATGAAGTTTATTTGAGAGTGCCTGAAAACACGGCTTTTTATAACAGTTTTGATCATTTGATCCGTGATGAATTGACGCAGCGCGGCTATTTATTATCCAACACACCTGTTAATGCGGTACGTGTTGATTTTGTTGCGCTAGATAAGGTGCCGGAATGTTTTGCAAGCGACTCTTCGGGCGCATATCAAAATGTTTATTTGGCTTTGGCGATCAACAGCGTTAAAGGTGTGCCACAAGACAGCTTTGGCGATTTCTACGAAGTGCCACTTTATGATTTCCATAGTGCAAGCGATGTCGAAATTGAAATGCCGCAATGTGTTGTGGTTAGCGAAGAAGGTTAAAAACAGGATGTTGGCAGGGAAAGACCTAAAGTTCTGTTGTCTGCTGATTGCCAGTTTGCCTTTACTATCTTCCTGCGGTACTGAGGCCGTGTCGTTTAAGGCAGCGTCGGCTGTGATAGCGGCGGCGTCCTACGGTGTTTTTTCTGATCCTGATGTTAATCTGAAAGAAAAAAACTACGCAGCGGCAGATTTTCTGCAATCAAAGATCAAAGATCAAATATCAATCAATCAATTTATAATAGCAGAACCGTTGGAGGAGGCCGACCATCCCGGTATATCTTCTTCATTTGGGATGTCTGTTTCCGAAGGGGTTGGTTTGCGCTTGCAAGAGCTTGGTTATAGCGTTTTGCTGCATGATGTTGCGCCCTATGGCAATGGTGCACTTTACCCTGTGCCGACAGATCAGGTGCAGGCGAATTTTGTTTTAAGAGGTGCCTACGCCGTGAAAGTCAAAGAGGTTGATGTGTTTTTGCGGGTTATTGATAAGCGCACGCAAAAGGTTGTTGGTGGCTTTGATTATACGATGCCGTTATCACGTGAGATTAGAAAATCGGCTGAAACCGAGCCACGCATTTTCCGCGTTAAAAAATAATATTCATTACGGATTTGGTTTGCGCTTGATGGTTTATTACGCCATGTGTGAATACATCCGTATGCTTGGTTTCTGCTGTGGATAGCGGCTTATTACTGGGCGTTGGGGGATATAGGAATGCAATCATTCAATATGCGACAAGCGTCTTTTGCTGCATCCTTGGTGTAGCCCTGAAGGCGACCGCGATAGATCCAGCCCTGTGCGGTTTTTAATGGTGCGATGGTGCTGTTGCCATGTTTTAAATCATCAGGCAGCTTGTCAATACTTTGCGATATGGCGGTGTCGACCCTTGCGCGCGATGTGAATGCTCCGATCTGAATGGACCATGCCCCCGCCTTTGATATGTTGGCCGGAATGGCGTTGGGTAAATCATTTGATGCCATCTCAATAGAGGGCGTGTCAACGTTGTCGCTATCATCGGGGATGGATTCTTGAAGATGTGCAGAAATTGCGATCAGCCCTGTTTCTATGCGGTTGCGGACAGTCACATCGTAATCGCCTTCGCCAATCATTCTGTTAAACATGGAATTTTCTTGTGAGGAATCCAGCATATCCCAACGTGATTTTCTGTTGGTTGCAGCATCAATAATCTCAGTGTCCTGATCTTCGGCTTGTGTGGTGTTGCTTTGCACAGCCTGCAGCGATGGCTCAAGACTCGCGAGTTTCACGATATGCTCGGGCTTTGTTCTGGGGACGGGAACATTCTGATTGGCAATCTGCAGGTTGTTTATTTTATCAAATGCATTATCGAGCAAGATTTTCATCTGCGCATTTCTTGATTTTCCGGTGCGCCCGCCAAAAACAACAGCAATCAATCGGCGGTCATTTTGAACGGCAGAGGCCACCAGATTGAAACCTGACGGTCTGATGTAGCCGGTTTTCATACCATCCATACCGGGGTAGCTTTCCATCAATTTATTATGGCTTTTATAGGTTTTGCCCTGATAGGTGAAGCTGGCTGTTGAAAAATAATGATAGTGATGACCGTATCGGGTAATCATAAAACGCGCCAGATTGGCCATGTCACGGGCGCTGCTCACTTGCTTTGGGTCGTTTAAGCCTGAGGCATTTGTAAAGTGCGTTTTGGTCATACCAATCTCAACGGCCTTTTTGTTCATCAGGTCAGCAAAGCCTTCTTCTGAACCGCCGAGCTTTTCTGCTAATGCGACAGCAATATCATTTGCGGACTTGGTGACGAGGACGAGGATTGCGTCTTTGACCTTGATGGTGGATCCGGGCGGCAGGTCAAGTTTACTGGGCACCATGCTTGCAGCATGATTTGAAATACGAACGCGGCTGTAGAGTTTTAACTTGCCCCGATCAAGTGCATCGAAGACCAACAGTAAGGTCATGAGTTTTGTTAATGAAGCGGGGTGCAGTGCTTTGTTCGCATTGGCCTGATACAGGATAAGCCCCGTATCGGAATCCATCACAAAGGCGCCGTATTTTTCAGCGTAGACATTGCCCTTATTCTGTCGCGCCTGAGCATACGAAGGCATGAGGGATAATGCACAAATAACCAGCAAGGATAAATAGGCGCGCAGATTTATGCGCTTGGGATCAGAAAAACGCCCGTCACTTTGCCTGTGTTGGTTTATTTTGTTTGCAATCATAAAAAGCCAGCGTAAGAAGTAAAATAATCAAAAAAACGTAGGGAAACCCTACTAAATCCTAGTCAGGAATTATACAGGATTTTCGAAGATTTGTCTAATTTTACACAAGCAAGATTTGTGTTTTGTGCATTGCACAAAAAAGTGCTTGACGAAAGTTGCACAAAATTATATCTATAGTGGGCATTGTGCAATGCAAAAAGTTCTGATATTTTTTGTGAATTAGGATGTTCCTTTTCGCAAGTTGAATATCGGTAAAATGATGGAGATTATTATGACCAAGACAGCAACACAGTTTGATAAAATTATGAAAGATACAACAGAGTTCGGTAGCCAGTATTCAGATGCTTGTACCAAATCTACTGCTATTATGATGAAGGGTTTTGAAGACATTGTCGGCACAGTTATGTCACTGGCGCAAAGTTCTGCTGAGAAGCAAGCCAAGTTTGTTAAAGAAGCTATGGGCAGCAAAACGATCAACGAATTCGCAGAAATCCAGAATAAAATCGTTCAAACAAATTTTGATGATTTTATGGCTGGCGCAACAAAAATTTCTGAAATTGGTGTCAAAGTTTTGACAGACAGCTCAGAGCCGGTAAATGCAGAGATCAACAAGGTTGTACAAAAAGCAACAAAAGCTATGGCAGCATAGTTCAGTATTGATTTTGATAAGATTTATGACCTTCGCAATGTTATGTTGCGGAGGTTTTTTATGGGCGATCTTGCGCAAACATCCATTTCCAGACCGTACTGGAATAAAATTGCTTGTAAGAGCAGGTATAGGGCATTGACTCATAAGCTTGATAGGCAACTTTGCCGCCATTTCCGTTAACATTATCGGCGAAGGATCGTGCGGCGAAACTGGGAAATGTCGCGTTATTTTTACCTGTGAGCAGCAACATCGGTGTGGCAGTAAAGTTTCTTGAGTTTTGTGTATCCCATGCGCTGCTGATAATAACGGCAGAGGCAAAATAATTGGGGTTTTTCTCAATCAGATTAAACAGCGTCGCCCCACCAAAGCCGCATCCGATAATGTATATGCGCTTATCATCGACGGGGTATTCGTCTTTGACGTTATTGATAAGCTTCATGAGGGGATCTAATATTTTCTTTGATTCTGATCTGAGTTCTTCGAAATTCACGACTTTTATTGGGTTGTTGAGCTTATCAATTGTAAAGCTTGTGCCGCGCATGCTTCGTGATTCCACAGGCGGGATAATGGTCTCTGAGTATAAGCCCCTGATATCGGGGATCATTGAAAAGGCAGGAAAGGCCAAGCCCATCTGGTTCTGGGTGATGTATTCTGCGCTATATGTTGTGTCATTATGATCGTTCAAATGAACGATGAGGGGGAACTTGATGCCCTCCGGCCATGGTTTTGAAGGTGTGTGCATCAAATAATGCATGGAGTTTTGAATTTTGGTCTTGTTATCAAGCGCCGTGAGAGTTTTGCTTTCAAAACGTTGCTTGGAGATAACGAGGTCTTTTCTCTCGTCTTTGTCTGTTTTTATCATGCCCGCAATATTGGGCGTGTTTGCCGTGGGCTTTTGTTGCTCGGTTGCTCCGCCGCTAAAAAACAAAAAATAAGGGATCAGAAAAAGTAGGGGAACTGTCATCACAACAGCGATGCGTTGAAAAGTCTTCATACAGAGTAACCCCACAGTAAAAATGCAATACGATTATATGGCTATTTATATCGTAGTTTTACATGTTTGTTAATGGCCTAGGCTTTGCTTTCCAGTTTTCTCTGGCATTTACAGCAAATTCGATGATTTTCCCAGCCACATCAATGCCTGTGACTTCTTCCAATCCGGTAAAGCCGGGGGCAACGTTAATTTCAATAACCAACGGCCCGTCATTCGAGCGAATAATATCCACCCCGGCAACATTGATGTTAATGGCGCGCGCTGCTCTTAGGGCGATGTCTTGCTCTTGCTCGGATAATATGACGCTTTGTGTGTCACCCCCCAGTGCGACATTGGCGCGAAAATCGCCATCTTGTGATTGACGCTGCATGCAGGCGACAATTTCATCACCGACCACAAAGACCCGAATGTCGGTTCCAGCGGATTCTTCAATGAATTTTTGTACGATCAAGGGGACGGATAATTGTTGGAATGTTTTGAGGAGGTTGATTGCGTGCTTCATGTCATCGGCCAGAAAAACGCCGACGCCTTCTGTGCCTTCGACCAGCTTGATAATCAACGGTACGCCGCCCACAGTTTGGATGATGTTGTCGTAATCCTCGGAGGAGTGAGCAAAGCCGGTGGAGGGGAAGGGCACGCCTTCGCGCAGCAAACGTTGGACGCAGCGTAATTTATCACGGCCAAGCTGCAATGCGCGGGGGTTGTCTGATATGAAAATATGCATTGCCGCAAATTGTTTTAATACGATAAGGCCGTATTCGGTATGTGGTGTATCAATGCGTGGGATAATAAGGTCAAAATCGTTACTGATCGGTTCCCCGTCATAGTAAACTTCGGGGGCATTCATGCAGACACTAAGGCTACATCTGAGAAGTTCAAGAATTTTTACGTTGTGCCCGCGGGCCTTTGCAGCCTCAAGCAAGCGGTTATCTTCGTGTTCGTTGCATGACGTCAGAATCGCTATTCTCATATGTATGTACCTTTTTAGAAATCGTAGTGCTTCGTAATCGAAAACCTATCTGTTGAAAAAATTTAGATGTAACTAAAGTGCTTACGCGTAAGAAAAAAGAAGCCGCAGAAATTTGATTAAACAGCTTCTTTGAAGATTTGCTCTTTTTTGGTTGTGTTTGCGCTTTCATTGACGGCGTATTCTATAATCGCGCCGGCAACATCAACACCGGAGACATCTTCCAGTCCCCATTGACCGCCAAAGTTCGGTGACACATTGATTTCGATAACCAATGGCCCTTTGTTTGAGCGGATCAAATCAACACCTGCAACATTTATGCCGATGGCTTGTGTTGCTTTGAGTGCAATTTCTTGCTCCAGCGCTGTTAATTTAACTGATTCACTGATGCCGCCCAATGCAATATTGGCGCGGAAATCACCATCATTTGACTTACGCTGCATGGCTGCAACGATTTTGCCGCCAATGACGAAGGCACGAACGTCTGTGCCTGCAGATTCTTCGATGAATTCCTGCACGATCAAAGGTGTTGAAAGCTGCTTGAATGTTTTAAGCAGGTTGACCGCATGTTTCATATCATCAGCAAGGAAAACGCCAACGCCTTCTGTACCCTCAACCAGTTTGATAATAAGCGGTACGCCGCCAACTGTTTTAATGATGTTGTCGAAATCTTCTTTTGAATGTGCGAAACCTGTTGTTGGAAACGGTACGTTTTCCTTTAAGAGGCGTTGAACGCAGCGCAATTTATTCCGTCCCAGTTCCAGCGCGCGCGCTGTATCGGAAGAAAAAATATGCATAGACTGAAACTGTCTGAGGATAGTCAGGCCATATTCTGTATGGGGTGTGTCAATCCGTGGAATAATAAGGTCAATCTCTTGGCTGATTGGCTGGCCCTTATAATAGACTTCAGGGGCGTTCAGGCAGACGGTCAAGCTACAGTGCATAAGGTGCAAAAGCCGCATGTCGTGGCCGCGCTCTTTGCCTGCTTCTAATAGACGGTTATCTTCTTCTTCGTTTCCAGTTGTTAGAATACCAATTCTCATATCGTTCACCCTTCTCTTATTTTACATAACTTTTTTAAGTTTCCAGAAAACTTGCCCCGTTCACTTTGTGAGTAGGGCGGAAGCCGTCGATTTGTGCGATTTCCTGAAACTTTGCAGGATTATACCGATTTTATGCTGTTTATGCAAATGTCGGGCATAATTTGTCAAATGGCCTGTGCGCAAGTTTTATCACTGTCATTGCAGTTTTAGCTTGAGTACAGCGCCGTTTTTTGTAATTACTTTAATCGTTTAAAGAATTTAAACTTGTGTTTTAAGGTTATAGAAAGTGAATGATTATGTGTCGTTGGATTGCGTATAGCGGACAACCTATTTTTATCGAACAGCTTATGACTTTGCCGGAACATTCTCTGGTAGAGCAAAGCCTTCATACTGAAATGAATTTCCGTTCAGACGGCAGTTTGATGAGTACAAATGGCGATGGATTTGGTATTGGTTGGTATTCAGAGCGCCCCGAACCCGGCTTATTTAAAGACTCAAGACCCGCTTGGAGTAACCAAAACCTAAGAGAGCTATGCAGACAGATTCGCTCCCGTATATTTTTTGCCCATGTGCGCGCAACAACCACAGGGGCTGTACAGCAGAGCAATTGCCACCCCTTTAAGTACAAAAATTGGTTGTTCCAGCATAATGGTGATGTGACGGGGTTTGACATTATTCGCCGTGAATTACAGATGGATATTGCACCGGAACTCTATTCCGAGCTTAAGGGCACGACCGACAGCGAAACATTCTTTCTCTTGGCGTTAACATATGGTTTGCAAACAGACCCTAAAGCGGGGCTTAGGAAAATGGTTGATCGTGTTGAGAAGGCGTTAAGCGATAATGGTATGAGCGACGGGCATTTGAATTTATCCTGCGCCATCAGTGACGGCCAGAAAATCTACACCTTGCGCTATGCTCATAATGTAAAAAGTAAGACACAGTTTTATTCGGCGGAATCTGGTTGGATCGACGAGGTCAGCGGCGCAGTTGAAGGGGCGAGCTATTTCCCCGAGGAAAATATCATCGCCGTTTCCGAGCCATTGGATGATTATGATAATAAATGGATTGAAATACCGGATAATTCCTTCGCGACAATCTTTCACAGTGATGTCACAATCGAAACATTCAAAGAATAATTTTCTTTGCCAATAGCATTTGATTAAGCCGTAGCCTTTGATTATAACAAGGTTATGACGATTGTTTTTGAACATGCAGTGCAGGCCATTATTGATGCGGGAAACCGTCTTGATCGTTTGCAACTTGCCCCCGCGACCAGTGGCAATTACTCGGTGCGCGTTGGTGATAATGAAATGGCCATTACAGTATCGGGTGCGCATAAGGGTCAATTAAAGCCAAGCGATATTATGCGCGCAGATTTAAACGGTAATGCGCTGGAGGATAAAAAGCCATCGGCGGAAACCTTGCTCCACTGTCTGATTTATCGTCTATATCCCGATGTGAACGCTATTTTGCACACCCATTCCATGCCTTGTACGGTGCTGACGCGGCGTATGGCGGGGGGTGATGCCCTGGTTTTGGCGGGGTATGAAATGCTCAAGGCCTATTGGGGGATTGAGACGCATGATACATCGGTGGCTTTGCCAGTCTTTGAAAATTCACAAGACATGACCGCGCTCAGCGCGCAAGTCGAGCCGGTTTTAAAGGCCGCGCCGAAGACACCTGCATTTTTAATCCGTTGCCATGGTATGTATGGCTGGGGGCGTGATATGGCCGAGGCCGCGCGCGTGATCGAAGCGACAGAAATGCTGCTTTCATGTGAAATGCATGATAAACTTATATCTATACAAGAAGGACAAAAAGATGAGCCGATTGACGCTATATCCGGACACGCAGCCTGAGAACATTATTCTTGATACGCAAGACGGTCAGATCATCAGTGAAGAACTGGGTAAAATCGGTGTGCGCTTTGAGCGTTGGGAAACGCAAGCACCCTTGCCCGAAGATGCCGATGATGACGCCGTGATGGAGGCCTATGCTGCAGATATTAAACGCTTGAAGGATGAAAACGGCTATCAATCAGTTGATATTATTCGCTTGTCGTCTGATCATCCCCAAAAAGATGAGCTGCGCAATAAATTTTTGAGTGAGCACACACATAGCGAAGATGAAGTGCGCTTTTTCGTGGAGGGCGCAGGCGTGTTCTATCTGCGGATGGATGAAAAAGTTTATATGACGTTGTGTGAACGCGGCGATTTGATCAGTGTGCCCACAGGCACAAAACACTGGTTTGATATGGGTCCGCAGCCGCATTTAACATGTATCAGACTATTTACCTCAAAAGAGGGCTGGGTGGCGGATTTCACAGGCGACGAGATTGCCGAGCAATTCCCGAAATTTGATCATAAAGAAGAAAAGGCGGCCTAAACGATGATGCAGGAAATTAAAGCGATCGTAACGGATATCGAAGGTACAACAAGTGCGTTGTCTTTTGTGAAAGACACGCTGTTCCCCTATGCCTATAACCATTTGCCGGACTATGTTTGGGATAATGAAAAAGAGATTGCCGATATTCTCGATGCTGTGCGTGAGGAAGAGCGCAACCAAGATTTAAACATTGAAGAGGTGATCGAGGTTTTGTTGCGCTATATTGATGAGGATCAAAAGGTGACGCCGCTGAAAACTCTGCAAGGTATGGTTTGGGAGGCTGGCTATCAATCAGGCGAGTTGGTGGGACATATTTATGATGATGCATTACACGCCTTAAAGCGGTGGAAAGATCAGCGCATCGATCTGTATGTGTATTCTTCCGGCTCTGTTCCGGCGCAAAAATTGTTGTTTTCCCATACGAAAGATGGCGATCTGACACCGTTATTCTCAGGTTATTATGATACGAATATCGGCGGTAAAAAATTGCCTGAAAGCTATGAGAAGATCGCCGAAGATATTGGTTTCCCGACCAGCGAGATTTTGTTCCTGTCCGATTGTATCGATGAAATTTCCGCAGCATCAGCCGCGGGCATGAATGTGATCATTCTTGATCGAGATTCTGGAATGTCCGATAAATATGGTCATCGCATCGTTCAGAATTTTGACGACATCCTACCCGAAGTGGTTAAAGCTTAGAGGCAACACTCCTTATCTAAATGACAGGTGTAAAATGAAAATCAACAATGTGCATTATCGTTCGATAGAATTGAATGAAGATGGTTGGTCGGTGCGTATATTTGACCAGCGCAAATTACCATGGGCGCTTGTGCCTGTTCATTTGACGGAGATGGAGCAAGCCGCGCGTGCGATTGCCGAAATGTGGACACGCGGCGCGCCGTTATTGGCGGCGACGGGTGCGTATGGCCTTTGTCTGGCGCTGCGCCGTGATGCCTCCGATGATAATTTGGCGGCCGCCTATAAAACATTGCTTGCCACGCGCCCGACAGCGGTGAATTTGCGCTGGGTGCTCGATGAAATGGTTGAAGCCGTAACTCCCTATCAGGGGGAAGAGCGCGTTGCTGCGGCCTATAAGCGCGCTGGTGAAATCTGTGATGAAGACGTCGAAATCAATCGTAAGATCGGTTTGAGTGGCTTGCCATTGCTCAAGAAAATGTCAGAAGTCAAGGGCGGTGATACGCTGCATATTCTTACCCACTGTAATGCGGGGTGGTTGGCGACGGTTGATTACGGCACGATCAGCTCACCGATCTATATGGCGCATGATGCGGGCATTGATCTGCATGTCTGGGTCGATGAAACACGCCCGCGCA
>TARA_R110001592_G_scaffold60672_1_pt1 | contig 16763 bp, 16 predicted proteins | sample TARA_R110001592 | Tara Oceans TARA_R110001592 (sample SAMEA4398387) | marine metagenome | biome: Polar Biome; feature: [SRF] surface water layer (ENVO:00010504); material: water (ENVO:00002006), including particulate matter (ENVO:01000060) such as... | depth 5 m
AACTTATGAGGTCTTTCTATAGATGGGTCTGTATGAAGTAACACTACTAGACAGTCACATTTAGTTCTCATTTCTTTAAACATTGCTACATATCCTGGGTGTATTATATCAAAATTACCTGCTATTACTCCCTTAATCATATTTCCAAAACACTTGTAAAATTATTATCATTGATGCTAAAATAAGAATAGCACCAGTCTTAATGTTTATACCCTCTTTCATAAAAATTAATGTAAGTATATAAAAACTAAATATGCCAGTAGCAAATGCAACTATTCTTGCTGGCCATAGTTGACCGTTGAAATACTCTACAATATAACTAGTACCGTATATATACGATGCTCCTACTGGAATACCCATGAGTCCTGACAGTAGTATTGGATTATCTTTTGCCCAGGTACTTAAAAATTGACTATTTGTTTGGAACCATGCTAATGTTTGAGCTATAAGAAAAAGACCAATACCTATGGCCAGTGGTTTGTAGTTCATTTAACTTTTGTTAGCCCTCGAAAGTTTTCCAACCAAGCTTCTGTGTTCTTAGTTATACCTTCTATTTTATCTTGATCTAAAAGATGTAAAAATGCACCACTCTGTAAATCTGGTATAGGGTCTGATATTATATCATTTACGTATTGCTTTTCTTTATCATCTAAAGCAGAAATATGTAAATCCATTAGTTCAAAATTAGTTTCAACTCTATCCCACATGTGTATTATCTTAGCAAAAATCTTTTTACCTTCTATCTTCTTTTCTGCAACATCGAAAACATACTGTAAATCTGTTACTTCGGTTAGAAGTTTTGGAAACTCTGAAATGATAGTTTTAATCCCCAACCCTTTCACTCCTTGTAAGTTATCAGAATTATCTCCTACTAAAGCTTTCACTATGTTATAGTTTTCCGGTAATACTTTCAATTCATTAAAAATATTATCCTCAGTAAAAGTTATTTTTTTAATAGGGGCATACACTTCAACTGTACTATCAATCAATTGTAAAAAGTCTTTGTCGGATGAAACTATAGTACACTTTTTTACACTTGATACTGAAGCTTTCTTTGCTATCCATGCTATAATGTCATCTGCTTCTAACTTATCCAGTACTAACTGATGTATAGGTAAACAGTCAATATAGTCTTGAGTCCGGAATAACTGATTAATTAATGCTTCAGTTTCTTCTTCTTTAGTATCGTACAACCCCCAATGTGTTATTCTTGACGTAGCACGTTGTGCCTTGTAGTTAGGGTCTATATTTTGTCTATTCCCAGAACCTCCTTTTCCGTCCCACACTACTAATACTCTAGTAGGATCAAATATACGAGTGACATACCCTAGTGAACGCATAAAACCTACCAGGCCCCCAATATGGGCACCTGATGGATTCATTGCTTTGAGCAGTGAGAAACTACGAATTAACATATTCATAGCATCTATAACCAAGATATGGTCATTTAAAGCTCGGGGTGGGGTCTCTTTTAAATTCTTTAGTATATCATCGTATGCCATTAATCGAGAATATTAGGAGTGATTCTTTCTTCTTCTAGATCACCTTCTTCTACTAAGTCGAAATCTACCGAACCTACTAATTTGAGCCAATGTTCTTTGTGGTCATCTCTATACTTGTCAATAGCTTTTTTATCATCTTCGATAAATCCATGTGAAGTCATTACTACTCTACCTCTTGATTGTACTCCTCCAATATGATTCTTTTCTATCTGAATATTAGTACGTTTTGCAAACTCTACTTGCATACCGTTTTTGATAGCTTTTATCTTAGAAGTTCCAGGGTTTGTAATATTACCAAAAGTAACTACTAATGTAGCATCATACCACATAGACATACCACCTTTATTCTGTAGTTTAGGTTGTCCCATTGGATGTTCTGGTTTTTGAGTCCACACCTTATTAATAGCTACTAGCGTGTTAGTATAGGGTGAGTTTTCTTTTCTTGATAAAAGAATCTTTTGATTCAAATTATTACCAAATTGAGTAGACATAGCACCTGCATTCCATTCGTTATTGTTCTTATTAGACCGTACTGATAAGTCACAAGGAACTGATCCAATTGAATCCCAGAAGAAACACATGTCGTAAGGTAGATTACCTTTGGCTTGCTCGTCCATAAGATCAGCAATGTGTACTGCTACTTCTTCAATGGTGTTGAGTTGCCCTCTATCAGCATATAAAAAGAATCCTTCATAGTCAACAACTGTACCGTTAGCATCTTTTACTTCATCAAACTCTAATCCCATTTCTTTAGCATGATCCCAAGACCATTTCATCTCGGTTACTATAAAGACTGGAAGGATACCCATTTTTTGAGCATTCACTGCTGCTTCTAGTAAAGCAGTTGTTTTACCTGTATCACTATGACCTCTTAATAGGGTAATGTGTCCGGTAGGTATACCAGGTAACGAAGTAATATCAACAAAAGCTTTAGACAGTGGTATCCAACCCTGTTCTTTAAACTTTACTGAAGAGTTTGAAAAACCTTTCTTCTTTTTAAAATTTCCTAAATTAAACGACTTACGTACTGCAGCGGTCGCTTTTGCTTTTACTTCTTTTTTATCTGCCATTTTACTCATTGAAAAGGTCATCAAATTCACTAACCTTATCTTTGCTGTCTGCTGCTGCTGTCTCTAAAGTAAAGTCAGTCTTAGGCGGTGCTGGTGGAGTTACTGCTTGAGTCGGTGTAGCAGTCTCTTCTGCTCCAGGGTTAAGATATCCTTGAAGTTGTTTCTTAATATAGTCATAATCATATTGAGTAAACACTTCTGTAGGGTTAGGTTGAGTCTTTAACCACAAGTCAACTTGAGTATTATCAGATGATAATTCTGTTTGTTTAGGTTTAATTCGAACTGATGTTTCTGGGTAAGGGTTACCAGCTTGCTGCTCTACCACTAAATCCCATCCGTTGATAACGTCTGTGTAGTCACCTACATCTTCATCCTCTGCTAAAGCTAGTAATGCCTTATAGATGGTTACTCCAAATCCCCATAATCTAACACCTTTATCTTCTTCACCTCTTACTACTACAGGAGCAAAGATACGTGTCTTAGGATTAATTTTACCTGATAGAGACCAATTATCTTTATCATTAGTCTTTCTAAGTTCTTTTACGAACTCTTCAATCGGATCTTGCTTACCAAAATTTGATAAAGCAATCATCGGGTATTTACCGATACCGTAATGAAACTTCAATTCTTTAAAAGGAAAAGTAGCATCATACATCGATGGTACAATTCTAAGTGTCTGTTTACCTAATTGAGGTTTCCAAAAAATTTCTGAGTAGTCAGTCTTTTCTTTCTGCTGACCGTTGTTGTTTAAAGAGTCTAATTTGGCTCTAATTGCATTTATATCCATAACTGATTTATATATTTATATTCTATAATATAGAAAACTTTCCTCAATAAACCAACCTTTAGGAAGGTAAATTCATAATATTAGGTTTCTCTGAAGTATACCTACCAGATGTTTTGGAACACCTAATACAAACCTCTGGAAAGTCAAGGTCACCAACCTTATCTCTAAAAATAACACTTTCTTGTTTGTTATATATCTCTAACAAAGTACTATTTTCAACATTACCTAGTATGTAATTTTCGTGTAAACTAACGTCAGACCTTAGGTTACAACATGGCATTACACTGCCATTGTAGTCTATTCCAATAAAATGAACTGGTTCATAACATGGAAATGTTCGTGTATATTTTTTACGTATTTCTAATGCTCCTCCTCTATAGTTGATCTTACCTAACCTCATATTACGAACATTGAAAGGTTTTGATTTTCTGATAATTGGACCTAATTCTTCTTTGTCTAATTTAAAATCGTAATCCATTACTGTAAGTTCATCTATATCAACTCCTTCGTAATCATAATCGCCATTGGTGTTGGCAACAATTTTTACTTCTGGTAAGTATCTACGTATGTACTCTATCCTGTTATCTAGAATTTCCCTAAATGCAAGAGGTTCGCAATACCTGCTTAAAGAAATATAGCTAGAATAATTGTAAGATACAAGTTCTTGTATAATTTTTTTGAAAAGTATTTCTGGAAGTATTTTATTTTCAGATATTCTATCAACGAAGTGGTTGGGGCAGAAGGAACAGGTTCTGTTACAATAAGAAAAAAGTTCTATCTCAACTAATCTAACATCCTGTAACAAATTGATTAATTTAGTTGTAAAATTTTATATAGTTTTGTGTTAACCCTTTTAAGTTCCGGGCCTTTGGTAAGTAGTATACAATTTTTATAATCTAACCAATTTACTCTATAAGAAGTATCTAACACTCCTTCGTTGAGTTCCTTAATTAATGTGTTTAACGCATTAATCGTGTATAGTGTGTTAGACTCTTTCTTACGGTGTACTAAGATTGTATTCTCTAGGAATGTGCCTACGTTGCCGAAGTCGACATTATAGGTACATATGTATTCATCTTGACTCTTTGAGTAAAGTACAAATATCTTATTGTATATAATCTTATACCTTTCTTGTATTTGCTCTAAAATACCATCTAAAGTATCTTCAGTAGCAAATGTACAAAATAGTTTATTGCTCATATCTTCGTTGAAATATATAGGCTCAATATCGTAGTCAAACTGAACCTCTGTAACTGTATCATTCATATTATAAATATCATTTTTCTTCTATAAACACAAGTCATTGGAATATTTAAATTTTATTGGGTAATCACCACCGCTCTCTAAGATTACCTTCAATTCTTCCAATGTTTCTTTACCATCCTCTTTGTGAAAGTCAAATAAGAGTGCATCATATGTGTATAAAACTAATTTAGTTTCTTTATCTTTTAGGTACCTTAGTACATCCTTTAATATAAGTACATTTCTTGAAGTCTCTAACGATTGCATGACATAATTCATTAACTTCTGTGGATGCATGTCTTTTAACTCTTTACTAAAGCTCTTTCCACTAATCGGTTCCACAACTCTTCCGTTTTTTTTGAATTCTTTCCATAGTTCATCGATAAAAGCCTTAATTTTTGTGAACACCTCAAGGTGAGCCCATTTTTCGGGTATCTTTCCATAAATTGCGTGAAAGTTAATTTGTTTTGCTTTATCGTATTCATCTTTTGTAATTTCTTGTTTATTAAAGTATAGTTTTGCTAGTTGAGTATGAGCGGATTCATCTGATAGTTTGTATCCAATCTGCTCACAAAGTAAACGAAGGTGATAACCATCGAAATCCAACTCAACAAAGTAATCACCGGTGGGACGAAAGCACTTCCTGTGTTGTTCGCTCTTAGGAATAGCAGCGAAGTTAACGCTATTAAAAGCATTAGTAGGTCTAGATGTAACATTGTATAAATTATATGAAGTTAGTACTTTAGTGTCAATTGAGTTGTAAATAGGGTTTCTAGGTTTAAATAACTCGTTAAACTCATCATAATACACTCCTAATCCAGCTTGTTCAATAAGGAAAAATACATTTGTTGTGGTGTTGTTGTAAAAGTCAAAGCAATCTGGTAATTTATAATCAATTACTTTTTTGACTTTATCGTATACTTTTTCACAACTTTCATACAGTTTGGAAATAGGTATTAGTTTATTTACAAAGGCAACATCACTGTGTTTGTTGTGAATAATATTGATAGAAGAGTTATCCCTTGAATAGTCTAACTTTTCATACTTAGTCATTGAGTAAAGTAACGATAGATCTATTGCTCCCTGTATATTAAAGTGGTAGAGTAACTCTTTCTTATCTAATGTATATAGTTTGTTGGATTTAGAAAGAATGCGGGAGACACGTTCTTTTGAGACATTTAACCCTTCATCGTGGTCAATAGGAATAATGTATCCATGTTCTGAATTTACTAATCTGATATAAACCGCTACTGTTGAAGTAAGTTTAGGGTGATATAGACTGTTGGTTGGAATAATATCTACATATGCTCCTAACCTAACTAATTTTTCTAAACTTTCTAATTTGCTTTCTTGCTCTACTATATAAAACACTTGGTATAACCTTTTCTATAAGATAAGAAAAAATTATTGAACTACAAACTTAGAATAGTTATTAAGTTGTTGGGATGTGATACCAGGTAAAAGTTTTTCTGCTTTTTTAGCAACATCTGCATTTTTAGCTTTAACTCCTGGGTAAAGATAGTTATTTATGACTTCATCTTCAGGATTACCTTTTATGTTCCATTGAATCTTAAGTGTCTTTCTGTAAAGTTTCTTTTCCTTCTGTATTTTAAGATATGAAATTTTATCCAATTCTACAACTTTACCATCTCTAGTATCTCTTGCAAAGTACCTTATGAACACTCCTTTGGTATAATCTGCTCCTGTAGGTGATACGGCAACATTTCTAAATAGTTTATCAGTACTTACTTTACCATCAGGTACAAACTCTAATGGTTTAGAATCTGGTCTAACTGATTTACCTTTGAAGAAATTACCTTTAAAGTCTCGCACAAAACTACCTGCAAATTTCAACCCAGTGGATGGGTCTTTGAGTATGCCATTTAATTTTCCTCCAACAAGTTGTTTTATTTTAGGTAGGTAAGCCATCTTATAAGTTATCTAATTCAAAAAACTGAGAGCTAACTGTGGTTGTCCATTCGTTGTTCTCTATTTTGTTATCCACTCCTGTAATAACGTATCCGTATTTATCGTATTTAGGAAGAAGTACTCCAGGGTTTATCTTAAATACTTGACCAATCTTTAGTCCTGCGATCCCTTTCATTGTAAATCCTAATTCAACTGGAATCGGTATTTCATGTCTTACCGAGAGTTCTTTTGATGTTTGGGATTGTGCTAGCTCGTAAAACATTAAGTTAACTTTTCTTAATGTCTGTCCAATATCTTTTTCAGATTGAGCATTTAAAAATTTCAATGATATACTTTTAAAAAAATTCTTAACACTGTCACTAAAAGCAGGATTTTTTGTAAAGAATGGTTTACCGTCTGGTGCATATGGAGACACCCCTAGTTTATTCTCTGTTGGGTCTGGTCCATCGTCACATTGGTCAGGGTTGGTTGTTTTAGTTGGTACGAATCTATCAACTGAACCTAAATTCCAACTACGAATTGCTCTTACATTGTCTTTATACGTATCCACATTACCAGCTGCAGCAATAGATATTTGAGCGGCTGTTTGTGAACTTAACCTACTCTGTATAGATAACTGTTTTACTGTCGAACTTAATCCTGTTACTTTTATGCTAGGTACAGTTCCAGCTTTACCGGTTCCGTATGCATCCACTACTTCGTACTCGTTTCTAGGTTCATTGTAAAATAAAGTTAGTTTAGTAACATCACTTAAAGAAGTATTTATTGTATCGAGTATACCGTTTATGAAGTCTATAATGGTTTTACCTTTTACGTCAGGTTTATCAAATACTCTATTTGCAATAGAAATTAAAATTTTAGTGGATAAAAAAATATTAAGTATTTCATTTTTACCATTACCATCATTATGGTTACCACTCATAGCATAGTCTTCCATGACAGTATCAGCACTGTCTGCAGTCATACCGTAGAGTACTTCTACACCATTGCCTTGATCAATTAATGGTGCAGCTTTAGGTAGGTGTACATTCGATGGAGCTACGGAAAAGTGTTTACTGTAGGTTCTAAATTTATTACCAAAGTTAAGAGAAAATTTTACCAGTGGTGTATCTCTTAGTGTATCTTTAACATCGTATATAGAAGCAAATTTATTAAATATATCTAAAACAAATCTAAGAGGTATGTATGATAACCTCTGAGTGCTTAGTGCACCTTCATCAGCATCTTGGTCTTGTACTGGATCGGTAATGGTTGTATATATAAATTTACACTGGTTTTGTGTATCTAGTTTGGTAAACAGTTCTATGACTTCTTCTTTTTCTTCACATTGAGAAAGTACTTCAATTAAGTTAGGTTGGAAACTTATATCACTGTTAGGGTCTGGTACGTAATCGGATATTGCATGAAATATTGTATGAAATATACTTTTGTTCTTTACCTCTGTAGTGCTTTCTGAATTATTTTCTTCACCTTTGGGTGTTTTCGATATTTTTGCACCATCTGAAGTTTCACCTGTTGCTAAAGAGTCTAGAATTATACCTTTAGAAGATACTTTCATTGTACAGTCATAACCACCGTCTGGTCTAAAACTATAACTGAAGTTGGTCACAAACCCAAAAAATCCATCATAATTGCAGTCTGTTTCATCTCTTTTATTTTCTAAAGCCAGCTCTATGTCATCTATAGTCTGTTTACTAAAAATAAAATTCTCATCTAGTGCTGACTTATTACCTCCAAAAGTATTTTTATCACCACTGTTGTCAAGATATATCGAATGACCAAATTCAACTATTACGTTGTAACCTGGGCGTAGGTATAACTTTTCTGCTTGTTCTAAATCATCTAACGTCCAAACTACAAATTGTATATCTGCCTGTCTTAACGTACCGAAAGTATTATATGTCTTTAAATTGAATGAAGTAATACCTGGCATAGGTCTATAGCCTAGTCCAAATCTATCTCCGTAGTTATTGTAAGCTTTATCTGTACGGTCAAACCCAATACCCTTGTCAAAATTTACTCCTGCTCTAGTTGCATTTACTCCCCTCTTACCACTTTGACTTTCAGTCATAGTACTACCCCCGTGTAGAATAAACCTTTGAGCAGGACCGGAATAGCTCTTCTGCCCATCTGCACTTAGTATGTTGCTACCTGAACTTACTTTAACCCAACCTGTATTTTGATTGATTGCCGCTAAATCTTGAGCATTCTTACTGTTGTTGGCTGTAATTTCTTGTCTAAGTTTTATTTGAGCACGAACTTTACCACTAAGTGGTGAGTAAAAAGTTTCTCCTGGTTGTGTTCTGGCCATTATCTGTTTGCATTTATAGTGTTGTATAGGTTTATGGCATCGGTTGGCTTAGAAGGTATACGTAGTTGTATACCCGGCTGTACTGCTAAACTATCTGTTTTTGAATTATTACAACTTGCTATAATCCACCATAACCTACTATCTTGATAAAACCTATGGGCTAATGTATCATATCTATCTGTGCCTGTAGTTATAATGTAAATGTCATCTTCAGTAGCAGGGATAGAAGGGTAGATAGGATTTGTATAGTATCTTCTACCTTCTTCATTAGTTAGTATTTCTGTATTTCTATATCTCATTACCCTTGAAATTCTTGAGTATAACCGCTATTGTTAAGAGTTTCTTCTGAAAGACTTAATTTATCTATTTTGTGTTCTCCTACCACAACGTCAGCCTTATTAACTTTAGTACCAAAGTATTTTTCTCCTTTGGTAAAATCTAAATCTGATTTGACATTAAAAGTATGTATAGGAGTAAATTTAACTGACACATCTAATAAATGAGGTACCTTACTTACTTCCTTATCGTTGTCTACATCTATTTCCCAAGGATAACTAGTGTTCCACGAAAGGTCGACTCCTGTTATAAAGCCATTTTGTCTGAAAAGTAAATCACCTACTGTAATTCTAGTAAGAGTTCCTCTCATAAAATTACCTTCTTCAGAGTAGCTTGGAGCTGTAGTAGCTGCAAGTAAATTTAGTTTACGGTACATCTTATTAATATCTTCTTTTTTAAATGCAGCTACTTTAAAACCGAAATTTATATCTCTACCGAAACCTTGATAGGTGTAAAATTGTTCTGCTCTACCTATATACTGTGTACCGTTCCATGTACCTGTATAATTATCTGTGTAGGAATCTAAAAATGCATTAAAAAATAATGTATTACTAACGTCTGGTGTTATTGAAGAAAAACTAAACGGTATTAATTGTTCACCGTATGCTTCTTGTATTTCAGTTTCATCTTCTAAACTTGTATCCAAAACTGTGCTTTCAATTACATCTTTTGAAGCAATTTTATTATTCCCAACTCCTACTTTATATACCAGTGGGTTTTCTACAGTTACCTCTTTTCCTTCTTTTACTATTGTATTGATAGCACTAACAGTAACGTTTGAGCTTTTTTTAACCTCATTAGCTACTAGAGTAACATTTGGACTAGGAGGAGTGGATGTATCTTCTGAATATCTAGGGGTAGTTTTTGTGTAGGTATTACTACCTATTTGATTTTTTTCAAATCCTGAAATACCTTTGCCGAAAAAATCTGTGTAAGGACCTAACTCTTCTGCGTTATTACCTTCTACAAAACCTGCACCTGTACCAGTTAACTCATTATTACCTACTACTGCATTTCTAATATCTTCTGCACCAAATTTTCCTAAACTAAATTTTGCTTTAAGTTTTGCTATACCTTCTGGTATACCTCCTCCATCAAAGCTACCCCCACTTCCTGCAGATCTATAGTTACTTACTCTTTCCTTTAACCTACTTACTACCTTGCCAGAACCTTCAGGGTCAAATCCTATTTCACCTGGTGATGATTCGGTATCTAAATTAACAGTGTTCTTAAGAAAGTTTTTAAAAAGTTGTTTTGCAACTCCTCCGGAACCGCCTACATTATCAAGGTAAAATCTACCAGATGTGTTGTTGATAAAATGAGTACCTGTACCGTTTACTGGTATTTGTTTAGCTATGTTGGCGGTGAATCCTACATTACCCAATATGGTACCCAATGCTCTTGCACCTACTTGTCTGAGAAAATTACCAGCTTTGCTACCTCCTTCTTTATTTGCTTTATCTACATTACGATTTAGTTCCTGCTGACTTTGTTGAAGGATGGCATAGTTTTGTTGGAACTTAGATCCACCTGCAGTGCCTAAAAACTTTACAAACCTTTGTAGATCTGTAGTTCTAGAAGTTATAGGGTTGTAACTAAAGTTAAACGGTTTACTTATAAGTGAGTTAGGACTTGGATTATCGGGATTGACATGTATACTGCCTTCAGTATCATACCGTACACGTTGAGATCTAGAGTCTATTGCCATTTAAAAAATATAAGTACACAACTTATGTTAAGACGTTACTGTAGACTTATTATATATTTTTGCAGGGTCTATATCAGTTCCATACAGAGAAGATAAACCACCGTTCTTAGTTAAAGTAGATGTAGGGCTAATCTTTAAACCTAATGAGCCGTTTTTATGAGGTACATTAAATGTATTGGAATATAAAGCTGCTTTAGCTGCTTCTCCTTGACTATCTAAATCATTCAAAGATACTGTATTGTGAAGGTCTGAATTGTTTTGAGTTACAAATCCAGGTACATCGGCACTGGAAATATCTTTTGAATATCCATGAATAGATTCAAACTTTTTATCAATTTGTGATCTTACATCAACTCTGGGTATTGTATTTGCCATGATTTGTTATTTTAATATAAATAGTGTTTAAGAAGGTAAATTATTAGATGCTGCAAAGATAGATTGACCTGCTTTGTAACCATCTATATATACGTCTCCTTTAATATTCGAAACTTCACTTATTAATTGCTTTAGAAGTGCGTTGGTTTCTTCACCAAACTTAGTACCTCCTGCCATTATTAAAGAATCTTTCGGATTAGTTCTTATGGTAAAGTCATCAGCCTCTATATGTTTACTTGCTGCAGTAGCCTGATCGTCGAACCCTTCTGGGTATAATTGAGGATTCGTTTTTATATCTTTTAATAGTGTAGTGTTCGGAATTGTTGTAGGTGCCTCAGGATTATTCTTTCTATATATTGCTCTTGCTCCTGCTAGGTCGTCTGTATCAAAGTCTTTCATTGTGATTCCAGAGAAATTGGTTCCCCATTTAGTTAAACCAAAAGTAACATCTTCAATTATTTTTGCTCCAGTTCCTCCTATTGATTCCGTCATGCCTGCTGCTCCAGTTTCCATTAACTTACTACTAAAGAAAAAGTCACCGATTCCTTTTATAGTATTTAGTATTGCTGTTAATGGTAGTAAAAACTTACCCAATCCTTTCATTAGTCCGTTACCAACCATTTTTAGTCCTCCCATAAGACTTCCTCCTTGTGCCATAAACATAGTAGTAAACCCCATTCGTATTGTTTTTATACTACCAGAAAGTGCTAAAGTCATTGATTTTGGTAGCATATTTAATAGTCGCTTACCCAGATTTTTTATACCTCCTTTGGTAACATCAACAACTATCATTGGATTCATCATAGTACCTTTAGTGGCACCAAATAGTTTTCCCAACATGCTAATACCTTTGGATGCGATGCCTATAGTTATTGCTGTTTTACCTCCTGCTTTTAGTAAAGAAAGAAATGGTGAATCTTCTATCTTTGATGTCATTTTGTCTATTTCACCTCTTACTGTAGAACCGAATGCAGAAAAATCAGCTATTATCCTAGCAAGGGGCCTAACCAACATGGTAAATACATCTACAAGAGGTACTAACATATCGAGTAACGGTGCAGCTGCTTGTTGTAACTTACCCATGGACTTATTAATCTTTTGCTGTACACTAAGTTGTTTAGACATACCAGGAACCATATCAGCCATTCTATCTGCTTCTTCTTCGCTATAACCATTTTCTATAGCTCTGAGAGAAATTACTTTGGCTAGTTCATTTCTAGTCATTCCAACTGCTTTTGCAGCAGCTTCTTGAGCTGCAACATTTCTAGTAGCAAAGGCTTGCATTACGCCTTCTTGCTTGCCGATTTCTGATGCAAGGGTAGCCATATCACCTCGAAGGGCTGCCTCTCTAGCTTTTGCTAAATTTATTCTTTTACCAGTAAGTAACTGTGCTTCTAATTCTGACTGTATAGAAGATTCAAAGTCTAGCATACCGGATGCTATACCTTCTAACTGTTGCAGGTTGAGACCTAACCTCTGTGCTTCTGCTGTTGCTCTACCTAACTCTGCAGGGTTGTTACTTAAATTGAGTGCTAATGCTCCTGATAGTTTAGAAGCTTCACCCATTGCTTGTCCTAAATTAAGAGTGGTTCCGCTTGCTACTGCTACTTCTTGAGCTCCTCGGAATGCTTCATCAGTGAATTCTTTTGCATTAATGCCACTTAGTGCAGTATTGAGTGCTAATTTACTGGATTCTTCTGCTGAGTATCCCAGATTATCTCCTATACTTCTTATTACTCCTACTTCTTGAGAAGAAAATAAGGTAGATAGGTCACGGCCAGTTTCTTTTGCAAACGCAGCCATTAACTCTAAATTCTCTACATTTGTTACAAGTTCATCATTTAGACCAGCAAAAGCTTTTGAATTCTGACCAGTTAGACGTTGTAGGCTGGTAGAAGCTTCATCCATGGCCATAAAACCTTTAACCATACTAGAAATCAAGAACAGTGGGTCTGATAGTTGTTTAAAAAACTCTTTTCCTGTTTTCTTTAGTGCTCTGAATTTAGCACCTAGAGTATTGGTAGCATCTACTTGATCGTAAAGTGCCTGTACTCCTTCTTCTGAGGTTTCAAGAAACTCTTCAGCATTCTTTAATTTTACCTTCTGCTGTGTTAAAAATTTCTTTTGAGCTGCCGTAGGTCTTAATCCAGTACTAATACTTTCCTGCAATTTAACTATAGCAGCTGATGATTCTTTAATTTCCTTTTGTGCTTTTTCATATGCACCTGCGTTTGCAATATCATACTTTTTAACAGCTGCTTCACGTATAGATTTACGTAATTCATCATCTAATCCTCCTTTGATTTCATCTAATGATTCGGCAAAACCAGTTAACCCTATTGAACTAGCAAGATTTCCTATACCAGTAAGTGCTCCACCGGTTAGTTTAACTGTATCTAAAACTCTACGTTCTAAATCTAACCTAAATCCAACGAATCGATTAGCTCTTTCTTCTGCTTTGAATGAACCTTGATATGCCCTAAGTAGTGCCTCTTCGTATTCGTTTAGGTTGCGTAAACTTAAGTCAGTGTTTTTAGAAATACCTTTTTCTGCAGCTAAACGAGCTCCTGCTAACTTCGTCTCTTCTAATGCTGATTTAGATCTAGATTTGAGTTTTTTAAGTTGGCTAAAAGAAATTCTATCAATTCCAGCTTCTTCATCTGCTAACTGTCTTACAGTGTTGACTATCTCTCTATAAGCTCTTTTCCCCATATTAAGAGAGGAATTAGCTTTATCAATTTCTGATAAGTTAGCTTTAAGCTGTTTATTAAGGTTGTCGAATACACTGGACAGACCAGAAGCTTCACGTTTAGCGTCCCTTACTAATTTACTGAAATCTTCAATTTGTGAATTAGCAAGTTTGAGATCTTTTGTAGGTATGTCAAAAAGCTGTTTACCAGTGAGCTGTTCATACTCCTTGTTAAGTTTCTCTAGTTCTACCCTAGCTTTCTTTATGTCGTCATATTCTGCCATCAAATACTTTATTATAAATAGGAAAGGCCCTATTTACGGGCCTTAGAAATATAGTCTGGTTGTCTTATTGCAGGACCTTTAGGTATTTCGTCATCTAAAGTTTTTTTCTTTCCTTGTTTATTGACTTCTTTATAGTAGTTTTGTAGTTCTTCAAAGGTAAACGCTCTTAACCAAATCGGCATATTGTAGACAGTGTCGTAATCGTAACCACCTTTACCGTGAAATACTATTTCATGAATTTGTTTAAATAAACCTACCCTATAACTATGCGTCAGGCCAAAGAAAAGTCACCCCGATTGGGATATCTACCCCCTCCTCTGGGCCGTCCTCTGGATAGAAAGTTAAATCTATGTCTGGCTGTATAGATGCATAGTAGTTTCTGAATGCTCTAGCATCCCTAGCTAGAAACTCATTATCAACAAAACTTCTGATTCCTCCTTTGTCTGTAACACCGTCTACTGACTGTATGATGTATTTTAATCTAGTGGATAGTTCTGGACTACTGTCTTTGTTAATCTTTTGCAATCCTTTTACCTCACTATCGATATCAATTTCATCTTTTTGAGTTAAAAACTTAAATAAAAGTGTTTTCTTAGTCGTAGGTAAGGTAAATTCAAATTCGTTTTTACGTTCCTTAAAAAGATCAGCATTAATTGGTTTAGAATCTAATTTAGATAAATCAACACTAACTTTTTCTCCGCCGTAGTTGAATTCATATATCTCACCGTATCCTAAAATACGTGAAGCAACTAATAAAGCATTTTTATCTCCAGAAAATAAGTCTGAATATTTTACGCTCTTATCAACTATTAATGATTGTACTAGTTTATCTATTACAATTCCTCTTTTAATGAAGTTTTGATTGGTAAGTATGTCTTCTTCCTTAGCAGTCATATATTTCATCTCAATCTTACCAGAAGATAAAGGTGAATCCTCAGGATAAAGTAACCCTTTGGTAGGTAGGTCGATAATTTCGCTTGGAAATTTAGTCTTTTGTTCCATAAATTTTATTGGTTATAACTTGTTTATCTATAAATATATGAACTTTAAATTTAATGACCAACTATAAAATAGGAAAACCGGCAATAAAGCCGGCAATCCTGGTGGTTGGAGGTAAAATTTTAGTAATTTAGTACACAGTAATCCATTGCTACAGAAATTGTAAGCTCTGCAACTTCTGAAGTGCTCCAATCAAATGAACCTTGACTCATTGAAGTAACAAATGCTCCACTGATTTTCCATTCACTGACTACGTCTCCTACTGGTCCTAATATTTGTAGTGCTATCTCTTTTTTATAGAAATCTCTGTATCCTGCTCTACCTGTTACTGATTCGTAAGATAGTCTAGCCCAATCCATTACTGCTTGTGCTCCTGATGGTGTGATTGGATCATATAATGTTAGATCCATGTTACCCCATTCTCTCTTTCCTCGAATTTTAGTATATGTGTTTATATGGTCAAGCTTTACTACTTCGTCCTCAAAGTTAGGAGCAGTAACATTTTTGACCATAAAACCTGGTATGCCGGCGGTTTCCATTGACATAAGAAACCTATTCTGTACTTTAGGTTCGAATATCGCAGAATTTATTGCGGTTGATTGTAATACTGCCATGTCTTTATTTTATTATAAATATTATAGTTTTAAATTATGCGCCAAAAGTTGCTCCAGAAGGTTCTACTGTAAAGTCAAGTACAATATATTCAACTGTTTTAGCAGGTTGTATAAAGATCTGACCAATCAATTGATTTCTGTCGATAACATCTGGTGTGTTGTTACTGTCGTCCATTACTACTCTATAGGCATATAATCCTTGTCTCTGTACTACAGAATCTAAATATGGATTAACTTGTGCTAAAAATGCATTTCTAGTAGATAGTGTATTTTGTTCAAATACTAATTCTCTAGATATATCTCCTACGAATTTTTTCAATGCAATTAGTAATCTTCTTACATTTACTCTATCCAAAGCTGATTTTTTCTTCTGTAAGGTCTTTTGACCAAATACTGAAATGCCAGCTCCTGGGAATGTAGCAATTGGGTTAACATTTGCGTTATATAGTGTATCTCTTTGTGCTCTTGTAAGCTTTCTTTCTGCTTGGATAACGTTAGGTATTCCTCCTCTTGTTAAACCTGCAGGTGCGAACCAAGGTGCTGCTGCTCCATCTGTAAAGGCATATACTCCTGGTATCACTGTTGATGCAGGAATCCATTCATTTTTACCTGTAGCTGATTGGGTTTGTAGCCATGGCCAGTAAGCAGCTGTGTAAGAACTATTTACTGTTGCTGCTCCAGCTGTTACATTACTAACTGTTGCTCCGTATTGCTCTATATCTATTACTGCTATTGCATCACCTCTAGTTTGTGCTAAAGATATAATAGAATCTAATTGTGTTTTGTGGTTACCGAAGTCATAAATAAGACCTGGTGCTGAAATAATGTTAAATACGTATTCATCTTTATTTTCAAGAATCGAAATAGCATCTGTATATGCAGTTGCATCAAGACCTTGTGTATTCGTATTAGATATA
>TARA_R110001592_G_scaffold194304_2_pt1 | contig 16758 bp, 33 predicted proteins | sample TARA_R110001592 | Tara Oceans TARA_R110001592 (sample SAMEA4398387) | marine metagenome | biome: Polar Biome; feature: [SRF] surface water layer (ENVO:00010504); material: water (ENVO:00002006), including particulate matter (ENVO:01000060) such as... | depth 5 m
GTTCTCGGCCTCACAGGTGAGGCTGGAGAAGTGGCCGAAAAGGTCAAAAAGATGTTAAGGGATGATATTGAATTGGATGATAAATACCGAGGAAAAATTGCCCGTGAATTGGGTGATGTTCTTTGGTATCTATCAAATGTGGCTCACGAAATCGGAATAACTCTCGATACTGTGGCTTTGGCCAACTTAGGGAAACTTAAGTCCCGTAAGGATAGAAAGCAGTTAAAGGGCGATGGAGATGAAAGGTGATTACTATGGATGCTGGATATATTATATTTATTAACATTTTAATTTTGTTTGCTTTCTTTATGGGACATACTAAATGGACTCTCGACGTAGTTAACAGTCAAGCAGACTTAATCGACCAAATACTATCACATTTAAAAATAAATCAAGAGGAGTCACTTCCTGAATCACAGACAAGTTTAGACGAATATAAAACACATATCTTGGGTGGGATCATAGATATGGGAACACATAATGAAGGTGTGTGTTCACCTGATTGTTGGTGCCACGAGGGAGAGGAATGATACTACTAATTGCCCGTAATGCAGCCATTCGTTTGCTCATTAAATGGGAAAAAAGTAGGGACAACATGGATGAAAATCTTGAGTGCTTATTGTTAGAGAGTTTAGTGGAACAATAGGTATATAAGGGTAATACCACACATTATATATTATGCCCAAAGGAACCAGTCAAGTAGAGCAACTCAAAAGACACTTCAGCCAAGTAGATTCCATTAGTCCAATGGAAGCACATACTGTTTACAAGATTCGTAGCCTTCCTCGAAGGATTATGGATATGAAAGTGCTTGGATACCAATTTGATTCTGCATGGAATACTGACCTTACAGGCCAACGTTACAAACGTTACACTGTCACTCACATCCCCGGCGGTGACTCCGAATGAATGCTATGATATGTGCTGGCCGTGATGCCGCTTTGTGCCAGTCACAAGCATGGATTGATAATCAAGGTTTGACCGAAGTGGCCAAGGCTAAGTGGTTCGTTCAGAAGGTTCCACTTAACATCATTTATGAGGCTTCTTTTGAACCATTTTTGTTCTATGCTCCCGATGGGGCAACCACATCAGAACTTCGTCAAGAGGCTGCTGAACTTAACGCTCGCAAATTGAAAAAGATTATGGACCTTGAACAAGAAATCAAGCAACTAAGGCTCAATTTGCCAGAACTGGAGTGATATATATGAATGAAGAACCAATTATGCAAGAAATACCTGAAGGTATGAACCCAATGGATATGCCAGCACCTATGAGAGTTAATGTTCTCATTAACGAACTACTACAAATGGTGGACCACATGAGCCAAATTAGGGGTCTAATTGATGAAACCATGAAGGAACTTATGGAAAGTCAAATGGGTGAACACGTTCACGATGAGAACTGTAATCATGATGAAGAAGAGGTTGATTCCGATGACTCATAATTATGGCGGACGTAAACCTATGCTGGTTGAAGACAACCCTAACCTTACAATTCATGCTTTGGATTCTGTTCCAGAGAACCGACCTAAAGGATCATGGACAAACGGTATTAAAGCACATTCTAAGGATGGAGGAGTCGTTGGTTGGTTCTTCCCACCACGAACTCGTAACCGAGGACACAATGCAAGGTCTGGACTCAAACCCCGGTCAAGTCGTGTAGTCCCAATTCAGGAGGAGGAATGATTATGTCTATTTACAGTAATGAATACGGAGAAACTTTGGAAATCAAAAAGGAGTCTGTCTTTACAATTGACCATTCCGATATCGGTTTGATTTATGTTCTACCCTATGGTGAAAACATTTATGGTTACTTTACTTTGGATGAAGTCGGAATTGAAAATCCACAGACTGGAGAAATCCAAAAATATGCTACCTATACTCCAGTTATTCTTAACGAAGAGGAAATGGAAGTTATCTTTACCCATATGATTAAAGGGTGATTCCATGCCCAATGCAGAAAAGTGTGAAATGCGAACTTGGAGGGCACATTTAGTTAAGTGTCGTGAAGATGATGAAAAGCATTATATAGGTAATAGCAAGGAGTAGTAAATATGATCGAAGATGTTGTAAGCGCAATCACAGAGATGCCCGTAGATGAACTCCAAGTCCTTTTAGACTTGCTGGAACAATTGCTTAAAGAGAAGCGAGCAGAAGAGAATGATGAAGTCAAGATTGGAGATATGGTCTCCTTTGAACCTAAGAAGGGAGTCGTTGTTGAAGGTGTCGTCACCGAACTAACTAAGACCCGTGCTAAGGTTAACGTTCATAGTGGTAGTGGAGAATGCTCTACCCCTCTGAATGATTGCACAGTCACTTACTCAGCACCAGTAGAGGATATGGACATTGAGGCTCAAACCGAGGCTCAAGAGGATACTCTTTTGGTTAACACACCTGAAGAATACCACATGGAGTGATCTACATGACTGATGAAGAAGAGTTGGATGACATTACTTGTTGTGAAGATGACATTACTCATTTTTTACACAACCTTGGTTTCTTTCATAAGACTCTTGGCGAGAGAGCACCTAATCTCAATCTAACTACCGACCAGATTTTAGATATGTATGCACTTTGGTTGAGTTCTGGAGAGGGTGAAGAAAGCGGAACTACACCTCCGAATCCTTTTCAAGAAATAATTAAGCAGATGTTTGGTCAGGCATCTGATGAAGACGTAGGTATGTCTTCAGGACACCCATTTTCATTTCGTCTATATGATGATGAAGATGAGGATGATGGTCAATGAGAAAGTGCTTAGTATTAGATATTGAGACTGCCAATTTAGATATGGATGCCGAAGGATTGGCATTTGGTAATCCCGATGGTTGGATCACCTCTTGTGTAGGCATTTATGATATCTGGGAAGGTGAATCTGATGGTGTTAATTATTACTATGTTAGTGATCCAGATAAAATTATGACTCCTGAATTAGAAGAATATAACCTTAGAAGTATGGATTCTTTGCTTACTACCCTAACCCATTGTTATGACAGTGGTTATCATATTGTAACTAAAAATGGTAAGGGTTTCGACTTACCTATCCTTAGTAAGACCTTAGAAAACGGTGGTGCAGGACTTAAATCTATTATAGATAAATATGAAACTGCAGATAGACATATAGATATTTGTATGTTGCTACGAGAACAGTATGGCTATAGATTTAGTCTGCAAAATCTGGTAACTGGTTTGTATGGTGAAGATGAGTCTAAAACCATGGACGCTGCTCATGCACCCAAGGCATGGGCCAACGGAGAGCATCAAGAAGTTTTGGACTATTGTATGCATGACTGCGTTCTAACAGCCAAGGTTTTCTTTGATGCACCCAAGACCAAGTTTGAGGCTGTTGGTTCCAATGGCCAAAACAAAAAGAAACATCAAATCAAAGTCAACTGGTAAAGTATTATATAGGTTCCACAAGAATCTGGATTTATGCCTGAAGACTTCACTCCTGCACAATTGGCTCGACAAGTAGAGAAAATTAGAAAAGCCTTATTCGATGATTATGAAGATCTGGGTGATGGCAAGTATTCTGGTGAGTTGCATCACGACGTAAAAGGAATCATTGAAAACACATTGATATTTGATAAGGTGCTGAGCGAAGATGAGTTCACAGTGATGTTTACTGATTGCACAGATAAGTTGTTAGATTGGATTCAAGAACAGACCAGAGGAGTAGATTCCCGAATCGCTTCTTTCTTTGTTCAGGATTTTATTGCTCAGACACTATCCAATGCTTATGATGTTAAAGAAGTAGAGCATAAAAGTAATAATTCAGACCCTATGTTTGGTTAGATAAATATGTCTTGGAAGTAAATTATAAGTATGTGCTGGTAAGTAATACCTTACATGGAAACTTGTAACCATTGTAAGGTTGGCTTTGTTACTGCCGCTGCCAATCGTAACCATTGTTACCGGGATTATTGTTCTCGTTACTGTTTTGAAGCAGAGGAAAACAATATACAACAAGTAAATAATAAGTGGCCAGTTCAATGGGTAACCTGTGATGTTTGTGAAACTCCAGAATCTGTCAAATTAGATTATTATGCACACACTCGTAAGAATGGTCGCTTCTGCAGCACATCTTGTTATCAACTTCTTAATTCCGGTCGTAGAAATTATCGTCAATTTCAATATATGCTACCATTACAAATCTACCAAGATCGCTGGTTTACTGCAAAAGAGTTAGCCCAGTATAATCACTCCCGTATGGTAGCCTCAAACAGTGCTGCCGCTATTGCCAGCAGTTTAAGGAAATGGGTTTCCAGAGGAGTCATTACTAAAGACCAAGATAGTAACTCTTATAATTACTGCCGACACAATCCTTTGGCCTCCGAAATGATTAAATATATATGAGTGATACCTTCCATAGAGATTATGGAAAGTGGTTCTCTCCAAGGAATGCGCTCAGCAAACCGACACTTAACCAACGAACCATCCATTCCATGGGAGTTTGACCGAAGTAAAAACGCTGGAGAGTTCCTCCGAAGGTATCAGGGAGACATCGTTCCTTCCGACCAGTGTTCTCCCTCCCATTCCACTTCCTTGGGGTTGTAGTTTAATCTGGAAGAACACTTCGTTTGCAACGAAGATGCTGCAGGTTCAAATCCTGCCAACTCCACTCTAACCTAAAGTAATATATAGGTTATAGCCATACTTTAATTCATGGGCAGACTAAAAGGTAAGAGTATACTTTACATTACTGAGATATTTCACCCTGCTTCTGGCGGTGGAGAAAAGGCTACTTATGAGCACCTACTCAACCTACATAAAGAAGGTGCTGACATTACTGTTATCACTGCTACCCCTGATTACATTGATTCCACACACAAGTATCCTTTTGACGTTCTCAGAGTAGCAGACCCATTACCTAAATCTGAGTATACCCGAGCAGACCTTATCGGTCAAGCCTATGTAGACTATTTTCATCGTGCTTCCAAAGTTATAGATATTGCTAAATCCTTTCCTAAAGATAAGTTTGATTACTTATTTTGTTATGGTCGCTATGGACCGTTAACCATAGGACCTAACGTTTTCAAAAGGTTATTTGAAGGTCACTTTAAAGATATACTTACTGTGGGGTTACAATATGATCCTATTCCCAGTTTACCTATGTCTTGGAAACAAGGAATTAACCGTAATTATAATCTCACTGTTTTGGGTTCTCCTGTCTTAGTGAAAGAGTGGGATACTGTCAACAACACTATAGCGGTGGTTCCATTTATTACTGATGATGACCTCCCCGGCGATGAACTCACTCCTTGGGAAGATAGACCCTATGATTTTGGTTTCATCAATCCGACCCACCATAAAGGATTTAATACAGTTCTTAAACTTATTTCTCAAATGCCAGATAAAAAGTTTATTATCAAACCCGGTGGATATCACCACAGTGTAGTTATAGATAGGTTAGAATCATGGTTTCCTAATGTAACTGTGGCTGGATGGTATGAAGATATATCTGATTTCTATCAAGAATGTAAATCTATTTTATACCCTTCTTTGTGGGAAGGCTTTGGCATGGTTCCGATCGAAGCAGCCGCTAATGGTTGTTTAGTCTTTGCTAATGACCACCCCATCATTAAAGATGCCAATCCTGACTTCCCTATCTTCATTGATGCCTACCCTAACTCAGTCACCGATAATTGGTTTACTTATTTTCATACTTTTTCCGATGGTCAAAAGCATCAAATGTATTTACTTGCTGCCGAAGACTGGGAAGATGAAATTAGAGATACATTTAATGATAAATCTATTATAGATAAACATATATCCCTTGGTTTACAAGCAATTAGTAAGCATAAGATAAGGGAAGCAACCTTATGGGATGCTTACATAGAAAGGTTACTATCCTTACAAACAAGGTAAATCTAAAGATATATAAGGGTAGCCATCACCCTATAACCTTATGAAGCGAGCAATTATTACTGGCGTTAATGGTATGGATGGTAGTCACTTAGCAGATTTGTTACTAACTAAAGGTTATCAAGTATATGGAATGGAGCGAAGGCTCTCTGTTCCCAATCGAGAGAATAGCGGTCATTTAGAAGACCACCCTGATTTTACATTTGTCTCTGGAGATTTAACGGATCAGAACTCTCTGTGTAGATTGATTAACGACATTGAACCCGATGAAGTTTACAATCTTGCCGCACAATCCTTCGTGGGAGTTTCATGGACCATTCCAGAAACCACCAGCGATGTCAATGCATTAGGCTGCCTCCGACTTTTGGAGGCCATCAGAGAACATGAACAAAATAATAAAAATAAAAAAATTAAGTTTTATCAGGCTGCCACTTCTGAGATGTTTGGAAAGATGGTAGAGAACCCTGCCAACGAGAATACTCCATTTTATCCAAGATCTCCCTATGGGGTCGCTAAGTTGTATTCTTATTGGATTACCAAGAACTATCGTGAGTCCTACGATTTGTTTGCTTGTTCAGGTATCTTGTTTAATCACGAATCTGAAAGAAGGGGTATGGAGTTCGTAACTCGTAAAATTACTGATGGGGTCGTCCGCATCAAATTGGGTCTTGAAGACAGCATCTCTTTAGGAAATCTGGATAGCCAGAGAGATTGGGGTTATGCTCCAGATTATGTAGAGGGAATGTGGTTAATGCTTCAGCAAGATGAACCAGATGATTTTGTTTTGGCTACTGGAGTTTCATATTCAATTAGGGAGTTTTTGGATTTAGCCTTTAATGAAGTAGGCATTTCTGATTGGGAACCTTATGTGAAGCAAGACCCACGTTTTTATCGTCCTGCTGAAGTTGATGTTCTTTGTGGAGATTATTCCAAAGCAAAAGATGTCTTAGGGTGGGAACCAAAAATACAATTAGCCGAAATGGTTAAAATAATGATTTTACATGATAAGGAACGGCTGGGCTGTGAATGAATATTATATTAGAAATCTGGATTGGTTTCGGCATAGTGATTGCTTTGATGGTTGCTGAGACAGTTTACTATAGTTGGCAAAACAATAAATAGTAAGGCATATCTATTTAGTATATGCATCCTGATTGGAACCGACTTGCTATTGGGGCAGTCCTCTTTGGAGTGGGAACTTTGTTGACAGTATCTCATGGCCATAATGCAATCCACCATGACAGGGCCTCTGAGACTAAAGAGTTTGTTTTATATTCAGTCATTGGTCTTGGACTTATTGCTGTTGGAAGTAATTTGTTAACCGATCTGGCAACCGAGAGACTGTGCTGAGGATTTACCATGGTTAAGACTGCACGACTCTCAAAGAATCCATATCATGATGAAGAGTATGCCAAAAGATTCTTACTTTCTAAATATCATACTATTTATTATCCTGCACCCAATTCAGATATATTTACCATTAGTTGGCGTTGGAGCGATTTCAATTACGGCAATTGGTGGAAGGATACACCCCAATATATCAGGCTATTAAAAACTATATCTAATCCATTACAACTCGCACCCCAGAATAATTATATTGGAGTAGCGAGAAATACAACTAAAGACGAGGACAGCACTGACACCCACGAGGTTACTGGAGTCTGGCGGACCCAGATGGTTGGACCACTTTTTGGAAAACCATACACACATACAGTTCCCATCAAAAAAATTACTACGTCTCTCGGCTTTTATTATCCTTCTAAAGAAAGCAACTTCATAATTGGTGATTATGGATTTAATTTTAAAAACAGATGGGACGCATTACGAAATGCAGATTCATTCGTTAAGAGATGTATTCTTACTGCTACCGTAAAAGAGGAACTCAAAAAATGCAAACTTCAAAATATTCTTTATTTTAATACGGGCTATGATTGGGGTAAAAATAAAATCTATCAACCTGTAAATTACAATCCAGTTCACACTAATTTAGATTATTTCTTCGTTCAATTTGAATGGGGTGAAATGCTTCTTAATGGACCTAATTTAGCACTCCAACAAGAAGACCTCGAATTATATGATGGTATTATATCTGCACAGGAGGTTGCCCAAAAAGCAATAGAGGAATGGATTTATGACCAAGATGAATTGTTTGAGTTTGTTGCAGATAGTGAATACGAAGAAGATAACGGTTGGAACATAAGTTCTGATTGGGGCAAGTCTTTCGGAACGTGGATTATGGAAGAATGGGGGGTAAAAGCAGACTGGTTGTGGAACTTCGTTGATGGTTGTTTAGGTTGGCAACTTACACATTTAGATCCGTGGCAAAAAACATATCTTATAGATAATAAAGAGGGCTTGGAACGTGTTCGTGAGTCTGGCATACTACCGTGGTTGTTTGGATTAGAGGATCATGCTACTAATTTAGATGAGTGGGTTAGAGAAATACTTGATAATAACTTGTAAGGGATTAAGTATATATAAGTTATAGCAACTACTAAACAGTAAGCAGGGGGGAAGTTCATTACTAACATAGAGCAAGAGAAAAAACAGATTTATGATTTGCTTTTTCATAATTGGAGTCCCGATTCCAAATCCCAAGTCAGAGAAGAAATCATGACTTTGATTCAACATAGTTTTGGCAACAAGGAAAAACAATCCATGTCTTTGGCAGAACTTAATTTTAATATTCAATTAACTCGTCGTAATATTATTGATTACATAGAGTTAAGTTTACCAGAAGTAGATTTAAAATACGCTTCTAAAGTGGCTGAGAAGTTTGTTGTAAAAGCACTGAACATAGCCCCATTATGGAAACAATTAAAATCAATGGGAGTTTTCCCAGACGATCCATTAGACGACATGGTGTGAAACATGAAGAACGAAACTAAGCGCAAGGGTGAAAAGCCCAAGAATAATAGCCGACACATCAGAGTAAAGACTGAGCGATATGCTCCTAAACCTGTTGTTGATATGTCTGAGGACATGATGGAATTACAAAAAGAAATCGCCAGACAGCAAGGTTTTGATATTTGTAGTAGTTGTTTTCAAAGAACTCCTTTAAGCGAACCTAAATGTATCCATTGTAACAGGTAAGTATATAAGGGTAATTACGCTCAGTTGGTATTATGAGTGATATTGTCAACATGGTAGCCAGCACACAATTAACCGAAAGCATTGACCTATACGATGTTTCAGCCAACATGGGTATTACCTATGAGGCCGAACAATTCCCCGGAATGGTTTACCGAGTAGCAAATCCCAAGGTTTGTATCCTACTTTTCCGCAGCGGTAAGGCTGTCGTCACAGGAGCCAAGTCTGAAGAAGATATTGCTGCTGGACTCAAAGTTCTTCACGATGATTTGGTAGCCAATGGCTACAAGATGTGGCCTTTTGACACTGACTCTATCAGTGTTGAGAACATTGTCGTCACCTACGCTTATGGTAGTGACCTTGACCTTTCACATCTTATCTTCTCTATGCCTTTCGATAAAACCGAGTATGAACCTGAAGTGTTCCCCGGACTTATCTATCGTATTGATGAGCCAAAGTCTGTTTGCTTGGTTTTCTCTTCTGGAAAATGTGTTATCACTGGATGCAAGTCTGAAGAAGAAGCCGAGAGAGCAACTGAACAACTGATTGAACAATTGGATGTTGAAATGCCAACTTTTGAGTGAAGGTGATCATATGGGAACTCGTCGCTTTAAGTTTAGCGATAGCAAACCTGCTACTGGTGCATGGGCATCAAAAGCCTCAGATTTTGCTGACGATGTAATCAAAGGGCCAGTAGTAGGTCAATCCGAGCAGTCAGGAAAACTGACTGATATTGTGAACCTTTTCTCTGAAAGGTATGAAATGTTGCGTAAGATACTTCGCCATGAATGGGGTTTTAAAGAAACCACCAACATCTATGAAGTTCGTAAGGACAAAATGGTTTTCAAAAACCGAGTCATTAATATGATTGGTATTGTTGCCAGCATCAGACGCACTAAGTCTGGAGGCCGCATGGTTGAAATCGAAGACAAGACTGGACAAATGTCAGTCTTCATCTCTAAAGAAAATCCGGCTATTGATACACTCCTGCCAGACGATGTAATCGGCGTATCAGGTAAGTTTATCAAGGACGGTGATTTATTCATTGTAGACTATGTGCAGTTTCCAGAGTTTTTAGATACTCCTCGTAGGATGGGTGCAGAATATGACCCTGTTTCTATTGCCTTTGCTTCTGATATCCATGTTGGTTCTAAGTATTTCTTACAGAAGGAATGGGACCGCATGATGGAATGGTTTAATTCCGACCACGATTTGGCTAAAAACATTAAGTATTTAGTATTCGCAGGAGATGTGGTAGATGGTATTGGTATTTACCCCGGCCAAGAACACAACCTTACTGAAACTGATGTGTATCTCCAATACGAAGAGTTTGCTCGCCAATTAGATAGATTACCAGATCACATAACTGCTGTTATTCTCCCCGGCAATCACGATGCTGTGCGACCGGCTGAACCACAACCAGTTCTGGAAACTTTAGTGCAAAAGAAGTTCAGTCATGCCATCCATGTTGGAAATCCATCACGCATTAATTTATCAGGCATTGAAGTTTTGGCTTACCACGGTAAAGGTATTGATGACATGGTTCCCCGTATGGCCCACGTTACCTACGAAAACCCTGCTGAAGCCATGAAAGAAATGTTGCGAAAGCGACATTTAGCACCTATGTGGGGCGAGCGTAATGCTTTGTCACCTGAAGAAACAGACCAAATGATTATCCTTCAGAAGCCAGATATATTTGTTACTGGGCACACCCACGCTCACCAAATGGAAGAATACCGTGGCACACAAATGATTGTTTCTTCTACTTTTCAAGGTCAATCTGATTTCATGCGAATGCTGGGTTACAAACCTAAGATGGGCTATTTATCAGTTTACAACATTCAAAGCGGAGAATCTCAAGTGGTGTGTTTTGCTGACCAAGCCAATCCTTCCGCTGGATACAAACCATGAGAAGATATATAACGGTGGACACCACCATTCTGATTATGGATTGGGAGTATTTTCTTATTATTGTTTTAGTTCTGGCTCAAATGGTGAGAACTAATCAAATGTTGTCTACATTTCATAATCAGTTGGATGCCTTACTGGACCGACAAGCCATAGTTATTATGCCTGTTGATCGTAGTGAGATAGACCCTGATGATTTAGCAGACGCAGAACAAGGAAGTTTAACCGATTTAGTAAAACAATGGGATGAGAATTAATGGCTAAAAATCCTTGGTTAGATGATGAAGCATGGGGCTGGAAAGTTCCAAAAAGAATTGTTTTGTTATTAACCCTTGTTTTGGCTTGTTTAGCATTGTTTGGAATTGTGGGGGCTTAATTATGCCATATATTAAAGATGAAGATAAAACTAAGTTTGCACACTTGCCGAAGATAGCCGAAAACATTGAAACTGCCGGAGAAATGAATTATGTCATTACTATGCTGGTAAGGGACTATATCAAACGTAAGGGTCTTTGTTATCAAACCCTCAATGATGCCGTAGGTGCATTAGAAGGTTGTAAGTTTGAGTTGTATCGCAGAGTGTTAGCACCCTATGAAGATCAGAAAATCGAGGAAAATGGCGACGTATATTGATAAATGGGGTCTTGAAGACAGGTAGGTTGAAAAATATGAAATATGAAATAAAAGGTAAATTGCCAGACAGTTCTTGGAAATTGTTTAATTATTTTACTTGCAATAATCTTCAGGAACTACAGGAAAAATTAGCCAAAGTTTTACTCGTTAGTAAATACATTGGTATTGCTGCTACACTTATTGAAGAGTAGATTATAAATAACTAAAACAATATATACTTGTCATGCGATGGGACTATAAGGATGATAGTAGTAATCTGGACTATCGAGCAATCGCTCCAAAAGTGAACTCATTATCTGGCAATCTACCAGACATCAAAAAACGCCTCTTAAGCCGAGGATATGGCAACCCCAAGTTTATGTTATATGTTTCTAAAGATTATTCCGACCAGATTATTGGCCAAAGGTGGCAAGTAACAGATGAATATGATCCTACACTAAAAGACCACCAAGAAAGAGGTGGGAACCAACTGAATAAGGGCGAACCCATTATTAAATTATGGAATGGAGTTATTACCGACCACCCATTACCAAGGAACCTGACTCTCAATCAATATGTGGATTTATTGGATGAAAGCCAAATAGATGATATTTTTGATAGGCATTTAGATACCAACGATTGGTCCTTTTATAATATTGACACACCACATCAATTTTTAACTTATCAAAATACAGATAATCCTCGTAGAAGAGTTATGTTATTCAACTCCAACATTCATTATAATAGTATTAACAAACAGGTGATTGAATGAGGTATCACCATCGTTTTGATTCCAATGTATGGGTTTGGGATGCGTATGGAAAAGTTATGACAGGTATGCCAACACGATTTGATGTGGATACTTCTAATACAGCCACGCCTTGGATAGTAGTTTATCGTGATAAACGAGGTGGAGTTTCGGCTGCTACTTGGGTCATAGATACTGACCTAAACAATCCCCCCGATAAAATATATGCGGCGATGAATACTTATGCTTTTTACAATACCCGAATTATAGATAGTTATGAGGGTAATCCACCTCTGCAAGAAATAATGAAACCCATTACAGGAATGCCATTTTCACCACGTCACGCAGACATGCCCGAATTATGGAAGGAATTAACTGAAGGGGTCAGCCCCAGTTATGAATCTTATGAAGATATACAAGCCAATCATTATCTCACTCCAAACGAAAACAATACGTTGAGTCCTGCTGACATAACTCTAATATACCGAGCCACTCACTTTATACCCAATAGTATTAATAAACTACATATAGGTGGTTGACTGTAGAGCCAGTCAGGAGAGTTATGAATGTCTTGGCTTTACGTCCCGGGAGTGGAGGTTCCCTCTTGGGACTCGGATTGGTTGCAGACCAAACATTCCGTCCCGTCTGTATCATTGAAGAAAGAGCCTATGCCGTGGCCACCCTCATCAAGAACATGGAATCAGGCCACCTATCTGAAGTTCCTGTCTGGGATCAGATTGAAACCTTCAACAGCATACCTTGGAGTCAACAAGTGGATTTCATCATTGGAACCTTCGTTGATAGGGGTCTTGAAGACACCAACTTGTTGGAATCCGTTGCAGGGATTTTCAAACAACTTCAGCCCGAAAGAGCACTCTTTGAGATGCGTTCCGAAGTTCTCAAACAAAGAGAGTCATTTATTAGAATCTGTAGCCAGTTTCAATCAATGGATTTCCAAGTGGAGGTTGAAGAAATCTCCGCACGGGAACTTGGGTTCACACATGGACGCAGACGACTCTTCATGGCACTCACCCGAAATCCTCAAGGGAAACCTGTGGCCAACCCCCGGACACAGGGATTGGAAAGGTCCATCAGGAATGGAGAGAACTCTGAAGAAAATGAAGGCAGGGAAGGCTCCCGACAACCTTCCGACAGCGAGCAGGATTTGGGGCGAATTGAAAGAATCCTTCAGCGATTTCCCAACCCTCCACCACCTCGGGATTCTGAGGCTTGGACCGAAGTCTTGGAATCTACTCCCTACCTCAGTGCCAGTCTCCCAAAGCAGGCTGACGGCCAATTTCGTGGAGTGGCTAATGGGTTTTCCAATCGGTTGGACAGATTGTGGATCTTAGGTGGGGATTCAGTCCCCATGATGTGGAAGGTAGCCTACGAAACTTTATTCCTTAAGAAATCATTATAAGGGTAATGTCATACATATTTATTCATGGAGACAATTAACATCGGTTTGTGCGCTGGAAGACATGAAATGCCCGTCAAAGATTTCATTTGGCAAAAGATTGAAAATCCAATGGATTTTGAGACTCTTGAAAAACAGGCCCAAGAATGGATACATAATCAAGATATTTATAATGATGGCTCTCATTCATTGATGGTTGGGTCAGTTAATCTTTATGTGACTGGACTGACAGTTGCACTCACCAGTTTCCTCAACGCATGGGAATATACTGTGGGAACTTTGGAGTTTGAAGGATTGAAAAGACCTCAACTAAAACTTCTTCACTACAATAGAGATACCGACACTTACGAACCCCAAAATTGGCGGTGATTAAATGAAGGTTTGGGTAAAGTCAGTTATTAGACCACTTTATGGAACTGTGGCATTTCAACCCTTTGCTTTGCTTTGGTGTTGGTATACTGGAATGGATTACCTCACCTTGATGGGTCCACTTACTATTTATTCTATGATTTGCTTTATTCCCATCTACCATTATTACGATCATTGGTGGGACATGCATCCAGACCTTTGTTGTGAGGACCAAATCTGACCAGTGCCTTTATATAGGTGCTAACTACAGGTATAATTATGTCACCCAACCGTCTTGGCTATGCTTGTATTAACTCCACATTGGGTGGAGAAACAGTTCCTAAAAAACAGCGAGTCACCACTAATCGGACTTTACGTTTGGCTACTGCTCACGAGAAGGGCATACCATATATCGCTTCACTGGTTGCTTCTAATGTTCGTGATTTACACACCATTCTGGAGTGGAATGAGGCCAAGGGAATCACTTTGTTTCGTATGTCTTCCGAGATGTTTCCTTTTATCGCCCACCCTGACTTTTCATATGCTATTACTGACCTCGACCAGTATGCACCTGTTTCCGAGTTGCTTCGCACCGCTGGCCAGTATGCACTTGACCATAATCACCGTTTGAGTTTCCACCCCGGCCCATTCAATGTTCTTGCTTCACCTCACGAGTCTGTCGTAGTCAAGGCTATTGCAGAATTGGATGCCACTGCTTCTATTTGCGATGCTCTCGGCCTCCCAGCCGATCACAATTCTAAGATTAACATTCATGTTGGTGGTGCTTACGGCGAACCACAGGCTGCTTTGCAGCGTTGGTGTGCTAACTTTGCTCGTCTTGCACCATCTACACAGGCTCGGCTTACAGTTGAGAATGATGACCGTGCCAGCCTTTACTCCGTGCAGGATTTGTATGACCACGTTTACTCCGTGGTTGGCGTTCCTATTGTCTTTGACTATCATCACCATCAGTTTTGCACTGGCGGTTTGTCCGAGCAAGAGGCTCTTGAGTTGGCTATGAGCACTTGGCCTGACGACATTATCCCTACTGTTCATTATTCCGAGTCCCATGAGTTGCACGTTGGCAACCAGAAGCCCACTCCTAAGCACTCCATCCTTGTTAATTCCATCCCACCTACCTATGGCCATTGTATTGATATTATGGTTGAAGCCAAGGGCAAAGAGTTGGCTATTTTGCCACACATGGAAAGATAACTACAAATAGTTAAACTTATAACCATTCTTGTAGATGTCATTTACCGTATCCCGGTTTTGCCCATGTCTTGACGGAGAAATCACTGGAGATTTCAAAGGTGAGGAACCCCCAGTAATTGAATGTAAAATCTGTGCCGACGCTCATTATTTCAAACGAGTTATGCGCTGGGATCCATGGACGGGTGTCTATTGGGATGAATGGAAACTTCAATCTAAATAGTAATAAACTATAAGTAGTTGTGGCATTGAATAAACATCATGGTAGTTCGCTGTAAAGTGTGTGGGAAGCAATTTGATTCCTTCCGTGGTCTCAACGGTCACATGAATGCCCACCTTAATAGAATGGCTGCCGAACCTAATATGGGAGCCACTATTGATGATACTATCATGGACGCTTATTTAGATGAAGGTGAATCTTATGATGATGCTGAAATCTATGCTCGTCGGGCTATGAATAAACTCAAACATAGTTCTGCTGAAGCACAATTAGAACTTTGCAATAATTGTTCTGGTGCTGGTGCTACTATTGCAGGATGCACATGTGGATATATGGATTATCTTAAGAATGCTGAAGGCGACGAGGAACTGGATGACGAAGAGTATTGGGAACCTTATTTGCAAGCCCTTGAAGACTATTGGTATTCGTGTGTCAGATATGTAAACCGGGCAGGAGACAGTTATCGTAATATAGTAGATTTTATTGGGTTCTGGCAAGAAGTTGCTGAAGAATCTTCACATAGTTTGTCTTATGTTTGTGAAAAACTGTGGAAGTTTAAATATGATGCCTACAGAATGGTTTGGAATCGGGAAGCCGAGAGATCTATGGATTTTGTTTTCCAAGATTTGAGTGAAGAATCTCAAAATCTTTTAGAGGACTTCAATCCTGAAGAGCGTGATTATGAGGGTGAAACAGTTTATACATCAGTTTGGGGCGGTTATCGGCACGGACCTCCTGAATTAAAAATAGTAAAAGAGGTTTTTAACCCTTATTGGCTTGAAAAAGAAGAAGGTGAACCCTATGCTTTTGACCTCTTCCGTTCTGAAGAGAATAAATATACTCCACTCAGCGGAAAGCGTAGAACTAAAGGCCGAAACCAAAAATGGATTCCAGTAGCCCGTGATTATGTCCGACAGAATGGAAAATCTACTGCTGCCGAAATCTACCCCTCACTTCCCAGTTACCGTGGCTCTGGAACTCCAGTCAATGCCATGGCACTTAGTAATCGTTTAATTAGGATGTCAGATATATTTATTGTAGACAAATCTCGTAAACCATATACTTATACGTTGGCAGATTCAAAAGCATCAGAAGAAGGAAAAACTTATTATGGTTATAATCCAGAAGATGATGATTATTATGCTTCTGAACAATACTACGCTGCTGAACAGAATGCAGAAAGTGTAGGAACTACTTCAAAAGTTAAGGTTTATGTGGAACGGGAAGATAACAAACCTTGGAAATATGTTACTCTTGAAATACCTACTCATATAGTTAATGATGAAGACTTACGTCATGAAGCCATTGAAGCAAGACTAATGGATATTCTCCAAGAACCCTT
>TARA_R110001592_G_scaffold183102_1_pt1 | contig 16752 bp, 17 predicted proteins | sample TARA_R110001592 | Tara Oceans TARA_R110001592 (sample SAMEA4398387) | marine metagenome | biome: Polar Biome; feature: [SRF] surface water layer (ENVO:00010504); material: water (ENVO:00002006), including particulate matter (ENVO:01000060) such as... | depth 5 m
TTAGAGCCTAAATAAACCAGGTGCCAACTACCTTGACAGACGACGATCATAACGACTCTCGAAGTCAAGCTCTGTAAATGCATTGCGTACCGATGTGCCGCTGGCGACACCGTCTTCCTGAAACTGCACGCCCCCGCCAATCAAGCTGTAATGTGACAGCAAACTCGCTACGCCGGTGCCTGCCAGGGAGATATGAGTTAATCCGTCCGCCGGACCCATACCTTGGCCCAGATTGAATTGCCCAAAATCGCCTTTCAGATAAACCTCTGCAAGGCGTTCTTCCAGTTTGTTGGCGTTGCCTCCGGAATTGTTCTCGTTGACCAGTACGGACGGTTCGGACTCAAACTCCATTTCATAGTTGAAGCCCATTTCGAGTCCCTCGGCAACTTCACTTACTCCGGTGAAACGGAAGCGGCTAGAGCTGTTTGTATTGTCGACAAAAAACGTATCGCTGCTTTTTCCATTATCAACACTCATAATGGCGCGGTTTAGTTGGCCTGACGCCTTGAATTCCATGGCCATTGCAGGCATGACAGAGGCTGCGAGGAGCGGGTACGCAATTAACTTTATTTTATTGTTCATGATTAAACCCTTATATTTATATTGGTTGTGATTGACTTGATATTCCTATTTCGGAACGCCTAGGTAAACCATTAAAAGGGACTGCTTTTTCTATGGATGGCATATTTTTTATATTCGCTGTGTGCTGCATTTATTTTACAAACCCTCCTTCCTAACTGCTGCTTCTCTCTTAGAACACTCAAACTATTGCACTCCAGTATTTTATTTTCGTTCGCCTAACTACTTGCGATTGGGGCCGCCCGCATACGGTGTTTTTCAAGATAGATGGCACTGTTTCTGTGCTCAAATCGGCCACCAATTTCTTCAGTCGGGTATTTTTATATTCTAGCTGCTTCAGGCGCTTCAGCCCCGATAGTCCCAAACCTCCATACTTCTTGCGCCAGACTTCCGGTGCGGGTGTGCATAGCCCTGCTTGCTTCAAGGCATGATCTCCTGCTCAAGGCTCTATCATGCCGGATTTTCCAGTTTTAAATTGACCTAAATTATGGAGTAGGGTCAGACGCGACTCGGCTACGCAAGGATCCCCAGACTGTCCAAATCAGAATAAACGCGCAAACTCCTAGTGCCGCAGCCGTGATGGGCTGCTCGATAAACACGCTGAAATCACCTCGTGAGAGCACCAAAGTTCTGCGGAAGTTCTCTTCCAACATCGGCCCGAGGATAAGACCTAGGAGCATCGGTACAGCTTCCAGCCGAAGCAGTGCCATCAAATAGCCCACCAACCCAAAACCCAACAGCATCCATACATCAAAAGCGTTGTTGTTTGTACTGTACACACCTATACAAGTTAACAGCACGATAGTTGGAAACATAATTTTGTATGGGATAGAGAGTAGTTTGACCCACATGCCAATGAGCGGGATATTCAAAATCACCAAGAAGATACTGCCAATCCAAAAGCTGACGATCAGCCCCCAAAATAAATCCGGGTGGTTAGCGATCAACTGTGGACCAGGCTGGATTCCTTGAATGACAAGGGCACCTAGCATTAGCGCCATAACTGCGTCTCCGGGGATACCCAGGGTAAGCGTCGGAACGAAACTCGTGCCTACGCCGGCATTATTACAGGCCTCAGGCCCGGCTACACCTTCGATCGCACCCTTGCCGAACTCCTCGGGATGCTTTGAAATGCGCTTTTCCATTGAGTAAGACATAAAGGTTGCCATGCCACCACTGGTGCCGGGCAGTGCACCGAAAAAAGCACCAAGGCCCGAGCCCCTTAGTATTGGCCCAAAAGAGCGACGCCAATCTTCGCGCGTAGGCATTTGGTCGCGCAGAGAGAAGCGCTGATTCTCGGGGGTCACACGAGTGATATTCGCACTCTTGATAACCTCGGTGATCGCAAATAGTCCCATAGCCATGGCGATGAGGCTGATGCCATCCATAAGATCAGGAATATCAAAAGTAAAGCGCGACACACCACTGTTGACGTCAATGCCGATCACGCCAAGAATCAAACCCACTAAAACCATTGCCACCCCCTTGAGGGGAGAGCCCTGACCCACAGTGGAAGCAGCAACCAATCCCAGCAGCATCAACGCAGCGTATTCTGACGGTCCAAAATTCAGCGCCCAACTTGACACTGTGGGAGCAAAGAACATCAATAGCACTATTCCCACTGAAGACCCCCAAATCGAGGCCACACATTTCATGAACAATGCAACTCCGCCGCGCCCCTGCTTGGCCATTGGGTAACCATCGAGTACAGTCACTGCAGCAGCCGCGTGCCCAGGAACACCCAACATAATCGAACTCGTTCCACCGCCGTAATCAGAACCGAAGTAAACTCCAGCCAGCAATATGAGTGCCCCGGTGGACGGCATATAGTAGGTGATTGGCAGCAACAACGAAATCGCAATTAACGAGCCCAAACCAGGCAGCACGCCTACCAGCGTACCTAGAAAAACGCCGAGCAAGCAATACCATAGGTTGCTGAGCGAGACTGCCTCTTGTATTCCTAAAGAGAAGTTGGCCATAAAAACTGAAAAAAAGTCCATGGTTCAAAAGCTCCAAGCGAAGGCGGGCAGAGTCATTTTCAGACCTACTGAGAAGATCAACCAGACAAAAACCGACAGCGATACCGAAAGAACCAGCGCGCGGCTCAACTGGAAGCTATTGCTTCCGAAAGCAGTAACGATTACCACTATGATCGTGGTGGGAATCAATCCTATGCGCGTGATTAACAAGGCGAAAATTCCCACTGCTGCAGTCACTGCAACAAAGGGCCTCAATGTGAAGGGTGGCGGTTTGAGTAGGTGGGTTGTCTTGCGTAACGAGAGCAGCGCAATCACAGCGCCTAACGCAGTTAGTATGTAGCCGAGTAGAGCCGGGAAGTACCCTGGCCCCATGCGAGCCGCGCTGCCTAACTCGTAATTGTTGGACGCATATAGAGCTACAAAAAGACCGAAAGCAAAAAGTGCCACGCCAGCACTTAGATCTCGAATATCGGGTTTCATTATTTGCTCCGTGTACCGGTTCCTCCGGTAGTAGAATTTTTTATTTTATCGCTGGCATACATCGGTCGATCGTGACTGCAGTTTTTACCATTCATATTAACCGTACAGACATTGGCCCTTACATGTCAGATATTCCTCAGGTCGATGATAAAATATAAATACATCACCACCCCTCGCAGAAAATGGCTTCTATATACAAGTCTTAATCATTCACAAATTTCCAGTCTTCAACCTTCCTTTGCTTTAACAAGAACCGATCACGAGTACGCACATACCATCCTGGACTTTCTGATCGTCCTACCAGGTATAGCTTTGAGGCATCGATTCGACAACGTTCTATATCGGCAATGGCATTATCGTTTACGTGTGCTGCTAGCACGTTGGCGAGCACAAGATGATTTGACTGACCAATCGAGATAATCTCTCGAACACTGCACTCTAACGAAACTGGACTGTCAGCTATACGAGGCGGGCGAACCATATTCGATGCACAATGCTCTACGCCAGCCTGATTTAATTCGTCAATCCCTGACTTAAACGGAATGGCCGTGATATTCATTGCCTCTATGTTTTCTTCGGAGACCATGTTTATAACTAACTCGCCATTAGCTAGTATATTTCGCAAAGTGTCCTTTTGACCCGTCAGAGTGCCTCCGATGGCGAGACTTACAACCGGGGGATCACCCGAAACCACGCTAAAGAAAGAAAATGGTGCAGCATTATTGCGACCTATCTCATCGCACGTAACGACCCATGCTATAGGCCGCGGAACTACTGTGGATGAGAGCAATTTATAGCAATTCTTTCCACTTAACTTGCTAAAGTCAAAGTACACAACTCTCTCCAATTTAGAGACTATCTATTTTAATTTCGCTACCCAAAACACCGGAGACTTGCTGTATTTTAGTCAGATATTAGAACACTCATGATTCGCGCTCATGAGCACAGCAGTCAGTTACCGCACCCCCTCTCAGCGAGAGGTTTATATTACGAAAAATAAAAACTCATCACACTCCTAAATAATCAAAGCATGATGGTGAAATCATAACTTCTACCTTTCAGATAAAAAACACCGCCTGAAAAAACTCTGACATATAACAATATTTATCAACAAAGCAAATTGGGTTCACCATACACAGAGTTTGCCATATCGAATCTAGATAAATGCAAAAACACATATTTGAGCATGGCGCACCCAACCAATTTATTAGTGTGATTCTACGGCAGGATGCTCTACTACAGTTTCGCGCCTGACGCCTCCACCACTCGCTCCCATTTAACTACCTCAGCATCCACAAACTCATTGAACTCCTTACTCGATTTGTGCAGCGGAACACCACCAAATTCACTTAGCTTTTTCTGAACATTTGCGTCCTCGATAGCTTGGGAGTAAGCATCTTGCAGCTTTAGGATAATGTGCTCTGGTGTGCCCTTAGGAGCAAACAGTCCAAGCCAAGATTCGGCAGTCGCCTTAGGGTATCCGAGTTCAGTCATCGTCGAAATATCAGGTATTTCAGCCATGCGCTCCCTACCCGTTACAGCAACTATACGTAATGTACCTGCTTTGATATGCGCCGCTGTCGTTGTTAAGTAATCGAAGGTGAGATCCACGGTTCCAGAAAGAACAGCATTAATTGAGGGTGCGCTTCCTTTAAAGGGTATATGCAACAACTCGATACCAGAGACAGTTTGAAAGAGCTCTGCTGCCAAGTGTGCGCCAGTTCCCACCCCAGGAGACGAATAGGTTAATTTATTTGGATTTTTCTTTGCAAAGACCACCAATTCATCCAACGTTTTATAAGGCAGTGAGGGGTTAAGAACCACCACATTCGGAGAACTCATCAACCCTTGCACAGCTTGAAAATCTGTATACTTATAAGGCATTGATTTATAAATGAACTGGTTGGTTGCCTGGGTTCCTTGGGTTCCGACAAGGATTGTATAGCCGTCCGCTTTTGCTTTAGCTACTACAGCAGCACCTATAGTGCCACCTGCTCCCCCTCGGTTGTCGATAACAACCGGTTCTCCAAGTATATCGGATGCATATTCACTAGTTACGCGCGCAAGGTTGTCAGTAATACCGCCCGCCGTAAAGGGAACCACAAGTTTAATAGGTTTATCTGGGAAAGCCGCGCCCGCTTGCGCCGAAACAGACAACACACCCACTAAGACAAGCAAAGCAATAAAGGTTCGTTTGATCATGAAATATTTCCTTAATAATAAGTTTTTATTTTAAAACAATCACAATATAATCAGGTTTCAACCTCCGAAGTTATCAACACTACATCCAAAGCCATCACTCCATCAGGACTAACAATCACCGGGTTGAGATCCATTTCTTCGACACGCAACCCTCCTTGAATAACAAAATTAGAAACTGCCATTAACAGATTTTCTAGCGCCTCAATATCTACCGTTGGACTTCCTCGGAAGCCTTTAAGTAATTCATAACATTTCGTTTCTCGTATCATATCCTTAGCGTCACGGGACGTCAGCGGTAATAGGCGACGTGTAACATCCTTAAACAACTCCACATAAACACCCCCTAACCCAAAGGTGATCACGGGGCCGAACAACGAATCGCGATGAACACCAACAATGACCTCTACACCTCCCTTAACAGTGAACATTTCTTCGATAAGAACGCCGTCAATTCGAGCTTCGGGAACAGCCTTTTTAGAGTTAGATAGGATCAAGTCCCAAGCTGTACTTATTTCTTCATCAGTTCGAAGCCCGACTAACACACCACCAATGTCCGATTTATGTAGAATGTCTGGACTGACAATTTTAGCGACCATTTTACCGCTGAGGCTGTGTGCGACTTCAATCGCTTCTTGCTCGGTTCGCGCGACTTGCCCGTCAGGCACACGAATACCGAATCTTCTCAACAAAGCTTTTCCATCAGGTTCAGAACACGTTTTTTGTACAAACGTCTCGTTGACAGCATTTTGTGAAGCTATCAATGGCTTCCAATCTGCATCGAAGTTGCGATTCCAGTGTCCGTAGCTATCCCAGCGTTGGAGTACTTTGATCGCCTTACCTAGGCTTCGGATTGGAGTCATTCCTCCTTGCACCAATACGTTAAAGCCTTCTCCAAGCTTATCGCTAAGCCACACTGGTACGATCGGCGTTCTCACTTCACTCTGGACCTTCACCATGTTCTCAGCGGCGGCGCGCGTTGTAGCTCCATACTCCATTGGAATTGGATATAGCACCACATCTACGTTGGGATCGCTGGCCACCGTAAGTAATGAGCCATAACTGATGTCAGGATTAACTAATAACTCAGCTGTTGTATCTACCGGGTTATCAAAAGCAGCATAGCTAGGTAGTAGCTCACGCAGCTTGCTACGTGTTGAATCTTCAAATTCCGATAATTTCAAATCAGCTGAACCCAACATATCCGCTGCCAACGTCACAGTACCACCAGAAAACGAGTACAATGCAGTCCGAACGTTCTGTGTTGGAGTTCCACGCGTAAGCAAGGCAGCCGTATCCACTAATTCATCTAAATCGTCTACCTCGATGATGCCTAATTGTTTGAATACCGCGCTGTTGATTTCTGCTGTACCCGATAATGCTGCGGTATGTGATTGGGTAGCCTTCACTCCATACTCCGACTTACCAACTTTGAGTGCCACGATGGGCTTTCCCTTTGCGGCAGCATTCAGCGCGGCACACACAAAGCGTGCGGGGTCGTTGATACCTTCGAGTAAAGTTACGATTACCTTGATCTCAGGCATCGACACCATATGGTTGATATAATCGCTCACCGTAAGATCAACTTCGTTACCGCTAGAGCACCACAGCCCAATACCTACGCCGCGCTCGCTGGCTTGTAAGAATGTGCGTCCTAGGCCACCTCCTTGAGTAACTAGACCAATCGGTCCCATCATACGGTCGTACTGGAACGCCGGAGAGAAGGTGAAACCAAGACCTTTGTTGATGTTGGTTAATCCGGGGCAATTTGGACCATAAATACGGATGCCGGTTTCACCTGAGATCTCGCGCATCCTTGACTCCAAGCGCTTCCCCTCTTCGCCAGTTTCACTAAAACCAGAAGTAAGTACGATAGCGAATTTAATGCCTTTTTTTCCGCAGGCTTCTAGCACATCATTTGTGACGCTTGCAGGCACCGCAACGACAGCAACATCCGGTGCATAAGGTAGCTCTTCGACGTTACGGTAGGCTCGCCTACCCATTATCTCATCCCTGGTTGAGTTGACTAGGAAAAGCTCTCCCGAAAACTCAGAGTGTTCGATAATGTTCGTGAGCGAACGTTGACCTAGGCTTGAAGGTCGATCGGACGCGCCAACGACAACCACTGACTTTGGGTCCATCAATAGATCAAGGTTTTGGAACATTTTGTCTCCAGATATTAATAATAGAAGATAATTGTCGTTGTTATTTCTTGGACTTAGGGCCAGGGAGTTCGTTGCGTTCATCTTGCGCCAAAACCAAGTCCCAAAGCTTCTGACCAATCGGGCTCTGACGCTCCTCATAGAGATGACCAACTAAGCCTGCAGCGCGACCGATCAGCATAAATCCACGCGCGAGCATCGGGTCGAGCTGCATGTCAGCGACGATTGAGCCAACCGCGCCCACTGCATTCATTGGCAATGATTTTCCCATCTCTTCACCAAATACCTTTTCAATTGCACACATTAGTCGCCAGTGCTTACCAAAGTAGCCATTCTGTCGCGAAATATCAGCCAATACCGAAACCCGTGGATCACCATTAACGTGGATAGGATGTCCCACTCCGTAGATAGGCTGCTTTTTTTCACGCATAACGTTGATCGTTTGACGCGCACGAACTATAAATTCTTCATCCTCAGCATCGTCCTTCAGATCTCCAGCAGAATTAATTAACATTTCTGCACAGTTCTGCGTTGTACCCAGAAACACACTACCCGCTCCGAGCAAGCCTCCGGCCACCGCTGCCTGCATCGCTTCGGGCGCACCTAGATAAGTGAGTCGCGAACTCATTGCGCTTGGTGTCAGGCCGTGATCACACGCGGTGACAAGGATCAGGTTGATCATTGTCTTCTCGTTCTTGTTAGGAAGCCGGTTCAGAATAACCAGCATAGCCATATCCACAAAGTCGACCTTACCTAGCAGTTCGTTCGCCAGATCCTTGCCCCGCACAGTTATTGCGTCGACAGTGGTATAGCCAATTTCAGTCTTAATCATTGGATTGTCCTCAAAATAGGTATGGCCCGTATGCGGAGTTGGGCTCGGCGCTCAATTTAAAAAAGATCATACGCTGGGTCGGCGGGCAACCATCATCTTGGCTTCACACTCGCATACCACTTCACCGCGCTGGTTAATTGCCTTGCGATGGAACTCGACGATCCCCTGGCTCAAATTGGAGGTTGTATTGACGCGACTCACTTCAATGACACCATGAATCGTGTCACCTATGAAAGTAGGCTTGGGAAAGCGGTAGGTCATCTCCAGCAGACCAAGCAACGACGGTTCTAAAAGTTGGTTGATCACTGTGCGCGTATTGAGACCGGACAATATGGACGCAACCAACATGCCATGTGCGATACGAGACCCCCAAGGTACACTTGCGCCATATTCGGCATCGACATGTAGGCGATTGTAATCTGCACTCAGTCCCGCGAAGTTGACTACATCAGCTTCGGTCACTGTGCGGCTTGAAGTTTCAAAAACGAGACCAAGTTCCATGTCTTCCCAGTAGTAACGCGCCGAAGACAGAGAGCTAGGAGACAGCGTTTGTATGTTCATCGTGGAGGCTCTTTTAGATAATGGCTGACATACCGAGAACTTCACGTCCAACGATCAGCGTTTGAATTTCAGCGGTGCCCTCAGGAATCACTCCACCGGCAGTGTCACGGAAAATTCGCTCAAGTGGGTACTCCGTTGAATAACCTAGCCCGCCATGCACCGCGAGGGCAAGCTTAGCCACCTCGTGCGCTGCCTCTGCAGCATAAAGTTTTGCAATCGAACACTCGACACGCGAAGGCAATCCCTTTTGCATTGCCGCCGCAGCCTTGTAGCCAAGCGCGCGTGCGGCCTCCGTGCGAACCATCATATCAACAATGTGCTTTTGCACTAGCTGGAACTGTCCGATGGGCTTGCCGAACTGCTTACGATTTTTAGCGTACTCCACTGACATATCTAGCGCCGCCTGCGCGGCGCCAACAGCGCCCATCGCAATATTCAAACGCCCATAATTCAAGCCAATGCCCATAGTCTTAAGTGCACTGCCTTCAGTGCCGAGCATTTGCGACTTCGGAATCTGGACGTTATCAAGAGTTAACTCGGAGGTACCTGAAGCCCTCAACACCATTTTGTCCACCAATTTTGCCTCGATTGGCGTCTCAGACTTATCTAGTAGAAATAATGAATGACCACCATCACTCGTACCACTATAAGTGCGTGCTAGCACAATTACGTAATCAGCACTCAGTCCATTAGTAATCCACAGCTTGGATCCATTGAGTAGGTAATGGTCGCCCTTATCATCAGCCCTAGTTTCAATACCCGCTGGGTTTGAACCGTGATTGGGCTCACTGATAGCAACGGCTGTCGACTTCAAAGACGCCATTACCGGTTCCAAAAAGTGTGTCTTTTGATCTTCAGTGCCATACTGACTGACCAGTCGCATGAAGATGTTGGTGGTATTAACAATTGTACGAAGCGATCCCCAAAAATAACCCACCTCTTCGAGCATCATGGCCCAAGTGATGAAGTCAAGCTCAAGTCCACCATCTTTTTCTGGCAACATCCCACCGATATAACCAAACTGAGTAATTCCAGCTAACAAGTCCAAAGGAATGCGCTTTTCCTTCTCGCAATCGTCGATACGTGGGCTCACCTTGTTACGCATGTAGCGACGAATGTTGTCACGTAACAATATTTGTTCCGAATCGAAATCAAAGTCCATGTTTTTACACCTCTTTATTGTGGCCTGTGCCTGCGTGCACGCAGAAGTCAAGAAGAAAATCGACCGCCCGTAACGTAGAGCGTAACGCCGGTAATGTACCGCGCTTGCTCAGACGCCATATAGGAAACAGCCGACGCAATGTCGCTCGGCTCACCAAGAAAGCCTACTGGGTTTTTAGCTAAAGCCAATTCCTTCAGCTTGGGATAGGCCGGAAGAGACTTCATCATCACGGTTTCTACAAACCCCGGCGCAACGGCGTTAACTGTTATGCCGAACTTGGCCTGCTCTAACGAAAGTGCTCTCGTAAAACCGATCAGACCCAACTTGGCTGCGCTGTAGTTGGTTTGCCCAGGGTTACCGAATACAGAGCGTGAGGAAATATTGACAATGCGACCCCATTTTCGCTCCATCATTCCAGGCAGTACGGCCCGACTACAATGGAATGCGCCTTTGAGTACTACATCAACCACCGAGTCCCACTCTAACTCGGTCATCTTAGTGAGGTAGCGATCCTTGGTGAAACCTGCGTTATTGACGAGAATATCTACACCATCAAAGGCATCCACAGCAGCCATAACAGCTCGCTGAACATCTTCCTCATCGCAAACGTCGCAGCGTACTGCAATAGCGTGGTGTCCCATGCTTACCACTTCACGTGCTACTTGCTCTGCCGCTGTAAGGTCAATATCAGCAACAACTAATTTCGCTCCCTCCTGCGCCAGTGTTCTTGCAGTTTCGGCACCAATCCCACGTCCGGCCCCAGTCACCATTGCCACTTTCCCTACGATTCCTAAATCCATAACGCACCTTTCAGTTCGAATTTTGGTCAAAAATCACCAGAACATATTCAACATACCGTAGGACTCTACGACCCTACGTACAAAAAGACAAGCTTATTTTAATGAACTATCAATGTCTGGCACTCCAAAACACAAACAGGCAACCAACAAAATAAAAAAATATCTTTATATTCAATACACTATGACAAAAAACACATCAATGATTTAATGCTAAGGTTGAGGTACTACCTGCGGCCTCGAGAATGTCTTGTTGACAACATGTACGATGGGCCATACGATTCCACGAAATCTAAGGGTTGAAATATGGCAACTATTGTTCCTGCTGCAGCACGCACTATGGCTTTGTTTGATCTTTTCTCACGCGAAAAGCGCGAGTTATCCAATTCCGAAATCGCTAAAAATTTGGGAATCCCAGAAAGTAGCTGCTCAGATTTGCTTCAGACGTTGTACGACCTTGGCTACCTAATGCGAACAGCCAAATCAAGGCGATTTTATCCCACGGGACGTCTGCAAGAGATTGCTCACCTCATCTCCATTAATAACCCCACCTCCAAAGCAGGGCTTGAAGCTGCAAGCCTTGTTGCTGAAATGACGGGTGAAACCGCTTTCGTTGGCCGACTCGATAATGGCTCCGTAAAAATTGTTGCAGTTCACCAGGGAAGGTACCCACTACGGTATTTCTTCAATGCGGGTGGGCGCATGGGCTTGCATACGTCAGCCATGGGTAAAGCGCTGCTTGGTGCAATCACAAACGAAAAAGGAATGGAGCTATTGCTACATAAGCCCCTACGCAAGGTCACCACCAGAACAGTGACTGACCCCAAATTAATAATTGCTGAAATAACCGAATGCAGATCACTGGGCTGGTATAAAACCCGTAGTGAAGGCAGTGATGATGCGGACGCGATAGCTGTATCCGGTTATCTGGGATCTGAGCCGATGGCCATTTCTCTGGCAGGCCCACCTGATCGTATTGAAAAAAACCATGAGGTTTATTTAGAAGCGCTACAAGAAGTAGCTTTAATCACATTTACTGCGAACACAATCGTAAATCAACCTAAGAAATAAAAGCTCGTGACGTCTATAGTAATGAGGCTATTTCATCTAAAAAAGGCAATATAAATTATGCATACCGCACTTCCCCCTCTGGCTGGCATTAAAGTGTTGGACTTTTCCGAATTACTACCTGGCCCATTTCTAACCCAAAACTTTGTCGAGCTTGGGGCTGTCGTCACAAAAATCGAGCGACCGCCCCATGGCGACAGCGCACGTCAAATTGCGCCAGGGTTGTTTTCCTCGGTCAATCGCGGCAAACACACCATTATGGCCGACCTTAAAGATAAGCAGCAAGCAGCTTCTATCCTAGACCTAGTAGCTGATGCAGATATAGTGGTTGAGGGATTTCGTCCTGGTGTAATGAAGCGTCTTGGCTTCGATTACGAAACACTTTCATCCATCAATCCTCAAATTATTTATGTGTCGATAACTGGATACGGCCAGACAGGTCGGTTGGCAGATCTACCAGGACACGATATCAACTATCTGGCAAGTTCCGGCGTGCTGGCACTCTCCGGCTCTGATCCAGTGATACCATCGCACGGTGCTGGTATTCCTTTGGCTGACTTGTGTGGAGCTATGTATGCGCTTTCCAGTACATTAGCGGCGCTCATACAGCGAAAGGAATCTGGTAAAGGTCAGTATCTAGATGTCTCGCTCACCGACTGCTCAATGCACTGGATGAACCCAAGAATAGGGCATTTTGACGAAGCAAAAATTGAATCACTTGAGCATCAACGCGAAGATATCCTTACCAAACCAGCCTATGGCCTTTTTCGGACCGCAGACAACCAACTGATGTCAATTGCAGCGTTAGAGGATCACTTCTGGGCACGGCTTGCCGCAGCGCTAAAACTTGATCTCCCCCTAGAAAAATATGCCAGCTATTCAGCACGAGTTACCGATGCTGCATGCATCAATATTGAAATAGCAAAGCAGGTGGCTAAATTTCAAGCGAACAATCTACTCGAGCTACTGATTGACGCCGATGTCCCAGCATCACCCGTTGTGCAGCCCTCTGATTTGAGAAAATCCGATCTCAGTCTCCAGCGACAACTTTTTACAGGTGGAGACAGCCGGAGCTTTGTGCGCTACCCAGTAAACATGGTCGGTATCTAAATAAAATACTGTTAAGACCCAATTAAGTAATCTGCGGTTCTGTATTCGCACAAAGAAACAGGCATTTTCTTGGATGAAAAATTTTGCCCCCCCTCAGGGTCTGCAACTCATTTGCGACTCACGCTGATGAATCTCATATCCTGTTCGTCGGCGTGAGCCGCAAAATCAGATTTAACATCGCGTTGGATGTAAGCATCCTACGCGCAGGCACTAATGCTCAAGATGCGGTTTTCAAGGGCTAATAGAGGGCATTTAAAATGACTCACATCCTGTCGACAATTTGCTTACTAACAGCCTGTTTCTGTGCAGTTGCACGAGAGTTCAGCGACTGGTTTATGTTCAGCCTTGCCTCAGGACTCGCCCTCATATTTTTCGCTATTCTGCAATGGCCAAAAGTCATCCTAGCTTATCGAGTTTTTGCAGTTCTAGCTCTTACCCTAGGACTTACACTCTGGTTTAACAATGCTGTGACTGCAGAAACTATAGCTGAAGGCGTAGATCGAGCAGCTTTTTTCACTTTTTTCCTGACTTCTCTGGCGGTATTGAGAGAATCCGCCAAAACATCTCAACTCATTCGCCGCTGTGGCACTGTACTGGTAAACCAACCCCCGGGGAGACGCTACATATTAATGTCTTTTGGCTCTCACCTATTCAGCATCATGCTGAATGTTGGCGCACTCAATGTGTTGGGCACGATGATAAGAAAAGCAATCCGGCCATCTCCCGACCCTAGCGCACAGCGCATTGGGGCTATTCGCCGCAAACGCATGTTAACCGCCACCTGCCGCGGCTTTTGTGGCGTACCAATTTGGGCACCAACCTCCGTAACTATGCTGTTAGTTTTGACCGGCATTCCTGATTTAGAGTGGGAACAATACGCTCCTTTTGGACTACTCTGGACTCTACTGTTCATTCTTTGGGGATGGGTGCTTGATCGCCTTGCCTACAAAAAGCCCCGAGCCCAAACTGTTAATGGCGGAAACTTATCCCTTTTAATCCCGCTGATAGGTTTGGTAACTCTAATTCCCAGTCTTGCCTTCATCACCTCCAAGTTTACAGGCCAATCAATGTTTTCGACCTTACTGATCTGTGCACCAGTCATAGGTCTGGCGTGGATCTGGGGGCAGTACAGAGGCAAACCGACTCGGATTAAAAGAGGATTGCTACTCAGGCGCATAACAAGATCCTTCCCGCACACCTTTAATAATCAGCGCAATGAAGTGATACTGTTCGTCACCTCAGGATTTATCGGGGTGACTCTTATCCCTCTTATCGATCCGGTCGTAGCCAGTAACTATCTGACCCAGGAAAACATAAGTAATGCCACTTTAATGATCAGTATTTCAATAATGATTATATTGCTTGGCTTTATAGGCATAAACCCGATACTAAGTGTTACTCTTATACTTGGTGCCTTACAGCAAATACCCGACCTCAATATCCCGCCACTGCTCCAAGCTTCAGTAATTGCCATTACTTGGGCCATCTTTGCTGGCACCTCACCATTCACTGTCTCTTTACGCTTTATTTCCGAGTTTTCCGGGGTATCACCGTTACGCTTCGGTATCGAATGGAATAGGTGGTTCAACATCAGTGTGCTGGCAATTATGTACCTAACCCTTTACGTGATGCTATAAGACAACATTAATCATCTCAACTTGTGGATTCAACCAATAACCGCAGCATTACTGATTTATAATGCTCCAGAGTGTTCATTTCCGAAGACTTCTGCCGGCGTCAGCGCACCATAATGATGAGTGAGTCAAACCACCATCTTGAAGATGAGGAGAAGCCCAAATGATCATTATCCGAGTTGGAGTCGATATCGCAAAATCCATCTTTCATATTCACGGCGTGGGCCGTCATGATCAAGCTCTCTGGACGTGTAATTTCTCGCCAGAAATGGCCGGATGCTTTATGCAAGCGAGTAACCGCTGGGGCAGAAATTGGCATTGATGCCTGCGCGTCCCCTCATCACTGGGCGCGAGAGCAAAGGTGCGTGGATATCATGTAAAGTTGATTGCTGCACAGTTTGTTAAGCCGTATGTAAAAAGTAATAAAAATGTTCGAGTCGATGCCGCCGCCATCTGTGAAGCAATGAGTTATAGTAATTCAGACTTGATCTGACAGGTACCGGTTCTTTGAAGGTGTCTGTCAGATCAAGTCTGAATTACTACATCTGATGGAACAGAACATTATGGAGCCATTCCATGATCCGCTCAGATCAGGTGTGATGGATAATCAAGAGCTGTCCAATACCTATCACCAGATCTACATGGCTCGAACGCGTATTATGAACAGCCTGTTTAATCACTACGTCAGCCTGTACTTTCCGGAGAGTGAGCGGTTTTTCAATTCAACTCGGTCAGAGTAGTTTTGCAGGTTTATGCTGAACGGTTGTAACCCCAACATCGACCAACCACTTCGCCATCAAGACAATATCAGCTGTAAACGCTTTAAAGGTTTGGACCGGTTGTTCGGTCAGGTCAGCAGAGACCGCAACAACGTGAAAACGAGACCCTATGTCTATGCCTGTGGCCCTGTCATTAATGACAGGTAGGGCATGACGCTCTGGATTGGACTTTAGCTTTTTCATGAGCGACCTCCTGCTTGAGATAGGCTGGACGGGGACTCGGATCAGATCACACTCCTAAACGGGGTCACCAAAAGTGCCACCAATATTGAGTCCGCAGCTTCCCCTGGGTTAGGTTTTTTGACGGGGACTTAGCCTCCAAAAAACATACGACCACTGTCCAGCAAACTCAGTGTAGGCGGGATGCGGCGATGTGGCTGTGTTTCTAACCCAAAGGGGCACGGCTCGGCGTGGAGGCGGTTTTTAATATTTCCTTCTCCCGCTCTAGACGATTGCAGCGGGCTTCCAACTCCTGAATCCGGCGCTGTTCCGGAGTTAATGCTTTGCCCTTCGGAGTCACGCCGTTACGTTCCTCGGCCAACTGGTTAACCCACCGCCGAATAGCGCTTTCGCCAACACCGAGGGACACGCTGGCCTTCGGAATCGTATAGTCTTGGTCCAGCACCGGGCTGGCTGCTTCCTGTTTGAACTCAGGAGAAAAAGAACGTCGCTTTCTGGTCATCAGACACCTCGTTAATGGTGGCGATCTTGCCACCTAGGTTGGTGTCCGGAATCATTGAACCACTACACAAGAGCGTCGCGTACCCGTTAAATTGGCTTTTATGGGACACACTAAGCCTGACGTTTTCTCTCGACTTGCAATCAACTATGCATAGTGAAATAGTGATCTTATGAGCATTAAGGGCAGCACTCATAGTGTTAGAAATGAGGCATCCTCAACCAGACATTCTATGCCCCAAAAGAGCTGTAAACCGTATAAGCTGCGGTTTTAAAAGGCTTTTTAGAAGCTCTCACGACCACAAGCAACTTATTGAAAGGTGACGACTTACACCCACCTAACCCACCCCAGTTCGTGGAAACTTGGTGCCCTCCAAAGGCGGTGGTCACAGGTTCGAATCCTGTCGGGCGCGCCATATTTTTCAAGGCCTTACGTGAGAGCGTAGGGCCTTTTTAATTTCCGACCCTAAAAAATAACCACACCTGTAACCACACGACACAAAGTCAAATTACACCTCCTGAAGACCGCTGCAAACGCAGTCAACGTGCATGCTGACCATAACTGCAGCCACAAACGCCCTAATGCGGCCATAGATCAAACCTGAACCAGCCCTCACCGGTTAGTGGAGCCTTTTGATGGAGCCGAACGCAGGGGTCATCGCAAGTTATCCACAGGGTGGCCACCCTGTCCTCTCTGTCCTCTCTGTCCTCTCTGTCCTCTCTGTCCTCTCT
>TARA_R110001592_G_scaffold200895_1_pt1 | contig 16721 bp, 16 predicted proteins | sample TARA_R110001592 | Tara Oceans TARA_R110001592 (sample SAMEA4398387) | marine metagenome | biome: Polar Biome; feature: [SRF] surface water layer (ENVO:00010504); material: water (ENVO:00002006), including particulate matter (ENVO:01000060) such as... | depth 5 m
AAAAATGTAAGCAGGTGGAAGGGGAATCATACACATTGTGACAAACTTTTACAAAGATGTATTATCTGATACTAAATATCATCTTTTCCGATAGACTTTTAAAAAATTAATATAAGACATAATCTTTCAAAAGTTCGTCTACTTTGCGACTAGTTATAATAGGACAGAGTGCATATATATCATCACCATCATAAACTGGGTAGAAACGACAGAATGCAATTAACTCGTCACAAGGTATCATACTCTTGAAGCTCTGCACTTGTGAATCACCCAATAGACCATTTCCAGATGTATTGACAAAGTTAATTTTAGCATCTTCGAGTGACCACACTTTTGACATTTTTGTCAGTGATGATTTGTATTTACCATTTTCTATACGATCACTTCTCCAGGGGTTTATACCCTTGAAACCAGTAGCCAGTTTAAGACCAAGACATTGGAGAAATATATCTGTAAATGGAGAATCACAAAAATCTGCAATATTCTGTCCAGTAAGTTTAATAAATTGTTCATTACTGAACATACAATTGTACCTGCCAATCACATTTCCAAGCTTGATGACATTACTCACACTCCTTTTTGATTCAAGTGCAAACTGTTTTGTAGATTTGCCCACACCGAGAGGTCCACACACTTGAGCACTAAGTTCCTTCTCCAATAATTGTTTCTTTACCTTTTCACTACAAAAAAGCGTAGGAACTTTGTTACCAAACCGTCGCACCATACCACGTGTTCTATCAGCTTGGTAGAGTCCATCACCGTTATTAGCAACGTCATCATGAATAATTCCGATGTCAAACACCAAATCTTCGCATTGCAGTGTAACTGCCCGATTCAGGCACTGGTTACCGGTAACCACCAAGTCACCGGTGATATTATAACGGCGTTTGGCTTTGAGGATTGTTTCGGAAAGTTCTGACGATATTAAATCATCAAACGGGTACCTCTCTGCAACACCAGGTTCAATGGACTTGTATATACCCTTGAAATCAGAATTCATAATTACGCAACTAATTCCGATGGCTACAAACATATTAGCTAGTTCGAAATGCGTATCTTTTTTGTTATATGACGGAGCAAATATATATAAACTACGAGTTGTCAAAGTTTTCCAAACTTCAACAACTTTTATCACAAAGGTGAACAAATCCTTCGGAACATCTTTGTCTGCAAGGCTGTGCAACTTGTTCATTTCATTCAACTCTGCATAAGTAGGATACTCTGATGGAACGGGATCATTGATGAAAATTCTTTGCCACTCCGGTATATCACCAATCTTTTTGAAAAATACAGAGTCTGAATAGGTTGCGGAAATAAGCATAAACTTACCAACTTTATGGTAGTCACATATATAGTTTAAATGTTTCAAAAGAATGCCTGAATAGGCGTCAAACTCATCAAAATATATATTTATAGTTGACACATGGGGAAGTATCCTCAGGTGATTAAGTAAGATGTAAATATCAGCCATTCGACGTCCACGTTTTTTAAAACGTGCCGGGTGAGCAAGCATACACAAAACCCTTACATCTTCCCGCTCAGTCAACTCAGTGTTAAGCTCATCAACGTTTCCAAAGCAATTAACGTTTCCAAAGCAATCTTCGTGATTTTCCTCGGAAGTAAATTTGAGAACCGAAACACCACTTTTTATGATTCGTCCAACAACTTGATTGTTTGCCGCTTTTATGTTGTGTGCAATAAAAATTGAAAAAGTCTTTGGATCTTTTGCGAGATTTTCATTGATATTATCAATCACGTGCTGGGTCTTCCGACCCTGAGTAACCTTGACAAGAAGGCGGACTTTGGAATGAAGGGTAACCATTGTCAAGACTTCGTTTGCATTGTGCATCGAAACTATAACCTGAGATTATTTCAAACAAACTTTTTTGTAAAATATTTTTTTTTAAAATTAACAAAAGTTTGGAGGTTGAGGTGGAGTATTTAAACTCCATATCATTTCCCTAATTTCCTGGGGTAGTTCACTTGTACTCTGCATAAATGCCTCTTAACAATCTTGATGCTTTATCATATCCTGATCATACTTTGCCATAGCATCAAAAAATCCTGGAGGTGCAGCATTCTGACTAGTCAATATTTGAAACTTTATATTTGAAATAACTTTAGATAAACTTAAACATATTTTTTATAAAATAAATATATCAATGTCATACGGTTTCACAACAAAAATACTTCAAGATGAATTCATAAAGTTTAATAATATCAAAATTTCTCCAGAAGTATTGACATTGAATGGACACGAAAATAAATCAGATAGATTATACTTTTGGCAAATTTATAGCATCCTAGGTGAAGATAAAATTACAGATATAATTGAAAACTTTTACAGAGATGTTTTATCTGATAATAAAGATGAATTATTTAGAGAAACTTTTAAAAATTCTGGAACACTTGAACACCATGTAAAAAAACAAGCTAATTTTTGGATTGATGTCACGGGTGGTGGGAAAAGATATCCGGGAGGGGAGGCTAGATTGGAATTACATCACGATAATGCTAAAATTATTATGAATTACAAAGGTGCTTACAGGTGGCTATATCATATGAAAAATTCTATCGAATCAACAAACTTTGATGATCCCAGAGTTGTTCATTGTATAATTGATTTCATAAACTTTTTTATGGATAAATATGGAAAGGTATACAACTTTAGGGCAAGACTCTAATCTATCCGCGATGGCTCTGGTAAAGGGACTAAACTCAAAAAAAATTTTTTTATAATAGTATAATATAAAATGGACCCGGTTGCATTTGGTTTTATACTAATTTTTTTAGCTGTGGCTGCTGGCTTGATATATTGGTCTATGAACAAAAAGAGTGCTACAACAACAACAACTGTAAAAAAGAATGTTACACCATCTGGCGCTGACACAATCATCATAACAAATTCAGGGAGCAAAAGGGAAACTTTTATTGATTCACCTCATAGAGTTTGTGAAAAGGACCCACCTTCCTGGTGTTCCAATTTTCCTTCAACAGACCCGATGTCATATTGGTATGATGTTGAAAATTATGACGATACAAACCAAAACTTTAAGATTATTGACGAAACAACTGGAGAATGTATCAACCCATCGGATTGTATTAAATTTACAGAAGTTTTGGATGGTGATATGAATCTAACTGATATAAAATCACCCGATGGTAAGAGTCTTATTACTACAATAATTGATGATTTATACAGTGGAAAATTGAAACTATCGGATAATTTTTTAAATAAGATTAATGTTGATTTTGATACAGGTGTACTTTCTCCCGCCCCTCTACCAGACGGAACAATCACAAAGGACAAAGATGGTAATGTAATTTCTGTTAAACCCGGTGAGAATTATCCAATTGGGCTTTATGTAGCACTGTTAGTTTCTAAATATAAACAAGCCGGTAAACCAAAGCCTAATATTAAATTTCAATTCAAGAGTGGTGCGGCTGGTGAAATTTTGAATAAAATGGAAAGATTAGCATAAGTTTTTTGTGTTCAGGGAACAAATCCATTATCCAAAAATTACTGAGAAGGGCCGCACTATTCACATTTGAACAATTCTGATAGCCACCAAAAAGTTTACAATACCATTCGCACAGCCACTCCAACTCCTAAGCGCGCGGTTAAGCGACCACGCAAGTCTTAATTATATTGTCACCCATTTTCATCTGGTTGATAAGTGAATGAGTTGTGAATGCGTCATCAATCTCATCAAACCAAACATAGGCGTGGTTCTTGAAAACCACAGCGTCACGGACCGAACCGAATTGCCGCATCGTATCATGGATGCTCTTAGCCGTGATACGATCTGGGAGGTTGTTACTCTTGCGGATGCCATAGTCTGGAACGTTTTCAATAACCAGACTCACATTGCCACACAGGAGCTGCTCCTTTATTAGCTTGGAGAAAGCCTCAGTCATCTTGGGAACACTCTTGAGTGCCTTGGCAGCCCTGGCACGAGCCAGAAAGAGATTCTCGGAAGCCTCTGAAACCCTGGCATAGCGCTCCAAAAAGATGGCGTGCTTGCAGAGATCGGGAGCGATAGAGCGGAACTCCGAAAGGAAGGAAATCATCGAACAGCTCTGTATAAACTGAGAGAGTAAGATGCTCACACATCCAACAGATGAAACTCAGGACTTTTTAAAACACGAATTTTGTTGTAAAACTTGTGAATGTAATAGGTTACACAAAATTGAACAACTGTTGCAATACTGACGAATGAGATTGTCTTCGAGTCGGCGTGATGGTCAATTGTCATATAGATCATCATACCCTTACTAAATGTGAGCAAGTACTGATACAACAAATATATCATAACCATCAAGGCATTGTACCTCCTCACCCCGTAGTAACCCACATATGAAACAAGTGTCAAGATTACAAAAGTTGGTTGTAGATAGAACCAAAAGTTTAACAAATTCAAACAGAAATCAATCATTGTTATACCCCTGGCAATCTGTCCCTCTCGATCATATACCAACATCAGGGCAAGCTGTTCCTCAGATACATTGCTGAGTTCATCACCAATCATAACCTGAACATTCTTCGTTTCCTTCTCTCCCAGTTGCGAGCAACTGTTCGATGGCTTTATAGGGTTATACTCACTGACAGCTATGTAGATTGGACCCTCTGGGTTTTCTACAATCAGAGGATTTTCCATTTTATATAGTAGATGCTCAAATTATTCACAATTGTTTTCGTCAATAATAGTAAATGCCAAACGTCAATGCGTTAAAAAAATTTGTCAAGAAGAAGGTCAATAGATCCGACTTGACAAACAATGTCAAGGCGAGTGCCAAGAAGAAGATAAATCGTCTCAAAATAAAACAAAGAACTGAAAAATTTATGGCTGAACAAAAACTTTACAACAAGCTGTCTCAGATCAATGGCAATTTTAGAAATAATGTCGTATTCAGTCCAGTGACTCAGAGACTCCTTACTGTCAAACCAATATCTAGAAGTGTAAAGAAGTCAATCAAGAAGGCGTCCCCCACAACAAGCAGGAGAACAGCTAGGCGTCAGTCTGCAAAGGCTGGTGCCGTAGTTCTCTCTAGAAGGGGTATACCAAGGGGTCCAGCACAGAATATAATTGAAAGACTCTTGAGGCGTTGATCACCACGTACATGTGAAAACCTTTTCTGGTCTTTGATAAACGGTTTGGTAACCGAGATCTCTTATAATAGGAAACATCGTATCTCTTTCCCAATCGTGAATTTCTATAATAAGCACCGGTTTATGCGTTTTTATAGTTTCCTCTGCACCCTTTAGAAACTCTTTTTCGTGTCCTTCTATATCAACCTTTATTATAGAAGGCTTGCCATTGTATACATCATCTAACCTCTTGATGTCTACTACAGTGTGTTCATCTAGGTGTTGCTCACTGCGAGTCATTGAGTAGCCTCCGTAATTTGTTTTGTCGACGTGTTGTACTCCTGGTCTATATATATTAACCTTGTCATTCTTCGAAGATAACCCATATGGATGAACCGTTACTGGATTTTTCAAATTATTTTGTTCTATATTCTTCTGGATAATTTCGTGAAACATTGGTTCAAATGTATAAACCGGTCCGTAATCAGAAAACATCATAGAATTATAACCTATATTTCCACCAACATCAAGAATGTCTGTACCGGGTTTATAAAACGTCTCAATGTCTTGTCGCATCCAACCATCCCATTCATACCCTCTGGATATACACGGTCCGATATATGCGTCATCTTTTATATATGATACCGTATACTTTCCATTATTAACTGTCAATAAGTCCATTATAAATGTAACCATATATAACTTTAAGCTAATATTGACACAGCTTCACCGCCGATAGTTGCGAGGTAAAGGTCAACATCCCCGGCAAAGTCTGGGCACTTTCTGAGAGTCTTTTTAGTAACCATATCTTGAACATTTGAGATGTGTTCCTCAAACTTTTTAATATCCACACCAGTGGCATTGTGAATCTGCTTTGGTGTGGCTATATCCTTGAGAGCCCATAGATAACCAGCGGAGTAGTTGGCGTGAAGGACGGACACCAATGGTGACTCATCCTGCTGCGCAGCCGTTGCAAAGCGAGCAGACTGGCGCACCAGCTTATCGATGTTGGACTTTGAGGTTCCATTCGAACTTCTGATGAAAACAAAAAAGAGTAAAGCAGCAGCTAAAAGATACAACCACATTACTTAATAGTTAGAAAATGTTCTTGGTTGAGTACAATGATCCTCCAGACATTTTCACTAATGTTGTCATCAACAAGCAAGAATGTACGTTTCAATATATGTCAGATGATAATACCACAATTACTGAATGGGTATATCCTGTTATTTGGCACGATGATGAATGTGAAGAAATTTCAATAAACTTTGATGAAACTTTACCAAAACTTTTTAAAAATTCAAACCTTTTTAAAGTTTCGAAAAAGTTTTTAGATGTTGATTCAATTTCTTATGAGTATACCCCCGGTGATATATTATCATTTGAGACCAGGTTACCAGAATTGTGCTGTGTGCTACCACCCACTGAATGGGGGACCATCACGGGTGACACAGTTAATATAACCGTTGATGAAACATTTAATCTGACTTGTGACAAGTTGACATATAAATATCCGATCACTCATAAAATTAAAATTTTTACAAAAAGTTTGAGAATTCAATCAAACTTTTTAAAAGATTTAAAAAGTTTTACAAAAATTTATCTTGAAGAAGATTTCCCAATATGTATAGAGACTGTGAAACCTAATATAAGAGTATACATAGCACCATGCTTCGAATAAACTGGACCAATAATTGTTATGAATGTAAAAATCCTATAACTGTCAAATTATTTTTAGAAACATTTAAAACTTTTTTTTATCTGAGAAACTTTGCAACCCACAAACCATTTTGTATGTTTGGAAATAGTTCAATGATAAAGTACTATGGCAATATGAAATGCCGAAGAGTCTGCCTTGCTTGTTATTTCTCACCAAGAAATCATCTTGACTATCTCAAAAATCGTGAGATTGGCAAGATGAGGAAACCTGATCGACTTAGATCAAAAACAAGGCAAGAGATTTATGAATGGTTTGAAGATTTTGACAGGTATCGCAAACGCAAGGACATCAAGGATTGTCTGATGCCCAAATTAGGAACGGTACCTGGTCTAAATGTATACCTCTTAGGTACTCTTGATGGCGATAGTGAGAGTTATTAGGGTCATGATAATTGACGATATCAACATACCCCAAAGATATCTCCTGCTCTCATCCGCAGCCTTCTGCTCATCTGCTGAGAGCTTCTTATAAAAACTGAGTCCAATTATAGAGCTCGTCAAGGAGGTTATACCAACTAGGAGAGATAGGATGAACACAAAGAAATTCATGTCTTAAGACTACTTAAGAAAAAAGTTTCATATATTTATAGATTAAAACTCCATCATGTCTGAGAAGGTCAAAAAGGTTTCCCACCTACAACACATTCTTCTTAGACCTGACTCATATGTAGGTCCAACGGCTTTACAGTCTGACAGCTACTGGGTTCTTGATGATGACAAGTTTACCCAGAAGCAAGTCAAGTATGCTCCGGCACTTTTAAAGATTTTTGATGAGATTCTGGTTAACGCAATTGACCGAAACTCAGTCCACCCAAAAGATGTCAAATATATCAAGGTTTCTGTTGATCAAGAGACTGGTGCTATCACAGTTGAAAACAATGGTCCACTTGGTGGTATCGGGGTTGATCTCCATCAAGAGGAACAACTCTGGAACCCGGAACTGACATTTGGTCACCTGTTGACGTCTTCAAACTACGATGACAATACCGAACGGGTTGTTGGTGGACGCAACGGCTATGGTGCCAAGCTGGCAAATGTCTATTCGAAGCTGTTCAGTGTGACCATCAAAGACCCAGTCAACAAGAAGAAGTATTATCAGATTTGGGAAGACAATATGACCAAGTGCAACAAGCCTAAGATTTCCAATCACTCTGCGGCAACCTCAAGCATTTCTATAACATTTGTTCCTGACTGGAAGCGTTTTGGTATGACCAAGATGGATGAGGATATCTACAAGATTATTGAGAAGCGCGTATGGGACGCAGCTTTTTGTACGAGCGCCAATTGTAAGGTTTCCTTCCAGGGCTCTGATATCAAATCTCCAACTCCCGAACAGTATATGAGGATGTTGATCCCTGGTACAGAGGGTATAGTAACAGTTACAAACCCTCGGTGGTCAGTCTGTGTGGCTCCTTCTGATTCGGGGTTTCAACAGGTTTCATTTGTGAATGGCATCTGCACAACCAAGGGTGGAACTCACGTTGATTCTGTTGCCAGTCTAATTGCCTCTGGTATTATCGACGACCTGGCTAAGAAGATCAAGCTCCGCCCTCAACAGGTGAAGAATACCCTGTTTGTGTTGGTGAGGACAACACTGGTCAACCCAACCTTCAGCAGTCAGATCAAGTCTGAGTGTACCCTGAAGGCACAAGAATTTGGGAGTCGCTTTGAGCCGCCCAAGAGCTTCATCAAGAATGTCCTCAAGACTGGGATTCAGGATGAGGTTATGGCACTGTCAAAGGTTCGCGAGGAAAAGGAACTCAAAAAGACTGACGGTGCCAAAAAGTCCAAGATTACTGGCATACCCAAACTTGATGACGCCAATTGGGCTGGGACTGTCAAGAGTTCCAAGACCACTCTAATTATCACAGAGGGTGACTCTGCCAAGACTCTAGCTATTGCTGGTCTATCTATTGTTGGACGTGACCGCTATGGCGTATTCCCACTGCGTGGCAAGTGCAAGAATGTCCGTGACGCGAGTGCTAAACAATTGATGGACAACGAAGAGTTTAACAATCTCAAAAAGATTTTGGGGCTTCAGCAGGGTAAGGTTTATTCATCAGTCAATGAGCTTCGTTATGGAAAGCTGATGATTATGACTGATGCTGACAATGATGGGAGTCATATCAAGGGTCTGGTCCTCAATATATTTCATTACTTCTGGCCGAGTCTATTGGAGATTGGTTTTGTGATCTGTATGGTTACCCCAATTGTCAAGGCTACAAAGGGGAAGCAGCAGAAGTGGTTTTTTACAGACTCAGCGTTTAGGGCTGATGGATCGAGCAAACCAGGGAGTGGTTGGAAATGCAAGTATTATAAGGGTCTGGGTACCTCGACATCTGTAGAAGCCAAGGAATACTTCAAGAGTATCGAAAAGTTGACTGTCGGCTTTGAAGTTGACGAGGAGACTGATGACTCCGTGGTTCTGGCATTTGACAAGACCAAAGCTGACGCTCGAAAGCTATGGCTGACTAAGAATTCGAGTGGTCACGAGGAGATCAAGTATGGTTCTATCAATTCCCTAACCGTCACGAAGTTCATCCACAATGATTTAGTTGACTTCAGTTTGGCGGACGTCAAGCGTTCCATTGCTCATATGTGTGATGGTTTCAAACCCTCTCAGCGTAAGGTCCTATTTGCCTGTTTCAAGAAGAACCTGAAGGATGATATGAAGGTTGCGCAGTTGGCAGCTTACGTATCTGAGGCAACGGCTTATCACCACGGCGAGGTTTCGCTGGCTGATACAATTGTCAAAATGGCTCACGACTACGTTGGTTCAAACAATATGAATCTACTGTACCCTTCTGGTCAGTTTGGAACCCGTCTATTGGGTGGTAAGGATTCGAGCCAGACGAGGTATATCTTCACACGGTTGATGCCTTATGCTCGTCAGGTGTTCGATCCGGCTGACGACGCTGTACTCAAGTATCTAACTGATGATGGCAAATCAATTGAGCCCGAATACTTTGTGCCAGTTATGCCTCTAGTTCTTGTAAACGGAACTGAGGGTATTGGCACTGGTTTCAGTAGCAATGTCCCGCAATTCAACCCTGATGATATCAAGGCTAATATAAGGCGAGTCCTAAAGGGTGAGTCAATTAAGAAGATGACACCTTGGTTCTCGGGGTTCAAAGGTACTATTGTGGCTAACGGTGATGCTTGGGTGGCTACAGGGGTTCATTCCAATCGAAGGGTTACAGAGCTTCCACCGGGTTACTGGACTCAGGATTTCAGAGAGTACCTTGATGGTCTTGTGGACAAGAAGATTATCAGTGGCTACAAGAACAACTCCACAACCGAGTCTGTAGACTTTGAGATTGAAGGTTACGGTGGAAAGGACCCAATCAAGGACTTCAAGCTGTCAAAGACTATCAGGGTGAGCAATATGCATTTATTCCACCCTAAGCAGGGTATCAAGAAGTACCACTCGGCGGAGGAGATATTGGTGGACTTTGTAGAGATCAGGTTCGACTACTACAAGAAGCGCAAGGCGTACCTGAAGAAGAGGCTGGAGCAGGAGGTGGTCACCCTAACAAACAAGGCTGGATTTGTTCAGAAGGTTGTGAATGAAGAGATTATCATCTTCAAACGCAAGAAGAGTAACCTTGAGGAACAGATTGCTTCTCTTGGTTTCATCAAGGTTGACAACAGTTACGACTACTTGCTTAACATCAAGACGTACCAGTACACAGAGGAGGCGATAGAGATGCTGACTAGGGATTCGGTGACCAAGCAGAAGGAGTTGAAGGACCTCGAGGCAACCTCGATAATTAAGATGTGGGAAAATAACCTGCTAGAATAGTAGACAATGGCTGGGAGCGCCGCTGTAATGTCACTTAATGCCGTAGGTCGTCAAGATACATATTTTGACGGCGAGGATTCTTTTTTTGAATTCAATCAACATAGACACTCCAACTTTACAATCTTTCAAAGAACCACCAATATAAATAAACCTGCTACCACAACCACAACAACTTGGCCATTTGGTGAGACTATTCAGGTCAAGATGAATCCTAAGAATATGGGTGACCTTTTGTGTAATATGTATTTGAAGTGTACACTCCCAACTGGCATAGAACCAAACTATAACACATATTGTGCAGATGTTGGAAAGGCTCTTATAAAGACTATGGAATTTAGGGTTGATGAATACGAATTGGAGACACTTTACACAGATTGGTCAGTGATATATAGCGAGCTTTATATGTCTGAAGAAGAGAAAGAAGGTCTGAGGTTTCTTGATAACAATGGGCAGCCAAGTGGGACAATGGCTGGTCAGGATACGAGTAATGGTGTAAAATTATTTATACCGCTGCACTTCTTTTTTGGGAGAAGGCATTCAACTCAAGATTTTGATAATAAACTTTTGAATAACAAATTTTTCAAACCATATTTCCCACTGTGTGCAATCCACAAACAACAAATATTCTTGAATATAACATTTAACGACGCAACTTTCTTTACAACTGGCAAAAACGTGGAACTACCTCAGTTTGAGATTGTGACAGAGGAAGTTACACTGACCCACCTTGAGAGATCATATCTCATCAATAACAAACAGACTGTAACCACCGAACTAATGAGAAGGCAGAGTCCACTTGATATTGATTCATTCTTTGTGGAAGCCAAGAACAATCTGATTCCTAAAATTCCCGTAAAGACTTTGCATTGGTTCTTCAGAAGGGATGAATTTGAGAAAAACCCAAATGAAATTGCAAATCGTTTTAATTATGGTAACTACTATAGTGGTCCAACTACTACATCTAATATATTTGCCCAAGCTGAGAATCCAATCATGTCTGATGCAGAACTCTTTATCAATGGTACACAGAATCTTGGGTTTATGGAGAGCGATACTAGAAATTCAACCTCTACGGCGAATTATTTCAAACATCAAGTTCCATTTAAAGTGGGATTGTCTGCACCTCTAAGGAATGTCTACACATACTCATTCAGTCTAAAACCAAAAGATCCGTTGCCGACCGGAGCTTTGGATTTCAACCAACTGAATTCTGACAAGACATTCTTGTTGGCTTCACTACTGGAAACCGGTAAGGACTCAACATCTACCACAACAACAACCCAGAATGATGTTATAGCGACAGTTACAAGTACGATTCAGACCACACAAGGTGGGACAACCCTATCTGTAACAGCAACCGCAAACTGTTTATCAAATATCAATATATATCAAAACTCAGATGTACCATTTTACACGAGTGACGAACCAGAACTATCTGTCACACAAACACCATCTATCCAGAGTATAAACAACGAGATTTATATAACAGCCTCAAATGTAGAAAATGGAACCGCAACAACTTCCAACATATCCTTGATAAAGCCACCATTAATATACAAATATCATTTGTACTATACTGGCTATCAGACTTTAGAATTTGAGAATGGCTTTGTGAGCCCTAAATTTTCGACTTGAAGAGTTCCTTATTGTTCTTAATATAGTCAATGATGTTATTGGTAATGCACCACTTGATGAAATTCAATTGGGCAACGGTAGTGATGATATTATCATCCGTTCCTGGAATTGTAAATTCAAACTTATTTGACCTGCAAAAGGGATCAAAAAGCTTCTTGCTGTACCCATCAAGGCTGGATTTGTATGCACAGTGTACACTGAACATTTTCCCACCCCTTGTTGTGTATGACACATTCTTATTCTTGGAGTAATTTGTTATGAACCATTCTAGATTCCTCAAAGAGATACCACTTTTTTTGTCTAAAATGTCTTTGAGGATTTCAGAGTTTTTACTGTCCGAATAGAACTGATTTACAGAGGTGAGAAGAGTTTGAGATCGACTCATCTGTTATCTACTAATAAATTAAAATCTATAACTGACTTCTGGGGAGTTCCAAGGCTCGAGTGAGAACTAGAGGGGGTAATCCTTGGACGACATTCACAAGCTGGACAACCTTCCTGATACAGAGGTGGAACACTGTGATTGTGACAGAGATTTGAACTGCTCAAAACCTTGATAGGGCTGAGCTTCTTTCTCTGATTCTGATGATGATTACAGTATCCACCCTCCCTCGCCTTGAACATACATCTCTGACCGTTGGCTTTCACACCAAGACACGTCATCTCAGCAGACTTGTTATGTGGTTCGATATCAGGTATATCTCGCAGTAGCAGGGAGATAGGAAGTTTATAACTCTCTGCAATCTGTTTTGCAAATGCTGTTATTTTCTCATTGATGCGTTTTTCAACCTCGGCTTCAAACAACTCTGTGAGTTTCTCACTCATCCTTAGTATTATTTTGATTGAAATTCTTAAATAACTTATCGATTGAACCTTCTTCGGACGCGGTTGCACCCTTCACCTTCCGTGTGCGTTTCTTGGGGAGCATACCACTGAAGATCTCCTCTTTGGGGTTTTTAACCAATGGCTCCAGTAAATCGCAAACTGGGTTCATAAACTTGTTCTCAAGATAATACTGATAATCCAAAGGTACATTGTTATCCCTGGCATACCCGGGGTCTTCGGACTTTTCAAACGCCTTGGACTTATTGTTGCCCGTATCAGTTAGAACATACTGCACGCGGTCACCCGGCTGAGGCTCTGAACCCGGTTCGCGCTCACGCATCTTGTTACGAACCTGAACGTGTGCCATGTTTTCGCTCTTATAAGAGTCTGCCAACTTCTGAGAGAGGATCAATTTATTCATAGGAACCTCACCACCAACAAGTTCAGCAGCCCTCTGCCTCGCCAAAGCAATAGCCGCATCTGGATTATTAGACTCCAAAATTATATCAAAGAGTTCAGTGCAAACCTCGCGGACGTGAGGGGTATTATCACGCCTCACAACCTGTAGTCCCTTGATGTCAATACAATCCATTTTCATCTCACCATCCTTACCCTTCGTCCACAGTTTGGCGGCGTAGCGCTTTTTACTGTAGAGGAAATACGGATAGTAAACCTTCTCAAGCTCGAGATCATTGGGCTTTTTGAAAAGGGCGGTGCACTGCTCAGCAGCCTGCTCACCAAGCTTCCAACTGTGCTCTAGGGCTTGCTCGGGTGTCATACCAGTGGTATCAAACTCAACCATTACTGAATCCGTGTCCCCGTACCTCACCTTGGCACCCTCAAAGTTTGCCTCCACATAGTTCTTAGTTTCCTCAATCATACTACGACCCTTCGCCGTAACAGTTGAGGCGATAGGAACACAAGGGAGCATACCCTTTCCAGCTCCAGTGAAGCCGTAGACTGAGTTCATAGAAATCTTGTAGGCGAGCTGCTTGCCATTGTAGACATCCTTCATAACACCAGTAGACTTTGCCATATCCTTTTTGGCTTGGCTACGGAAAGCCTTTAGCTCCTTAAGAACTGAAGGTAATAGACTGTCCACATTTTGAGCAAACTTGTAGGTCTTTTCCCCAATCTCGAAGCTCTCATACTCAACTCCAGGAACATTCTCATATTTGGGGTCCATAACAAGAGTTGAGTAGCACAGATTGTGAGCCATCATAATAGATGGATACAGACCAGCAAAATCTAGGGCTGTGATTGGGGTGTAGTAGGCGCCAACCTGAGCATCCAGAACTGTTGCACCTTCATAGCCATCACTCACAATCTTACCCCAGCGGATGGTTGGGATCATATATCGAAGCTCCCGAGCCTTTCGAGTCATCTGACTGAAAACCTTGATCTGCTGCCCACGCTCCGAGAGATAGGACAGGGGAACCCAGGTTGCCTTTGCCATCTCAATCAGGTTTAGAAGGATACAGAGCTTGTCCAAAAGGCGGTGAGGTAGGACCGTATCCTTGATACAATACTCTGCAACCTCTCGGAGCTTGACCGGATCTTCCTCGCGGAAGCGGGCAAACATCTCTTTCGGTGACATATCAATCTTGTGATCACCTAAATAGGTTTCAGCAACAAAGTCGAGCTTGTAACTGTCGAGCTTCTTCTCACGTTTCACCTCGTGAAACAGATCAAAGATATACCGACCAGTCATCGGGAGTAGCTTCATAAGGTTGTCACCCAAAGCACTTGAAGATAACTTCTTGTAGACAAAATCACAACGCTGATTCTTCAACTTTCCAAGTTCGAAGAAGCTATCCGGGCACTTGCAGATGATTGCACGTTTGTAAATGTACTCCAAATCAAAACCAAATATATTCCACCCAGTCATAATATCAATGTCATGCTTTAAAAGGTACTCCTTGAAGCCCATAATAAGGTCGTGTTCCGAATCATAATTGATGACGTTGCAACCCTCTAGATTGATATCGGTTTTCTTGTAACATAGACAAGTCTTGTCATACATCTCAGACTCGCCCAGGCGCTTGAGTGTGAAGCCAATTTGAAAGCATTGATCACCCGCAATATCAGCTTCAGGAAACTTTCCAGTAGAGCTATAGGTCTCAATATCAAATGAAGCCACAATGAATGGGGCATTTCCATCCTTTGAGACAGACTTGAGAGTTTTCCAGTCGTTGCAGAATAGGTCAATGTCAACATTAGCCAAATGAGAACGAACACACTTGTCACCAGTCTCAAGCCAGCCAGTTGATTGGATACCAGAACGATGCATCAGCCGGAGCATTGGTTCAACATTTGATTCGTAGACCTTCATAGCATAGGTATCACCTTTCAAAGGACGGCTAAGCTTGCGGTCACACTTTTTCATGTTCTCAAAAGTTGCAAAGTTCAACTTCATGAATGAAAATTCTGTATTATTCTGAAATCCCCAAAGATCCTTGGACTTTACAAGCTCATAGTTCTCAGCAGCACCACCGCACGCATCTTGAATCTTCTGAAACAGAAAGTTGTCACCGGTTCTTGGTGGAACCTTTACAAAGAAATATGGCTTAAATGGAGTGGTTACACAGACAGACTTTCCCCCCTCGGTTCTACCAAATATACTGATGAGATATTCCTCATCGGCATCTCGAGCCTCCCACGAGAGCGCCTGAAATAACACCATATTCTTTTGCGTATATAATGCCTGTAATTTTTAATATCAGTTTTATATAAAAGATGTCAGGGGCACTTGTCGATCTCGTCTCAACAGGTGTTCAGGATGCCTATATTACAGGTGAGCCACAAGTGTCGTTCTTCCGTCAGAACTACAAGCGCCACACAAACTTTGCTATGCGCCCAGAGGAGCTTAACTACATTGGCACCTTTGCGGCAAACAATGAGGTGACTATAAAGATCCCTTCAAAGGGTGACCTCCTCAGCTACGTCTGGATTGAGGCCGCCGGCATCCGTAACATCGGTAACAACTCAAATGGCATTTATTCGAACGATGCCTCGACCCTTTTCGAGTTTAGCCTCTACATTGGTGGCCAGAAGGTAGTGACCTTCGACTCCCTTTACGTCCAGGCCATTCACGAACTACTTTACCGTAGCAGCGACGCCCGCGCATCATGTGCCGTTACGACCAATAACAGAAAGTCGAACACGGAGGGGTATTCCAGTGGCACTGATTACCTGATGCTACCATTCTTCTTCTGCGAGGAGTGGACCAAGGCGCTCCCACTGGTCGCTCTGCAATACCACGAGGTGGAGATTCGCATCAAGTGCCGCAACGGTTTTATAGCTGGTTCAACCCCCAAGGTGTGGGGCAACTTTATGTACGTAGACACCGCCGAACGCGATTTCTTTGTGAACACCGATCACGAGCTTCTTATAGAGCAGGTTCAGCACACACTGGCGAGCAACACAGATACAGATTTCGACCTGACCTATTTTAACCACCCAGTGAAGGCGATTCATCTCGTGTCTGGTAAGGCGACTGGTAACAAGTGGTATCAGGAGTACAACTTTAAAGACTCCTCGTTCTACATCAACGGCACCACACTTTTCGACACAACCTCTAACACCTACCACCACAATGTGGTCAACGAGATGCACTGCGAGACACTGCCAGATGACACCCTCAACAAGCAG